>OFFN01000029.1_pt1 | contig 151234 bp, 124 predicted proteins | sample 1521381 | NCBI WGS metagenome assembly OFFN01 (sample SAMEA3504112, study PRJEB24116) | mouse gut metagenome | biome: mouse gut; feature: mouse-associated habitat; material: faeces | place: Denmark | collected 2011 | reverse complement strand
AAAGTCCAATGCCAGAGTTTCGCTGGCAGGATCAATCAGAATTCCGAGAGATCATTATTCCTAAAAATAAGCATTTTAGTAAATATTATAAGCATATTATTCATTTCACTTCCGTACCCTAACTTGGTAAACTAAACATAGGAGTGAAACAAAATGGATAAGATGATCAGCAAACGAATCTGTCAGGCGAGAAAAGCAAAACAATTAACTCAGGAAGATCTCTCTGATCTCAGCGGGTTATCTGTCAGCGCAATCAGTCGTATTGAGACAGGCCGAAATTCAACTTCGTTGAAAACCTTAAAGCATTTATGTGATATTTTAGACGTATCACTCAATTATATACTTTATGACATCCTGTCCGAACAACAGACATCTTCTCAGAGTCCTGTTGTTTCTGATATTGTTGCTTTAACAACGCAACTGGATGAATCACAGCAACAATTTGTCCTTGACCTTATAAAAGTTTGTATCTCGCATCTCAGTCCGGATTCATTATAGCATAATTCTGAGTCAATGGAATATTTTGACCGTTAATTGTCAAATGTTGACCGCGAATTGTTATTGCAATTCATTTATGACTCAAAAATAGACTCATCTCCACATCACTCTGACATGGGTTATTCGTTTGTCCCCATAAAAACATTTCCAATACTATTTCATCATGAGCATCATTCAAAATAAATAAAGGCCGTGACATAGTAAATCCCCCAGTTATTCGCAGCATACCAGAGGGCATTGCAAAAATCAGGCAAAATAGCAAAAATAAAGTGCAGCCTAAATAATATCAGGGTGGAAGAGCCGCTTGCTCTGGCAGATATATTTCATGTGGAAATTGCTGATTTCTTTGCAGGCATGATCCTTTACTAACTTTTGAATTCCTTTTAAATACTATTTTTCCACCTTTTAGTCTCAAGTTAAACTGAACGTTCAAGGCTATGTCAAATTGAACCCCTCCCCCGGTCACTGGCACACAAAAATATAATATTCCTTGATTCACGTTATCTTTAACAACACTTCCCACACTGATAACTTCCATTTTAACCATACCTATTTTCCTGCATTCCACTTCTGAACTAACTGCAGCTTTATATATCGGCTCTTCATCTGGCTTCCCATCTATTTCTGCCTCTACATGCCCTTTACGCTCCTGAATGGTTTCAGTCTTCTCTTGCTCCGCAAAATATAATGTGTAAAGATTTGAAGTCTGTCCCCTGTTCCCCTCACGGAAGCGGCTCTCCTTCTTCACATATCCCGTTTCCACCAGCTCACGCATGGCACGTTTGACTGTAGAAATGCTGATATGTAATTCCCTGCCGATAGTCGACACTGCCGGGAAACAGGTCTGCTCCTTATTTGCCCGGTCAATCAAATATAAAAGTACCTGTAATGCTCTGCTCTTTAACTGTGACTGATATGCCAATTGCTTCATCTCAAACTGGTTCATGCTTGTTACCTCACTTCTTTTATTTTCGTCTTAATCATGCAAATGCCGGGGAATCACTCCCCGGCCATATATCTTCCAATGATAGTCTTAAAAATTTTGGCATTAGAGCTGCCATTCATGCAGTCCGGCTGGTATTCCAAAAAGAATATTTTATGATAGTCTGTCTGAAATGCCTCCACATAGGTATCCTGTAATGCTACATCCACAAACGGACACAATACAAAAGCTGTCTTTGTCTCATACTGCTCCAAAAGTTTCATGGTATGTGCAATCTCATAGGGTTTCGTACCACAGACAAGCAGCAAAATATCTTCATCCACATCCGGCCTGCCCGTTCCATAGTCCTCAAGAACAAAGTGAACCCCCGCATCCGGAGTCTGCGTGCCATACCACATTTTCTCCAGGCGATACCCTCCTGCTTCCTCGTCCATCTCATAAGCATCCGATAAATAAGGAATGATACCACCGCCGTTCCTTTCCACATAAGCCACACTTGCCCCTACGCTTCCAAGCCACGCAGCAAACCCCAGCGCCGTGGTGGTCGTACCGATACGGCTCTGGGAACTTAGCATAGCAATCCTGACATTATCCGCCATAAAACGGTAATGCTCTCCTTGTCCCCCCACCTTTTTTCTCTTTTTAGGTGCATACCTCGTCATGCCCTGACCGCTCAGGGATTGCATAATTTCCTCCTGCATCCCTCTGATCTCCACATTTGTGACGATATTGCCAACTCCTGCATCTAACAACGCCCTGCATAACGGATCACTCTCTTTTAACCCCTCGCAGATCACTGTGATTCTGGCATTATACATGGTCAGAAACTCCTCGATGGCATGGGCAAAGTCCCTGTCCTCATCTCCAAAGGCAATGCGGTCTAACACAAGCTCCGTACAGTGTGAAAAATTCCGCATATCGTAAATTACAAATTGCTTCAGCATGAAATTTCCCGTCATTTTCTTAACCGGCAGTGCATCCTCTTTCTCTGCTAGAAAATCCAGCAAGTTGGTGTGCTGCTGGGATGCTAAATATAAAATCATTTTCTTATGTCTCCTTCCTTGTGAAAAATAGAGTTACTTAGATGCTGTTCTTTAACACCTTAGAAACTCTTTTCGCGGTAAATCGCCCAGAACGGTCCGCCTGCTCCTACCCTTTGTTTCGCCTCTGCCAGAACGAGGGACAAGTCCCACTCCTGATTGCTCCGTTTCAGGCTGGCTGGATCCGCCACCATCACCTTTCCCTCCGCCGTAATGCCACGCAATACGATAAAATGTCCGCTTTTGGTAAAATGCCCCTTTGACATGATGGCGACCACCAGTTTTCCTTCTGCCAGCGCATCTGCCACATCCTCTCCGCCAAGGTTCCTATCCACCGAAAGTCCCCAGTTCTGTGCCGCATTGGGTATCAGCCCGTGGTAAGAGCCGCCTCCTTCACAATAATAACCATTTTCATAGGACCAATTTGCCATCTCTGTCGGCTCCACGTTTTTGCCTGTCAAGGTAGATACCACCATGCTCATACTGGTTGGCCCACATCCATGGGTGCCGATCCTGTCCTGTCCGTACGCTTCATCCGCCCAACGCTCGTCCAACTGATTGTAGTAAACGACCTGTACTTCACCCTCCCTGCCAAACAGGATATCCTCGTCATATTCCTGTCCGTCTGCCTCTCTGAAATCTCTCTCGAAAATACCGGAGTCGTTGTTATATCCGTAATCTTTCTGGAACTCATCAACGGCGGCGGCTTCATCTCCCGCCAGCCATCCTGTCAGCGCAGACAGGGGACTGGTGGCAAGATATACCACAAACGCCACCAGAAGCAGAAGAGAAATGACAGGACCTAAGATAATCGCAAACACCCTCTTCCTGCTTTCCCTGTCCTTCGCAGCCTGTAAAGCTGCCTCTGCCAGCAGCTTCGCTAAGATTGGATCTAGCATATACTCACCTCTTTTCTTAACACAAAAGAGCCATTCAATACAGCTTTTGCACTGTATCAAACGGCTCTCATCTCCATATATTCTTTTTCAAGTATACTTCCCTACAAATATTCCTCAAAATACTGTAACGTAGAATACTTTAATAAAGTTCCGTTAATTGGATCCTGTGGGTTTTCTTTCGCCTGTTTATACCTTTTTATGTATTTTTCCATTTTTTGTTTGATTTTAAAATCTTTTCCTCTCAAGGCATCAAATTCATTCTGCCTTAAATGCGGTTCTCTTTCCCTATCCACAAATATATCATCTGCAATGACAACTGCTTTGGAAAAATCCACTCCGCAATGATTCTCCTTATCCGTCCAAAACACGTGTGGATGATGGATGTCTGACCTCAGCGGAATAGCAAACTTAACCTCATTAATTTCCACAATTACCTGTATATAGGGGCGTGTTTTCTTCTGCTCCATTTCCGGATACTGTGCTGAAGGATATGCCTGATAAAAATCATCTGAGAGAAAAATAAAACGTTTTTCTTTTGCCATTTTCTTCTCCTGACGGAAAACAACTCCTGTAAACAGGAGTTGTCTTCTCAGTGAGCTTTCTTTTTGTTTTACTTGGTCACGCTCTATGACCAAATCTTCTATTGAACTTTCTTTAAACTCACGTTCTATGAGTTATTCTTCTGAGAAGAATATAACATATCTATATGCCGTTAGTCAAGAATTTATGCTTTTTTTCTGCCTTTTCTCATGCTTCCTATCGTCCGCCGCCTTTCCCCATATAATTAAATTTGTACTCCGGTATGTCAAACTGGATATGAAGCCTCTTTGCTCCCGCCATAAACAGGGCGTGTCCTCTCTTTCTCGCAAGGAGAAGCTCCTGCTCCGCTTCCGTCAGGTCGTAAAGATCTGCTGTCTCCTTCAGGTTCTTTCCGTCTGTCCCCATCAAAATCTTATAACACGGAATGTCAAGCAAAGCCTGGCCATACTGCTTGATGCTCTCATGCAGGAAATCCACCAGGCTATGGGAAATGATACCCAGTGCTGCCTCATACTTTCTGGCACGTTTCATCACGTTTCTAAGATATACCAGGGACTGCGGTACCTTTTGGTCGATCATCAGATATGCCTCGTCACAGATCAACAGCACTCGCTCCTCCCTGTTCCGGCTCATTTGCTCCCAGTCATAAGTTAGGATATTGAAATACTGGGTGCGCTTAACATTATCCCCTGTCTCCTGCAAGGCATGGGTGTCCATAACGGTAAAACGCGAATTGCCGGAAACGGTAGTATGCCCATTCCAGATAAAGCTGTCTGCTCCCTCTGCTATGTCGTACAGCAGCATGGCAAGGTCGATGTAAACCTGATTTTCCTTTTCCGTTTTTGTCTTTTCCTGCACCAGTGCATAGAGGTCGGAAAAAATTGGGAAGTCCTGCGGCTTTAGCCCGGTAACCTCTGTGTCCCATGTGATGTGAAACTTCTGGTACAGTTCCATCAGGCATTTTTTTAGGACTGCTTTCTGCATATCCGTCAGAGACGGAATGTAAAGGCTGAAGAAAATCTCCAGATTCTTCATGTGCAAAGCCAAGTCATTCATGCCATAGCCCTCATCCCGGTACAGTCGGAGTTCTTCTTTCTCGTCCTCGTCATCCCTCGGTGACGGTCTGACCTGAAGGGGGTTAATCATTCCCCTGGAGCCGCCTGCTGCGTTAATCCAGTTTCCGTTTAAGTTCTGGCATAAGTCTCTGTATTCTGATTCCGGATCAATGACGATAATGCGTGTCCCTTTCATATACTCGGATAACAGGATATGCTTGATTGCCGTGGACTTTCCCACGCCGGAATTGCCCATGACACAAAAGTTGCTGTTGGTCCTGTCCCCGCCACGCTTCCATGTATCTACAATTACCAGACCGCCGCTGGTATCCTTAGCAAAATAATAGCCCTCCCCATCATTGAAGCCACTGCTGGCAAAGGGAAATCCACCCACAAAGGTGGAAAAAGGGACGACTTTCTGCAGGATGCTCTCCATCTTGGCATGATTGGGAAAAGTGGGCGATAAGTGCATAAAAGCCTCTTTCTGCAGGTTCGGGACTGCCCGTATTTTGCATTTCATCACACTGGCTGCGCTCTCCGCACGACGGCAGGCTTTTTTGAACTCTTTTTCATCCCCCGCTACGGGCATAACCTCCACACTCATCAGCCCGACTGTCTCTCCCTCCCTGTCAATCTGCATGATGATCTTCTCCCCGTCCTCTGCGGCCTTTTCTGCCCGCTGTCTTGATGTCAACGCCAACTGGAAAATGTCATTTTTCGCCGGGATGGGATGTCATTTTTTGGCGGTCAGCATGCGATGGGTATGCAGCCTTGATTACCCGTTACTTGTCGGCTTGAAGCCCGTCAAGTCCTGATTTATCAGTGCATTTTAGACTTGACGGGCGAAAACGACAAGTATAATCATTCAAAGGCTGCACACCTTTATCCGCCATTTTCTTACATTCCCCGTTCGGCGAAAAATTACAAAATCGCACTGGCGCTGACATCCTTTCTCTTGCCTGATTTGTTATTTGGGTTACATTTGATCTGGATAAAAATAGGGTTAAGCACTTGCCTCCTTCCATGTAATAATTAAAGCAGAGCTAAATCAAGTAATCCCATTTTCATGGAATATAGATTTAGCCCTGCTTTGACTATAACGACATCAGCCAATATCCCTAATATTGACAGATCCCGGCTATTTCCTATAAGATTTTAATATAACAGCGCTGTCCTATCTACTCTCCCTAGAATAGCAAAAATAGGACTAAATCATAGAAACCGCTTCTTTAATAGCTAATCTCCTGACTTAGTCCTATTATAACGTCATCATCAAAAGTGATGGCAATTTTTTTCTCCTGCAGTTCTTCCCCTTCTTCCCCCTTTTCTTCTTTCCCTGTTTTCTCCCGCTGTCCTTTCTTTTTGCCATCCTTTATCCCCGTCTTTTTCTCACTGACACTGCTCTCCACTTTCCCGCTCCAGGTACCAACTTTTTCCGTCACTGCACTCTTATAACCAAAGATCAGAAGCAGTGCCAAAGCTACTTCCAGTCCAGGAACCATCCACTCTTTCTTTTTGAATCCTTTCATAAAAAAACTCCTGTGCGTTATCCCTCTGCCTGTGGCAGTAACTCTGCTATTTTCCCTTTTCACATTTTATGTCCGAAATATCTCAAAATGCACGTACACTCTTCTTCGTTTTGAATTCCCCACAATAAGATGGAAATTTACATGGAATTTGGTTAATATAACGAAACATAGCTGATACGCATGACTGCCATAATGGATATGCATACCGGCCTGTAGCTGACAGGTATACCGAAAAAATGCCATGCAGCTCAACTTACTCTGCATGGCATTTTTATTTTTCCATTCATCCTGTATGGTTCCCGTTTTACACAAACTGATTCTTTTCGGCGTCATAACGATAATTTACCGCCGCCAGTTTTGCGGTGATCTCCACCTTCGAGACATCCAGGTCCTCGCACATCGCGTCGAGGCTGCCGTAGTAATCCCGCAGCTTCAAATTCACAAAGCTCAGCAGCATAATCGGATCCGATGGTATCATAAATTTTTCTCCTTTTCCCCTTCATCCTGCGACGACATCCGCGTCCCACAGCAGTCGCAGACTCTCCCACAGTCAGTCCCTTCTACCTCTGGCGCCCGTATCTGCATTCGCCCACTCTATCGGCGCGCCCCGGCAATTTTCGTCCGTCACTGCGCCGAAACCCCCGCTTCTCTCCTCGCCGACAGTTCTCCATCCTCCAGTTCGATCCGAATCGTATCCTTCTCATGCACCTCGCCGGAAAGAATTAACTTCGCCGACAGCGTCTCCACATATTTCTGAATGTAGCGTTTTAACGGTCTCGCGCCATAGACCGGATCATAGGCCTGCTCAATGATATAATCCTTCGCTTCCTCCGACAGCGCAATACGCAGCTCCCTGTCGGAAAGTCTTCTATTCAGGTCGTTGATGATCAATGTAATAATACCGCCGATATTTTCCTTTGTCAACGGCTTGAACAGGATCTGTTCATCCAGCCTGTTCAGAAATTCCGGCCGGAAATGTGCTCTCAGTTCTTCCACAACAGCTGTTTCACAATCTTTGCTGATGGATCCGTCCGCCTGAATACCCTCTAACAGATACTGTGCCCCGATATTGGATGTCATGATCAGGATCGTGTTCTTGAAGTCCACGGTCCGGCCCTGAGAATCCGTGATCCGCCCGTCGTCCAGCACCTGTAACAGTACATTGAACACATCCGGGTGCGCTTTCTCGATCTCGTCGAAGAGCACCACAGAGTATGGCTTTCTTCTGACTGCTTCGGTCAGTTGTCCGCCCTCCTCATAGCCCACGTAGCCGGGAGGCGCTCCGATCAGCCTGGATACCGAATATTTTTCCATATATTCGCTCATGTCGATCCGCACCATATTGTTCTCATCGTCAAACAGACTGGCTGCAAGAGATTTCGCCAGCTCCGTCTTCCCGACGCCGGTGGGACCCAGAAAAAGGAAGGAACCGATCGGTTTCGTGGGATCCTTGATACCGGCTTTGGAGCGGATGATGGCCTCTGTCACCTTTGTGACACCTTCGTCCTGTCCGACCACACGTCTGTGCAGTTCCTCGTCCAGATGCAAGGTCTTGTTTCGCTCGCTCTCCGTCAGCTTCGCCACCGGGATACCGGTCCAGCGGGAGATGATCTTTGCGATCTCCTCCTCCGTCACCTTCTCATGCACCAGCGACAGATCCTTATTTTTTACGGCTTCCTCCTCGATCTCCAGCTGCCGCTTCAGGGCGGGCAGTTTGGAGTACTGCAGTTCCCCTGCCTTCTCGTAATCTCCCTCTCTCTGAGCAATCTCGATCTGGCTGTTTAACGCCTCGATCTCTTCCCTGAGCTTCGACAGCTTCTCCACGGAATGTTTCTCATTGTCCCACTGGGCTTTCCGCTTATCAAGCTCCGCCTTCTCCTCGGCCAGTTCTCTTTGCAGGCTGGCCAGCCGTTCCCTGCTTAAGTTGTCATCTTCTTTCTTTAACGCTGCTTCTTCGATCTCCATCTGCATCACATGTCTGTTCAGCTCGTCTAACTCCGTGGGCATGGAATCAAGCTCCGTCTTGATCAGCGCGCAGGCCTCATCCACCAGATCGATGGCCTTATCCGGCAGGAACCTATCGGAGATATACCGGTTTGACAGGGTTGCCGCCGTCACCAATGCCGTGTCCAGAATCTTTACGCCGTGGTACACTTCATATCTCTCTTTTAACCCTCTCAGGATCGAGATCGTATCCTCCACGGTAGGCTCCTCCACCAGAACTGGCTGAAAACGCCGCTCAAGCGCCGCATCCTTCTCCACATACTGTCTGTATTCATTCAGTGTGGTTGCCCCGATGCAGTGCAGCTCGCCCCTGGCTAACATCGGCTTTAACATATTGCCGGCATCCAGGGCCCCGTCGGTCTTTCCCGCGCCGACGATGGTATGCAGCTCATCGATAAACAGAATGATCTGGCCGTCGGATTTTTTCACATCCTCTAACACCGCCTTCAGTCGTTCCTCAAACTCGCCGCGGTACTTTGCTCCCGCTACGAGCGCCCCCATGTCAAGCGCAAAGATCTTCTTATCTTTCAGCCCCTGGGGCACGTCGCCTCTGACGATCCGCTGGGCCAGCCCTTCCACTACCGCGGTCTTGCCGACACCGGGCTCCCCGATCAGCACCGGATTGTTCTTGCTCTTCCTGGACAGAATACGGATCACGTTCCGGATCTCGTTATCCCTGCCGATCACGGGATCTAACTTCTGCTCCCTGGCCCGCTCCACCAGTTCCTGGCCGTATTTTTCCAGTGTGTCGTAGGTGGCCTCCGGGTTGTCGCTTGTCACCCGCTGATTCCCTCTGATCATGGACAGCGCCTGTAAAAAGCGTTCCCTGGTAATGCCAAACTCCCGGAAGATCTCCCTGATTTCCCTGTTCGGCTCTCTGATCATCGCCAAAAACAGATGTTCCACGGAAACATACTCGTCCCCCATCTGCTTCGCCTCATCCTCCGCCGAGATCAGCACTTTATTTAAGTACTGGCCGATATAGACCTGGCCGCCCTGCACTTTGACCCGCTTTTCCAACGCCTGCATCACACGGTTTACAAAATATTCTTTCTGAATTTCCATCTTCTCGATCAGCTTTAAGATCAGAGAATCTTCTATCGTCAGCAAACTGTACAGCAGATGCTCCTGCTCGATCTCCTGATTGCCGTACTCGTAGGCTAACTTCTCACATCTCTCCACCGCCTGCATGGAATTCTGTGTAAATTTTGAAATGTTCATAAAAGCACCTCTCTGTCTTTCCGTTATTCTGTGTTGTTTCTTCCGCATTTTTTCTTATTTTTCCTGTTGCGATTATAAGATAACACCGTTTGTTAGCCACGTCAATAGGTGAGTGCTAAAATTTTCTGAAAATTTTGTGGATTTATTTTATTTTAAATACTTACCATACATAGTGCAACTCTTTAAAATATCGAACAAGGCACCGGTCAATTTCATGACCGATGCCCCAAATTCCTGCTTTTCTGCCGCTTATCCGCAGTAGATCTGAATCGCCTGATCGACAAATTCTGCCGTTCCCGCGCCGCCATATGCGTCAATGTTTTCGGTGAATTCACCGCCGCCGGAATACATTTTTCCCAATCCGCTGAGAATCTTATCGGTACAGGTATAAAGATTCTCCGTGATGAAATCCTGTATCCGCTTTACAAGATCCTGCGCTTCAGGTGATGCCGGATCAGTATTCTTTATCTCGCCTGCTTCCTTGAAGAACAGCATAAAACGGTCGGCCATAATATGATCCTCCTCCTCTGTCCTGTTCTTCATTTTCTCCTTCATCTCTTTGTATTCCGGTGTATTCCCATAAAGTTCTTTTGCCTGTCTGGAATACTCATCCAGTTTGCTTCTGTCGAAAGCCTTAAAATCCATGTGCCTCACTCCTAACATTTTTATTCCAAGCGCAAAGTTTATCAGATTGTCCAGATGCTCTTTTTTCAGCATCAGTAATTCGATCTGCTGTTCCAACGCCTTATTTCTGTCAAAGTCAGGGCTGTTTATGATCATCCTGATATCCTTCAAAGAAAACTCCAGCTCACGAAACAGTAAGATGTGCTGAAGGCGTTCCAGCGCTGTATCGTCATACAGCCTGTATCCCGCATCGGTGTATCCCGTCGGATGCAAAAGACCGATCTTGTCATAATACTGCAGAGTGCGTATACTCACTCCGGCAAGCCTGCTCACTTCATGTACTGTCATCATCTACGTATCCTCCTTTTGCCTGGTAACATCAATATAAACTATTACGTAACGCAGGAGTCAATGGTTTTTTGCTATTTTTGCAGTTTATCGGCATATTCCTGTTCCAGCTCCTCCGCCAGATCCGGATGTTCTTCCCGCCAGATTTCCGTATACTCCGGATCCACGGTGCTGTCTATCCAGTAGATCACCAGCAGGTAATCATTTATTTTATTCAAGCCTTTGTCATAATAATGCCAGTACGGTTCCTCATCGGGAATAAAGCCGTAATTGTATGCCGTGTACATCAGTTCCCCTGCCCATCATATTTCCCCATCTGCACGTTGCTTCTACGCCCGCACTTCCTCCCCCAGATAAAAGGAATACAGCACTCTCTCCTTCACCTTTTTCCCGGTTAGTCTCTCAAGCGCCTCCCCATAATAATCCAGCTGCACCCGATATCTGTCTGCCAGCGCCTCCGCCGAATCAATAACATCTGTTTTGTAATCTAACAGAACGATCTCTTCATCCTCCTCAAAAAACACATCGATGATTCCCTGCACGATCACCATCTCCGTATCGGGGAACTCCTCCGACAGACGGTCTGCACTGATTCCCAGCATAAAAGGCTGTTCCTTCCACAGTTTCCCTTCTTTTGCCGCCAGATGCATCCGTTTTGCCATGGAACTGTTCATAAAAAATTTAATCTTGTTTTTATTTACAGCCTTCCGGTACTCTTCCGACAACAGCCCGGTACTGCTCCATCTCTCCAGGTCTGCATTCAGCTGCCGCATGTCATAGCTGCCGGATCCCGCTCTGCTCTCTGTCTCCCTGCCTTCTCCCGGCTCCTCCGCCGTTCTCCTCTTTATCTTCCCATCCTCTCCTTGTTCATCCGCATTTCCCCGGATCTTCCCGAAATCCATCAGCTCCATCACCTTATGCATGGCGCTTCCTCTCAGCGCCCCGGATATCTTCTCCTCCTCTTCTTTCCGCAAAAACAATGGCAGATAAGGCGTCGGCGTCTCCTCCTCGAACAGAAGCTTCCCTGCCTCTTCCCCTTCTCCTGCCATTTCCGCGCTTTCCATCCCTGCCAGATCGTGGATCGCCGCCATCTTCAGCTCCGAAACCGTAGTCTTTGCATATAATTTTTGCAGATTTTTGTAAGGATAACGATAACCAAATCGATTTTGCAGGAATTCTGTCACATTTTCATCTATTTTGCAATTTTGCAAGTTCATTTTGAAGGATTCTACGTCATTTATGGTTTTGCTGTTTTCTGCCAGCATATCCCCTCTGATATCCGTATTTTTCACGATTCTACAGATCATTCCCCCTTCCGGAATTACTGCTGCGGCCTCTCCTTTTACCTCAAACTTCTGCCGCAAGGCCTCCCCACTTTCTGTCCCCATAACGCAGGCTGTTATCAGCTCCAGAAAACTGCCGGCACTGCTTCTGACCGAGTAGGACAACAGCACCCCATCTTCCCCCACGCCACTCTTTTCTCTCAGCAATTTTTCCACATTATCCATAACACCCGTTATTATCAGTTTCTCCTTTGCCCTTGTCAAAGCCACGTACAGGACACGCAGTTCCTCGGCCTGGGCGTCTAACAGAATCTTTTTGGAGAGTGCCGCCTTTCTGAGTGTCCGCCTTTTTGTCCGCAGGATCGGATCAACCTCATCCACCGCCAGGCCCATATCCATATCGGTAAGCACCGAAGCGGAAGCATCTCTTCTGTTCATCTTTTTCCCCATCCCTGCCACAAAGCAGACCGGGAATTCCAGCCCTTTGCTCTTATGGATCGTCATAATCCTGACGGCATCTGTCTGCTCCTCTCTGACACCCGCCTCGCCAAAATCAATATTGTATTTCTCGATCTGATCAATATAACGGATAAAATGATAGATGCCCTTAAAGCTTGTCTTCTCAAAAGCCGCCGCTTTCTGCAGAAGCATCTGGGCATTTGCCCGTCTCCTCTCCCCGTCCGGCATGGCCGTCACATACTCCAGATAGTGGCTCTCAGCCATGATTTTGGAGAGCAGTTCTCTGACGGAAAGCCATATGGCGCATCGCCTGAGCTTCTGATACCAATCCAAAAAGGCTCTGCATTTCTCCGCCAGCTCATCCGTCCCCGCCGCGTAGAGCTCCAGTTTTCTGTACAACTTACGCTTTCCCGGAAATGCCGCCGTTATCTGAGCTGCCTCCACATCCGTAAAGGAAGCGAAACAGGATTTCAACACACCAAACAACGGAATATCCTGCAGCGGATTGTCAAGCACCCGCAGAAGCTGCAGCATCACCTGTACCTCGGAAGCCTGGAAATATCCTGTCTGAGAACCGGCCAGACAGGGAATCCCCCACCGCCCCAGTACCTCCTCAAATACCTCAAACGAGCCGTTGTCGCTGCGCAGCAAAATCACAATATCCCCGTACCGTACAGGGCGCAAGCTCCTTCCATCCTCCCCCAGGACTTTCATCTCCCGCAGAAGACGTCTGATTCGCAGAGCGATGACCTCGGCCTCCTGTTCCAGAGCAGTTTTTTCCTCTTCTGACTTTTCTATCAGCAGAAATTCCGTCCGATCCAGCTCATTGATGCCTCCCCCTTCCACACTCGAAGTCTTTCCGCCTGCGATCCCCGCTACAGTATCTTTCTCTTCTGATACCTCTCCGCAAACTGCCCTACCCTCTGCATTTTCTTTCTCTGATCTTTCTCTTCCTGCTGCATCCCTGTCCGAAGCCCTCACTTCCTCTGCCGCTTTCAGCGCCTTCCCCGCCTCATCATAGTACACCGCCCCATAATGAAGCCTTGCCTTCTCATCGTAATCAATACCACCCAGATCCTTTGCCAGAAGTCTGCCAAATATCAGATTGACACTGGAAAGCACCTCCCGCCTGCTCCGGAAATTCTGATACAGATCAACTCTGCGCAGATCCCCTGTCTCTTCCGAATAAGTATCAAATTTCTCCATGAAAAGCTCCGGTCTCGCCAGACGGAACTTGTAGATGCTCTGTTTCACATCTCCCACCATAAAGCGATTATAGCATCCTGCCGCCTCCCTGGAGATACAGCTTAAAATACACTCCTGTACCAGATTGCTGTCCTGATACTCATCGATCATGATCTCCTGAAAATAGTCCCGCAATTCCAGCGCCGCCGCAGTGGGCTCAGTCAAAACCCCCGCTTCCGTCTCCCGCCTTCTGCACAAGATCTCAAGCGCCAGATGCTCCATATCGGAAAAATCGATCATGTTCTTTTCCCGCTTCTTTTCTGCAAATCTCTCTCCAAAACGTATGGTCAGCGCTGCAAGCTCTCTCACCACCGGCGATACCCGCTGACACTGCAAAAGAACCGCCTCCTCGCTCAACAGGAAAAACTGCTCCTGCAGCTGTTCCAGCTGCTTCTTTACACCGTTTCTGATCTGTTTTACCCTCTCCCGCAGCGCCGGATCCACCGAATCGTCCTTTTTTGAAGAAAGCCTGGCAAAGCTCACCCCTTCCAGAGCTTCCCGCAATTCCCGGAAAGTCCCGGCCTGCGCCGCTCTTTTCAGCGCAGTACAGCTCCTTTCCAGATTTTCTCCGTACATATAAGGCCCGTCCGGTCTTTCACATATCCGGATGCACTGCTCAAGCTGCCTGGCAAGCTCAGGCAGTAAATTCCCCATATACTCCATAATATATTGCATAAAAGAGGAATTTTTCAGTTCTCTCAGGGAGTGGATCTCATAATCCTCCCCATGTTCCCGCAGCCATTCAAAAGGCCAGGGACAGCTCATGGCAAAACGGTATAACGACAGGATACACTCTTCCAGCACAGTGTCCCTTTTCCCGGCTCCATAAGCCTCCACGAGACTGCGGAAGGGATGTTCCATCCTGTCGGAATCCTCTCCGCGCTCTTCCACAGACTCTGCTCCGCCCGCGCTCTCCTGCTTCGCCTCTCCCCGCGCTCTCTCCAGCTCTGTGAAGGCTTCCTCCAGCACCTCCTCCAGCACTTCCTGCATCAGAAGGCCTGCCTCCCCTTCATCCACCACCCGGAACGCCGGATCCAGACCAATCTCCTGAAAATGGTTACGGATTACAAACAGGCAGAAACTGTGGATCGTCGTGATCTGGGCATTGTGTATCAGGGCAGACTGTCGCTGCAAATGTTCATTTTCCGGCTGAAGCGCCAGTTTTTCAGAAATGGCAGCAATGATCCGCTCCCGCATCTCCGCTGCCGCCGCATTGGTAAACGTTACAACCAAAAGCCTGTCGATATCAGCCGGATGCTCCCCCTCACTGATCAGACGGATGATCCGCTCCACCAGCACCGCCGTCTTCCCGCTCCCGGCCGCCGCTGAAACCAATATATTTTTATGCCGCAGCGTGATCGCCTGCTCCTGATTTTCTGTGAACTGCCTCTTCATTTCTTATTGATATCCTTCCCGATAAACTATAGTCAAAACTGTTATAGAAACCGATACCCAGCCCGGGCAGAAAATATCCCTGTAGCACCCCTGCTAAACGTCGGCACTTAGCGAGGTCCTTCACGAGCTTAGTGCCGCTACGTTTAGCCCGGAGCGGAAGCGCGTTGCGGAAGGGATATTTTCTGCCTGGGCGTCCGCCTATCAATTCCTCAGGCTTTCATCTTACCCAAAACCGTCTCTCTGTCCTCCTCCGGCAGCACCCGCATTTCACACCCCGGAAGCTTTCTGTCAAATCCGCAGACTTTACCGTAAGGGCAATACGTACAGGCCTCCGCATCCTTCCTGCTGTAAGGACGCATCCCGATCTCACCGTTTAGAATATCCTTTCCCAGTTCCTTCAGTTTCCCGGATACATACCTGGACACCAACTCTATATTCTCTCTGCTCATCAGCAGAGAATTTGCCGCATAGCTCCCGTCCTTCTTTCTGGTGAGCGGCAGCACTTCCTTTACCGTCCCGGCGGAAGAGTCTATTTTTTCAATGATCTCTCCATCTTCATTTACGATACCGGTCGGGCGCAGTACTTTTTTCAGTTCCTCCCCGATCTCCTCCGGCGTCTTTTCCTCTCTGATATCCAGGATCGGATCATCTATGTGATAATAGAGAATACCAGCGGGTACGATCTCCCTGTGTGGCTGCACCTTCCTCTCATATTCCATAGCAGCGTTTAAGTAGGTCACAAGCTGCAGCTGCAATCCATGATAAACCGCCACAAGATCAAAATTCTGTTTTCCTGATTTGTAATCGATCACCTTAACATAACATATGTTATTTTCTTCGCATGTATCCAGCCTGTCGATCCTTCCGATCAGCTTCATCCTCTCTTTCTCCGACAGCTCCACGCTGACGGCATCCAGATCCTGCAGCGAGGAAAAGGACATTTCAAACTTTTTTGGGGTGAATTTTCCCTGCTTCAGCTGATACTGCAGGGTAAAAATCGTGCGCCGCAAAATCCGCCCGATCCGCTCCAGAACATACCGGCTCCGCGCCGTCTCATAGAGCACTGCGTTGCCGTAAGCCGCCGCCTGCGCCTCTATAATCTCCTGTAACAGCCGCTCTCCGATCTCCTTTGGAAAATCAAACCAACTATACCCGGTCTCCGGCAGTCTCTCTGAAAACTCTGCCAGCACGCCGTGAAAAATGTTTCCCATGTCCAGCGCCTCAAACCGGTACTCCTCCCGCTCCTGTAAGGAAAGCTCATACTGCAGAAAATGCTCATAGGCGCAGGCAGCAAATGTTTCCAGCCTTGTAATGCTTCCCACCAGACTGCTGCCGCACAGTGCAAGCGCCAGATATTTCGGAAGCCGCTCCTCGTTATATCCCGCAAAAGCCCCGCTTAACAGTTTCTCCGCCGTGACCGCCGTCTCAGGACGTCCCTGCATCATCTTAAGCATCTGCCGAAGCGGGCTCTCCTCCACTCCGGACATTTCTCCAGAAACCGCCTTCCGCAGTCCCTGTGCCATATAGTCAAAGCTGTCCTCCCAGGTCTCCAGCCGCTCAAAGACACTTTCCTCCTCCGGATGTCCTATTCTTAAATCAGGATATAATTTTTTTATCATTTCTATCAGATAGGCCGGCCTTAACTGCTTTCCATCCTGGTCACAGCCTGCCCAGGTCATATACAGTCTTTCTGACGGTTTTGTCATATTCATATACAGATACAGACGCTGGGTATACATCTTCTGCCGCGGTGAGGGGGCAAGTTCATACTCGGAATCCTGCAAAAATTCCCTGTCAATATCCGAGAGGATACCGCCGCCTGAGGCATTTCCCGGGATATTGTTATCATTGATACCAAGGAATAATAACACCCGTATTTCTTTTAGTCTGCTCCGCTGCATATCCCCCACGGTCACATGATCCACATTCTGGGGGATCGTTCCCACCTGCATCTCCGTAAATCCCGCATCCAGAAGCTCCGCAAATTCCTGATCCGTCAGTTCCTCCCCACCGGACAGCTCCACGATCTCCGACAACAGATCCATGATAAAGGGATAGATCTGATGGTACTCTCTGGCCCGCACCGGATCCCCGTTTTCCTCAAATTCCCGCTCAAAGGCTGCCAGTTTTTCCTGGATACGGCTCTCCCTGATAAAATCGTACAGGGCGCGCACTTTCTCCTCCGCAGTCTTCCCCATCTTTCGTAAAAAGACACTGCTTCTCAGAATCTCCTCCCGCGCCTCATTCAGACGCTCAAGCAGCTCTGCGCCTTCCGTCTTTTCCTCCTCCGAGGGGTTTTTGCCGTTTAATGCCTTCGGCAGCCTTGTAAAGAGTTTTTTCCACCTGTTAAAGCCGTGGATGCCCATCTCCCTGATATAATTGTCCAACTCATCGGCAGCCTCAAAGGACAGCTCCGTCAGCCCTGTCCGGACATAATGATTTACCGCGTCCACAGAAAAATCCTGGCTGTACAGCCGCAGGGCAGCACGTATGAATTCCACAAAAGGATTTAACAAAATCCCTCTGTTCTGGTCAATAAAAAAGGGAATATTCAGCTTGGAAAACTCGCTCTCCACCACAGTCCCGTAGTTCTCCAGACTTCCGCAGACCACACCGATGTCGCGGAACAGATATCCCTCTTCCCTGATCAGACGCCTGATCATCCTTGCCGCATACCTGGCCTCCATCTGCATATCCGGCAGAAAGGAAAGCTTTATCTCTTCTGGAACACCTGAATAACTTTTCGGCGGGTAGCGGAACAGATTCTGTTCCAGATGGGACAAAGCCGGCGCCTCTGCCAGCCGCTTTACGGGAAGCTCCGAAAGAATCAGATCCTCCCCACGCACGATCCCCGTCTCTTTCGCACATTTTTCGAGGGAAGCAAGCGTCTTTGTGGAGAGAGCAAACAGATTCTGTTCCCCCACTTCTTTATACGGATCGCTCTTCCCGTCAAAGAGCAGCGTAAAATACACATTCTCCGCCACCTCCATAATCTCCCGAATCACCTGCATCTGCACCGGCGTAAACCCGGTGAAGCCGTCAAACACCACCGTGCTCCCCCGCAGCAGGGAAGAATCCTTTATCCTGACAGATAACACCTGTAATGATTCTTCCTTTGTCAGGTAATGATCCCTGATATAATCCTCAAAACCCTGGTATAAAACTGCCAGATCCTTCAGTTTTCCGCAGAGCGCTCCTCTCTTTTTTGAAAATTCAATGATTTTATCAAGCTCCGCCAGTCCGATACCATACTGCATAAATTCCGAGATGGCCGATTTGATCTCATGGATATAGCCCTGCTTTTTCAGATAACCGCCCAGCACATTCAGTTCCGGCTTTAAGCGGTCCGCCACGATCCGCAGAATCAGATTTTTCCCCGTATCGTCTAAAACCGGCTGAGATACTCCGCCGGTTTCTTCAAAGACTCTGTATGACAGCCTGCCAAAGCTCAAAACATCGATGTTCATGATACCATGCCAGGGATGCTTTTCCACAAGGGAACGCTGTGTTTCCATGGTGAACTGATCCGGCACAAGAAACAGATACCTCTTTTCGGGATGCTCCATGGATTCTCTGATCATCCTCTGCTGCAAAATACTGCTCTTGCCCGAACCAGAACCGCCAAAAACAAATGATAACATAACTCTGTTCCTTACACTACGACGCTATTCGTCATCTTTCTCTTCGCTGTTATTCGTTATCTTCCTCTTCCTCATCCAGAAAGGTTTCCACTTTCGGCGTATTTACGCTTACAGCTTCTTTCACTTCCTCCACTGTCTCTTCCAGAACCTCGCCCGCTTCTTCAGCGGCCTCCGAGGCAGCTTCCCCTGCTTCTTCTACAACTTCTTCCGCTGCCGCTTTTGTACTTTCTTTTCTCGCTGCAATGGCTTCCTTTGTACTCTGGATCACATCCTGTGCAAACTCTTTTGCCTCACCCGCTGCGAACTGTGCGAAGTCCTTCGCCTCCTCCGCCGCTTTCTTCACCGTTTCGGTCACCTTCTCCGGCGTCAGCGTCACATAGGTCCTCTCTTCCGGCTCTTCATCCAGATCTTCACTGAAATCGTCAAAATCGTCATCGTCATAAGCCACAGGTTTCGCCGGTTTCTCCTTTCCCTGCAGATAGTAGTAAGCGCCCACCGCCGCTGCTCCCAAAGCTGTCACAGTCAATACAAATTTTCCAAATTTTTTAGCCATTTTCCTCTCCTTTTACATGGTTGCGATTTTATTTCTTACTAGTATCTTAATACGAAATACTAAAATTGAAAAGAGTATATTTTAACTATTTATACACCTCTGCAATATTGTCAAAATTGCGGTTGCCTGACAGCCCAAAATGTGCTATGATAATAAAACTGACTATCAAAGTCAACAAAAGCGAAAACAGATACTCTTATAACACAAAAGAAAGACTGGATTTACCTATGAATGAAAAATTTTTTGATCTGAAAAAAGAAAAACAGGACCGCATGATCAACGCCGCCCTGAAAATATTCAGTATGCGAGGCTATCAGTTTGCCAGCACAGACGATATTGTAAAGGAAGCCGGTATCAGCAAAGGGCTTTTATTTCACTACTTTGGTTCTAAATCAGGTCTTTACAGCTTTATCTACGATTACAGCGTACGTTTTATGTCCATGGAACTGCGGGCAGCCGTGGACGCTGAGGAGACAAATTTCTTTACCCTGTACAAACAGATCGAAACCGGCCGCCTGCAGGCTCTGAAAAATTATCCCTGCATGCAGCTTTTTCTGGAAAAATTCAATACCGAAACGGCAGCGGAAGCGCTGGCAGCCACCTGCGAAAAGAAAAAAGAGCTGGCAGCACTCTATGATGCTTTTGACGCCCAGGCCGATCTCGGTTTGCTTCCCGCGGACACAGACTCCGCAAAACTTCGGAATATCCTTCGTTTCTCTTTAAAAAATCTGATGGAAGAACACTTCGCAAGCGGCAGCTTTCAGGTGGAGGCGCTCTATCAGGAGAATATCGCTTATATCGAATTTCTGGAGAAGTTTTTTACTAAATAGCAAACAGACACAGTATTCCCTCCAATTAAAAAAACAGTAGCAGCTCAGTCCAGAACTTTGCACTTGCTACAAAATCCGTAAGAATATGCATATTCAGCCAGAGAATCCCGGTACAGGCATCATAGCACATACCGGGATTTTTTGAGCCATCGTATTTGTCTGCCGGGGAATCGGCTTCTCTGTTCTTATTCTACTCCAAAACCTCATCCTGCAATTTGTCAAACTCTGCCATACACTCATCCACCGTAGCTCCTCCTAACAGTTCCCGCACGATCAGGCAGGTGTTGCCCCACTGTTCTACTTTCATGCCCGCATTGGATCCCAGCACATAGACGCCCTCCTCGATCCTGTCATTCAACGGTTTCAGCGCGGGAACACACTCCACAGACACATTTTTCGACGGGGAGATCACCCGGTTTGTCTCCGAATATACCTGCAACGCCTCATCGGAGAGTATGATATCCATCATCTGCAGCGCATCCTCCGCGTGTTCCGCCTCCGCACCGATCCCGAAACCGGTCATGGGCATCACCGGCATCTGTCCTCTGTCACTGGGAAAACCGATGACCTGCATTTCGAAATCCGTCTTTCCGTAAGCCGTTTCCGCATTTGCCGCGCCCCAGTACGCCATGACAATGGGCGTCTTTCCGGAGAGAAAATCTTCTCCCTCTCCGTCAATCGCTTCACTGACTAACGCTTTTTCCGCATCGATATAGCCTTTGTCCATCAGCTCTTTCAGGAATTCAAAGCCAGGCCGCATATAGTCGCTGTATCTGGCTTCCCCACTGTTCAGCGCTGCGATCTCCGCCTCGGTGTTTCCGCCGTTGTACAGATCCGCAAAGGCCTGGGCAAAGACAAAAGTCTCCAGCCACCAGCGGTTTGCGCCCACGGGCGTCTTAATCCCATTCTCCTGAAACACCTCACAGCAGTGCAGAAATTCCTCAGGCGTCTCCGGCAGAGCAAGACCATACTGATCAAACATATCTTTATTTACAAACAGCCCGTATGCCACTACCTCCTGCGGGATTGCCACCAGCTTTCCGTCCACCGTGTTGGCTGTCCTTATGATCTCCCGAAGATTCTTCGCACTTTCAAGCCCCGAGAGATCCAAAAGCTTCCCCTCCTCTCCCAACGCCAGAATCACATCCGGGTTGAGCAGGTACACATCGTCCATATTATTGCGTGCTCTCTCCAGGGTAACTTCGTCGTAGGTTTTATCCTGGTAGTCTTCCGCCGTATAGGTTTTATACGTCACAGTCACTCCCAGCTTCTCTTCTGCCATAGCGATCGTCAGATCCGATGCACTTCTCGCCACATTTTCCGCATCCGGATCCGTCTTTTCCATGGGGCTGAAGAAGTTAATAATCCTCTCTTCCCCATTTTCCTCCTGAATCAGGTTTTTCGGTCCGTCATCCCTACCACAGGCTGTCAATGTCAACACCATCAATCCTGCCAGAATACCTGCTATCTGCCGTTTTTTCCCTTTTCTTTCAATCATATTCTCAATCTGCCTTCTTACCCCACATATTTTCCGATTACTTTTCTCAACACTTCCACATCTAACGGTTTCGCTACATGGGCATTCATCCCGGCCGCCAGCGCTTCCTTTTCATCCTCCGCAAAAGCATTTGCCGTCATGGCGATGATCGGTATCTGCCTGGCTCCTTTCTTCTCCAGGGAACGGATGGCTCTCGCCGCCTCATAGCCGTTCATCACCGGCATCTGTACATCCATCAGGATCGCATCAAACTCGTCCTCCGGGGCCTTCTCAAAGCGTTCCACAGCCAGACGCCCATTCTCAGCCACCTCACAGGTAGCTCCCTCCATTTTCAGAACTTCTATCAGAATCTCCGCATTGATCCCATTGTCCTCCGCCGCCAGAAAATGCAGTCCCTCCAGATCCTTTGCCTCTTCCGGTTTCATCTCTTCCCGGCTTTCTCCATCCTTCCATATCTCCGCGATCTTTTCCCGAAGCGCCGAGACAAAGAACGGCTTCGTGAGAAGATGCGTATTCTCCACCCGAAGCGCTTCCTCGATTCCTTCCGTATCATACTCCGCTAAAAGCAGTATCGGCACGGCGTCCGGAAGAACCCTGCGCAGCGCTTTCACCGCCTCAATTCCCTCCGCCTTTTCCACATCCCAGTCCACCAGAACCAGCTGACAGGATCCGTTATCACCCTGCAGACAGTTCAAAGCCTTCTCAATTCCCATGGCGTCCAGCATAACGCCTGTATCCTGCATCAGCTCCCGCACATTATCGCAGTTCTCCGGATCTTCATCCACGATCAGAATCCGGGAAATTCCTTTTGTTTTCCAGAAAAGGCTATCCTCCTGGCCCTCCTGAATGCGAAGCTCCAGCTCCACCGTGAAAATCGATCCTCTGTTCAGTTCACTGGAGACATCTATCGTACCGCCCATCAGTCCTACGATGCTCTTCGTGATCGCCATACCAAGACCTGTCCCCTGCACCTTATTCGTGGTACTGTTTTCCGCCCTGGTAAAGGGCTCAAAGATCGTCTCAAGGTACTCGGGCGTCATACCATAGCCGTCGTCCTCCACCTCAATCCTCATGTGTTCATACTGGGCAGAATACTGTTTTAACCCAAGAATGCGCAGTCTGATATGACCGCCCTCCTGGGTATATTTTACTGCGTTGGACAACAGGTTGATCAGAATCTGATTGAGCCTCGTCTCATCCCCCTCCAGATATTCATGCCTGATTCCTGACACTTCCACATGAAATTCCTGCCCCTTTGCCTTCGCCATCGGCAGAATAATCGCCTCCACAGAGGAGATTACATCGTTTAATGTAAATTTTTCAAAATTCAGAACCACTTTCCCGCTCTCGATCTTTGACACGTCCAGCACATCATTGATCAAACCGAGAAGATGCTGACCGGAAGCCGTGATCTTCTTCGTGTATTCGCGCACCTTGACCGGATCATCCGCATCCTTCGCCAGAAGCGTAGTAAAGCCCAAAACCGCATTCATCGGCGTCCGGATATCATGGGACATGTTGGAAAGAAACATTGTCTTGGAGCTGCTGGCGATCTGCGCCGCCCGCAGTGCCTCCGCAAGCTGTATGTTATGGAGTTTCCTTTCTGCCTCCCGCTCTTTGCGGATCCTGTCCTGCTGACTCCAATTGAAATAATACAGCATAACACAGGCCAGAAAAGCCACTAGCATGGCAGTTACAACGAGGAGAATACTCTGATTAACGCTACGCCCCTCCTGCTGAATAGCCTCCACCGGCACATACCCCACCAGAAAGATCGTTCCGTCATTGACTGACCACATATAGATGAGCGCGCTCACGCCCCGGATATCATGATAAAACAGGATATTCGTACCCTCTTTCAGACTCCGCGCCACTTCCGCCCGGATCCCCGGATCTACGATTTCGTTGGCCCGGTAAAAATCATCCAGATTCAGATGCCCGGCATTGCGCTTTCCCATTCTCTTCGGCGTCAGAATAAAACGCTCGCTCTCCGCATCCATCACATACAGTGTTGCCTGCTTATTATAAAAACCATCCGGAAGGGATCGGTCCATGGATTCATAAATATACTCTACATACAGCGTTCCGATCTCCTCATCCTCCCGCCTGACAGGACATTTTACGGTGTGAGCCCAGGCTCCCATGTAATTCACGTAGGACTTTGAAACCGGCATATCGTTCATCGTATGCCCTGCGGAAAAATCCAGATCTTTCTCGGAAAATATCTCCCCTGTGTTGGATACGCCTTCCGCCTTTCCTGCCGGAATAAACGCCATCTTCACCATAGTCTCATTTTTCTGAAAGGTGCGGATATACTCCGCCGGATCCTTTGCTGCCGCTGCCTCCCCGGCAATCAGTTCCTGAAACTCTGTCTGGTTTCGGAAAATTGCCTCAATAGTATATTGAATCAGATCCAGACTCTCGCTCAGATTCTGGATCGCCGCCTCGGACATCTCTCCGGTCGTTTTCTGCGCCACCGCATATACAGTCGTCCCCAAAACAATAAAAACCAATACAATGGAGACGAGCAGGGGGATCCCTCTATGCTTTTCCCTTTCGACTGGTTTCTCTTTCATACTACATATCTCCATCTAACTGCCAGATCTGATTTTAACTAATGCCTGCCGGACCAGTGTACCGGCATACCGAAACCTGCAAATCCGCGCTCAAATGCTCGGCGCTGATATAATATCTGTCGATATTATATCATACACCTCCGCATGCTATTTTGTCACCCTTTCGGCAACACAAAAGAACTTTTCAGCGATACGATTCTGTTAAACACAGGCTCCCCGGGCTTTGAGTCCCTGCTGTCCACACAGAAAAATCCCTGTCTGACAAACTGGAAGCTTTCCGATACCGCCGCATCCTTCAGCGCCGGCTCCATATAACAGTTCTCAAGCACTGTCAGCGAATTCGGATTCAGGTTCAAAGAACCGTCCTCATTGTAAACCCCTTTTTCCTCATCCACGATATTCTCATACAGACGCACCTGTGCAGACACAGCGGTCTGTGCGTTCACCCAGTGGATCGTCCCTTTCACTTTCCTGCCGTCCGGGCTGTTGCCGCCTCTGCTGGCCGGATCATAGGTGCCGTGCACCACGGTCACACTGCCGTTTTCATCCTTTTCACAGCCCGTACATTTCACAAAATAGGCATGCATCAGCCGCACCTCATTGCCCGGGAACATCCGGAAATACTTTTTCGGCGGCTCCTCTAAAAAATCATCCCGCTCAATATACAGTTCTCTGCCGAAGGGCACCTTTCTGCTGCCAAGTTCCGGATTCTCCAGATTGTTGGCCACCAGAAGCTCCTCCGTCTCTCCCTCCGGATAATTGTCGATCACCAGTTTAATCGGATCTAAAACTGCCATCATCCGCGGCTTTTTGAGCTTCAGATCCTCCCTGATACAGTATTCCAGCATGGAATACTCCGCTGAAGACTGGGCCTTTGACACACCGCACAGATCCACGAACCGTCTGATGGACTCCGGCGTAAATCCCCGTCTCCTGAGAGCCGCAATGGATACAAGCCTGGGATCATCCCAGCCGTCCACGATGCCTTCCTCCACCAGCTTCTTGATATATCTCTTTCCCGTCACCACATTTGTCAGGTACATCTTCGCAAACTCGATCTGCCTGGGCGGCATCTCATACTCCAGCTCCTGCAGCACCCAGTCATAGAGCGGCCTGTGGTCCTCAAACTCCAGCGTACAGATAGAGTGCGTCACGCCCTCCTCCGCGTCCTCGATGGGATGCGCATAATCATACATCGGATAAATGCACCACTTATCCCCGGTATTGTGGTGGGACATATGGGCCACCCGGTAGATGATGGGATCCCGCATATTCATATTCGGGGAAGCCATATCGATCTTCGCCCGCAGCGTCTTTTCTCCATCCGCAAACGCTCCGTTTCTCATCGCTTCAAACAGCGCCAGATTCTCTTCCACACTGCGGTTTCTGTTCGGATCTTCTTTTCCCGCCTCGGTCAGAGTCCCTCTGTACTCCCGCATCTCATCCGCCGTCAGGTCCGACACATATGCCTTCCCTTTTTTAATTAACTTCACAGCGCCCTCATACATCTTCTCGAAATAATTGGACGCAAAAAACAGCCTGTCCTCATAATCCGCTCCCAGCCATTTCACATCCGCAATAATAGACTCTACAAACTCCGTCTTTTCCTTCGTCGGATTCGTATCATCAAAGCGCAGATTAAACTTCCCGCCATACTGCTCAGCCAGCCCGTAATTTAACAGAATACTCTTCGCATGTCCGATATGCAGATAGCCGTTAGGCTCCGGCGGAAACCTGGTACAGACATGGTCGTAATTCCCCTCCGCCAGATCCTTATCGATCTCCTGCTCTATAAAATTCCTTGAAATAACTTCTTCGCTCATATCATGTCTCCCATTATTATCAAATTTATCGGCTCTTTCGACTCGCAAACGCTCCGCTCTTTGCTCGTATCCCTCGCCTTCGGCTCTTTCGACTCGCAAACGCTTCGCTCTTTGCTCGTATCCCTCGCCTTCGGCTCGGTCAGTGATGAAACAGCCTCACACCCGTAAAGCACATCACCATCCCGTACTTATCACAGGTCTCGATCACATTGTCATCCCGGATGGATCCCCCCGGTTCGGCCACATACTTCACGCCGCTCTTGTGGGCCCGTTCGATATTATCCCCAAAGGGGAAGAATGCATCCGAAGAAAGCGCTACATCCGTATTGCCGGCAAGCCAGGCCTCCTTCTCCTCCCTCGCAAAGACGGATGGTTTCTCCTTGAAGAATTTCTGCCAGGTTCCTTCTGTCAGAATGTCCTCGTATTCATTGCCGATGTACAGATCAATGGAATTATCTCTGTCGGCTCTGCCGATCCCGTCCACAAAATTGAGATCCAACACCTTCGGCGCCTGGCGCAGATACCAGTTGTCCGCCTTTGTCCCGGCAAGTCTCGTGCAGTGGATCCTGGACTGCTGTCCGGCGCCGATGCCAATGGCCTGGCCGCCCTTTGCGTAGCAGACAGAATTGCTCTGGGTGTACTTAAGCGTGATCATGGCGATCATCAGATCGATCACGGCTTCTTTCGGCAGATCCTTATTTTTTGTCACAATATTCTGAAACAGCGCCTCATCTACCCTCAGATCATTTCTCCCCTGTTCAAAGGTGACTCCAAATACCTGTTTGCGCTCGATCTTCTCCGGCACGTAATCCGCATCGATCCGGATCACATTATATTCGCCCTTTTTCTTTGCTTTCAGTATCTCCAAAGCTTCGGGTTCATATCCTGGCGCAATGATGCCGTCCGACACCTCTCTTTTGACAAGCAGTGCCGTCGCCTCATCACACACATCCGAAAGCGCGATAAAATCCCCGAAAGATGACATTCTGTCCGCGCCTCTTGCTCTCGCATAGGCACAGGCCAGAGGCGTCAGAGGCGCCTTCTCATCCACCCAGTATATTTTTTTATCCAGTTCAGTGAGCGGCAGCCCCACCGCCGCCCCGGCAGGCGATACATGCTTAAAAGAAGTCGCCGCCGGAAGCCCCGTGGCCTCCTTCAACTCCCGCACAAGCTGCCAGCCGTTAAAGGCATCCAACAGATTGATATAACCCGGTCTGCCGTTTAAAACCTCAATGGGCAATTCCCCGCCGTTCTCCAGATAGACGCGGGACGGCTTCTGATTCGGATTACAGCCGTATTTTAATTCTAATTCATTCATACCTTTTCCCCTGTATTCTTATTTATCGTCTCTATTATCCTTTCTGCCAAAACCGTAATCAGCCGGAAAGAAATCAAGTCACACATTCTTGTTGATGATCCTGCTCTCATACTCCCCGGTCTCTATCTCGATATACCGTACAAACAACGACACCTTATTCTCCTCATTCAGGCTTCCCCAGATCCTCTCCGCAAAGCTGTCGATATCCTCATTTTCAATGCCGATCCGCTCCGGTTCCCCTGCAAAACTTGGCAAAGGATCGCCATCCCCCTGATAGGTATGGATAAAGCGCCCTTCCCCGGCAAGCGGTCTGTCATAGGAAAACGTATATCTGCAGCAGCAGGCAGGATCACCGTCCGCACTTTTCAAAACAGACATTTTATAGGAAAACTGTCCCTCCGCGAATTCCATAACGCCTGATATTCTTGGTGTATAATTCGGCGCATCCGGCTCAAACTCCCTGACCGCGAGCGCTTCCTCAAAGCTCTTCCCCGCCTCTAACCCCTCATAGATCGTATCCGTCTGATCTCCGTTGGTCACGATGGTCCGATTCCTCCATACACGCACTGGTGCATAGATAATCAGACTGGGATCGCTCAGTTTGGAAGGATCAAAGGCTTCCGTGCGGATGCCCTCACCCTCCTCCACAAAGATCCTGTTCCTGCTGTTGACGCTCCTGCCCATAATAAAATAGGCTGTCACAGCAAATTTTCCATCCGGCGTCTTCCCAATTACGATCCCGCGCCCCGGATACGGGTTATTTTGCAGTTCGTTCTGTAAAGATCTCAATTCCATGATATATCTCCCTGTTTTCAATCAGCCGACTCTGAGCCATGCTCATTCATAAATCAGCTTACCTTCCATTCCATTGAAGCCTTATACTACTCCAATGATCTCCATGTATAAATACATTCCTGCTCAGACCAATCACCAGCCTGATTTTCCCAGGCGTCTGCCTGGCTCAGTCATCATCCACACTATAGTTCGGCGCTTCTTTCGTGATATGGATATCATGGGGATGGCTCTCCCGCAGCGCTGCAGCAGAGATCTTCACAAATCTCCCGTTCTCTTTCAAGGCCTCGATCGAGCCGGTTCCGCAATACCCCATACCCGAACGCAGTCCGCCGATCAGCTGAAATACCGTATCTTCCACGCTTCCCTTGTAAGCCACACGCCCTTCCACGCCTTCCGGCACCAGCTTTTTCGCGTCCGACTGGAAGTATCTGTCTTTGGAGCCGTTCTCCATCGCCGCAATGGAGCCCATACCACGGTACACTTTATATTTTCTTCCCTGGAACAGTTCAAAGATCCCCGGTGATTCATCACAGCCCGCAAACAGGGAACCCATCATGCAGACATCTCCGCCTGCCGCAATGGCCTTTGTCATATCGCCGGAGAACTTGATGCCGCCGTCGGCAATAATCGGAATACCATACTCCTTCGCCACCGCATAACTTTCCATGATCGCCGTGATCTGAGGAACGCCAATCCCTGCCACGATTCGTGTGGTACAGATGGAGCCCGGGCCGATCCCTACTTTCACCGCGTCCACACCTGCCTCGATCAACGCTTTCGTGCCTTCGCCTGTGGCCACATTGCCCGCGATCACCTGCAGATCCGGGTACGCCTCCTTGATCATCCTGACACAGCGCAGCACATTCTCGGAATGCCCGTGGGCAGAATCCAGCACGATCACATCCACCTTCGCATCTACAAGAGCTTTCACCCTGTCAAGCACATTGGCCGTAATGCCCACGCCCGCACCGCACAGAAGACGCCCCTGCTCATCCTTTGCCGCCAACGGATATTTGATGGTCTTCTCGATATCCTTGATCGTAATGAGTCCTTTCAGATTATAATTCTCGTCCACGATGGGCAGCTTTTCCTTTCTCGCCTTTCCGAGAATCGTTTTTGCCTCTTCTAACGTAATGCCCTCTCTCGCTGTCACCAGATCTTTCGACGTCATGCACTCCTTGATCTTTCTGGAAAAATCAGGCTCGAATTTCAAATCTCTGTTTGTGATAATACCGACAAGCTTTTTGCCCTCCGTCACCGGCACGCCGGAGATCCGGAATTTTCCCATCAACTCGTCCGCATCCTTTAACGTATGTTCCGGAGATAAGGAAAAGGGATCTGTGATGACGCCATTCTCAGAACGCTTCACCTTGTCCACTTCTTCTGCCTGCTCTTCAATCGTCATATTCTTGTGAATGATGCCGATCCCGCCCTGTCTTGCCATGGCGATCGCCATCCGGTGCTCTGTCACCGTATCCATGCCTGCGCTCATCATCGGAATATTCAGCCCGATCTTTTTCGTAAGCCTTGTGGTCAGGTCCACCTGATTCGGTATCACCTGCGAATATCCCGGTACCAATAACACGTCGTCAAATGTAATTCCTTCACCGATAATCTGTCCCATTCATCATCCTCCTGTAAAATAGCGAGCTACGCTCGCATTGCGAGATTTGCTTCGCAAACTCGTAAGATCCGAAGCAGTTTCCTATGAAGTAAAATAGCGAGCTGCGCTCGCATTGCGAGATTTGCTTCGCAAACTCGTAAGATCCGAAGCAGTTTCCTGTAACGGTTCCTGACTGTCAAATTCTGTATCAAAAAATCCCGTCAGTCTGTAAATACTTTTCTGGGTGCAACGCTTTTGACGGCGGCTATAAAGGCAGAACTGGGGGAAAGCAGCACCTTCACTTCATTATTATAAATGAGCATATACCGTTTGTCCGGCTGCGCTTCATACCCAACGCTGTAATCCTTTATTTTCAGCTGCCTGTTCTTGTACTCATCCAGATGCCAGGATTTCACAGGTGCCAGGATCTCAATCTTTTCCGTATTCAGTTTTTCCACTGTCTTTCTTCTCCTCTGTGCGCTGATCTTGTCAATGCTGATTTCCCTGTCCACATAGAGATATTCATACTCCACATTGCATTCCAGCGACATAAAATAACTTAATCCCCCGCATACCACCGCCATAATGAGCGCCGGAAAGCCAACCACAAAGAAAAGCAGGACAAACAGTACGGTCAGCACCACAAACAGTATTTTCAAAAATACCTTTACTGTCGGCGTCTTATGCTTCACAAGGCATTCTACATAAGATTCACTCATACGCCACCTCCATTTCCGAAAATTTTGTTAAAAACTATCATAATATATTTGTCCGACTTATTCAACCGCAGATTATGCAAAAAGTGAAGAAATTTTGAAAAATTCCGGAACTGTGATTAAGAATCTTTCCCCGCACCGGTCTTCTTACTCCCTCTCCCCACATACTCCTTCGGGCTCATCCCCGTCACCCGCTTGAATACCTTGGAGAAATAGAGCGAATCCTCATACCCCAGCCAGCCGGCGATCTCCTTGATCTTCATCTCCCCCTTCTCCAAAAGTTTCTTCCCTTCCTCCATGCGCCTTTTCACCACATAATCGATGGGCGTCACTTCATAGTAGGATTTGAAAATGCTGCTCAGGTAGGAGCCCACGAAACCGAAGCGCTCCGCCAGAAACTGATTGGTGATATTGCTTCTGAAATTTTCATCCAGATAGCGTTTCATCTTTTCCGCCAGCGCCCGCTTGTCGCCGGATTCCACCGGCGCTGCGCCGAATATGTCCCGGAACAGGAAATCAAACTCTTCCCGCAAGGTCTCCTCCGTATAATAGTTGTCCAGAATAAACTGCACTTCCTGTTCCAGTTCGTAATACTCCCTGTGCCCCGGATATTTCTGGCAGAGCCTGAACACAAAGTATCTGATATCGTGCACCGCATCCTTCTGTAATACGGGGCGGGCCGTCAGCAGCTTTAACAGCTTCCCGAACACTTCCGACAGCTCGTCCGGCCCGGCGTTTCCGCACTGTAACAGCAGGCGGTCCAGCTCCTCTTTCCTGTCTGCAGACTCCTTGGAAAGATTTCCCGGACTGTACACAAGCAGCGCATCCTTCATGAAGATCCTGTGCTCTCTCGTATATTTCTGCATGCTCCGGTAGACGGACAGGATGTCCGCCAGTTCCACCGCCTCCCTGTAATACACCGCCGTCAGCGGCACCGGCGCGCACTTTAACTCCTTTAACACCGCCCGCAGACTGTTTACCTCCGGCTCGCTCTCCTTTCTGATAAAAATAAGCTTTTCATTCTCATTTTTTCCTTCCACCACCCAGAAGCTTTCCTCCGGCACGGCGCGGCACATATGTCCCTCCAGCCGGAGTCTGCGGAACACTTCCTGATCATCCCACTCGCATACCCCCCCGGAACCGTAACTGCTGCCGAAGGTTAAAAGCAGCATGCAGTATTCCTGCTTCATGTCCGCCGCTTTCTCCCCTTCCGTCCTCATCCTGCCCCCGGTCAGCGCCTCCTCCAGCTTCTGCACGTTCTCCTCGAACTGCCGTTTCCGCAGCTTTTCCTCTATCTTTTCCAGCAGAAGCTTTAACTCGTTATCCTTTAACGGCTTTAACAAATAGTCGAGCGCATTGTTTTCCAGCGCGCTCTTCACATAGGCAAAATCCGTGTAGCCGCTTAATACCACCGGTATCAGCTTCATTTTCTGCCCCGCGGCGGCACGCAAAAGCTCCTGGCCGTCCATGATCGGGAGATTCATGTCCACAAACAGCACGTCCACCGCATGTTTCTGCAGATACTCATAGGCATCCTTTCCGTTATCCGCTGTCGCCACCACCCGGAAATGTCCGTTGATCTCCTCGATCTTCTGACAGATACTCCTCTGGATCGGCGGCTCATCTTCCACTACCATCACCCGTATTTTCATCTGTTATCCGCTCGCCTCCTACTGTGACACTCATTCCTCTCTCATCGCTCTCTATCTCAAAAACCATCTTTTCGCCGTACGCTATATACAGCCGTTCATACACGTTCCGCACCGACAGGCCGCCGATCTTTAACTCCTGCATCAGCTCGCCCATATCTCTTTCCCGCATGCCGAGCAGTTCCTCCTTAAGCGCCCGCAGTTTTCCCCGCTCCATGCCGCTGCCGTTATCTCTGATATTGACCTCCCAGTATTCTTCCGAGACATACACCTGGATCTCGATCTCCCAGGGGAATTTCTTCGCCCGGAATCCATGGGCAAAACAGTTTTCCATGAGGGGCTGTATCACAAATCTCGGCACATGACAGCCCTGCATCTGCCCCACATAGTTTAACGCATAGTGAAACTTGTTTTCATAGCGCACCTTCATCAGTTCCAGATAATTTTCCGCGTGGCCGATCTCCGCCTCCAGCTCCCCGTAGTTGATTTCATAACTGGTGTTATACCGGATCATGGAAGACAGCATCTCACAGATCAACGGAATCTTTTCCTGCTCCTCATTCCCCGCCATGGCGGAGATGATGGTCAAAATATTGTGGATAAAATGGGGATTCATCTGCGCCTGCAGCGCAAACATCTGGCTCTGGATCTCGTTCACCCTGCTTAACATCTCCTTCTCCATGGACAGTTTCAGATTTTTCACCAGCTCGTCGAAGGCTCTGTTGAGCCGCCGCAGTTCATCCGCCTCCGCCTGGGCCACAAGGGGGATCTCCTGTAAATTTTCATCCACCTGAAGGCCAGCCAGCATATCGCACATCTGTACGATGGGCTCCGTCGTCTTGCGGATGATCTGTCTCTGGCTCACAAAAATAATTAACACGATGCAGATAAGCAACAGCGCCATCCAGGTGAAGGTGGAAGCCAGATTATTGAGCAGGCTTGAATTTTTGGAAATGATAAACACCCGAATGCCGTATTCCGGGAGCTCTTCCATCTTGCAGTACAAGCCGTTTTTCTCAAACCCGTTTTTTGTCCCCAACAGTTCTATCACTTCCCCGTCGTCTCTCTCCCGCCTCAGGGAATACAGGATCTCATCCTCATGAAGCGGCAGAAGATAGCACTCCGTATCTTTTCCTAACAGCTTCTCAAAATCGGAAAAACTCTCAAAACGGATCTGTACCTGCACATAGCCCAGACGCTCCGAGGGAATCAGCTGGTAATTTTTGATTTCCCGGAACACAGAGATGGTTGCCGACGGCTCCTTCACCCAGGGATCCTGCCTGTCCACCCGGAACAGATAAGCATGTTTTCCATCGGCAAACCAGTTTTTCACATCCTCAAACATCTGTGTATCAGGGCAGTCCTTTTTCAGATAACCGTAGTCCACCGCCCTGCCCACATAAGTCATATTTCCCCCGTCGTCAAACAGGCTGATTCTGCTTAAAGAATTTTTCTTTAACAGATAGGACATCGTATGCTGTTTCAAAGCATAGTCCCTGTCCGCGTTGTCCACAAAATAATTCTGATTTCCCCGGTATCCCTCCACCTCGCCAAAGGTCTCTATGATCAGATGATTGGCGCCGATCTGCAGGGCAATATTGTCCGCAAGGCGCAGCGTATTGTCTAACTGGGACGTAATACCCCGCAGCTGCACGTCCACCTGCTCCTCAAAGGCCTTACCTCCGGTGTGGATAATATAACCGGAAAACACCGCGGTCATCGCGAGAAATACCGCGGTGACCACAAGAATGCTTTTCACGATGATCTGCTTCTGAAACTGATGCTTCTGCAAAATCTCTCTCCTTCTCAGACGGGCTTCACTGCCCAGTCCTTCGTCTCCGTGCGTACCTGTCCGCCGCTTTTTACCGCCCTCTCCATCTCGAAGGACAGGTACGTATCCTGCAGCGCTTCCCGCAGCGGATAGAACTCCTTTCCGGTCTCCACATACTCCTTCATCGCCACAAGGCAGGAAGCCACGGCAATCTCATCATCATTCATTCTGGCCGGATAAAAAGGATTCTCATAGAGCATCCGGTCCATAAACATGATACCTTTGTGGGCCCACTCGCTGTTGTTGTTGACGCCCACATCCACCCGGCGCATTTCCTGCGTCACAGGCAGATTGTCCTTTGTCAGAAAATCCACCGCCTCGTCGTTGATCTCGCCCCGCAGTCCCCTGATGTTCCATCTTCTGCGGCGGATCAGGGAAAAATACTGCTCTCCCGCAAAATCCATCAGGGCCGTTTTTCCGTTTTCAAACCTGAGAGATACCCAGTCTCTCTCCTCCTCCATGATCCGCCCGCTCCGGTCAAACCCTTCTCTGCCGTTGGTGGCCGTCACCGGAGAGACAAACTTCTGTCCCTGTATCACACAGTTCTCATAGCCGATCCCCAGAAGCTTCCGGTACATGCTCACCGCATGATAGCCGTGCAGCGCCGAGAGCATCACGCTGGAGATCTCCCCCAAATATCCCTCTTCGATCAGACGCAGTACCCCTGCATAGTAGGGCTGCAAAAAATACTGCTCCACCACCTGCACCCGTCCTCCCAGACGTTTGAAATCCCGCCACAATCCCGTCAGTTCCTCCGTATCCTTCCCTGGCGGCGTCTCGCAAAGCACCGGCACTTTCCGTTCCATCAGCGTCACCAGATAGTCCTTCACGATCCCCCTGGGCACGCATAGCACCGCAAAATCCGGCTCCCGCTTTAACGCTTCCTCCAGGTCATTGGTGGCAAATATCCCTTCCTCCTGCGCCACCTGCTGCGCTCTCTCCTTCGTCCGCAGCACGCCGGCGCAGATCTCAAACCGCTCCGGCAGCATTTTTGCGATCCGATAAAAAAAATCCGCCCGCCAGCCGTAACCTATCACAATAAATTTTGCTTTCATCGTCCTCTTCCTTTCCCTTATCCTTTCACCGCCCCGGAAGTCATGCCGGCAATAATGTGTTTCTGTAAAATGACAAACAGAATGAGCATCGGCAAAACAGCTAACATCAGCGCCGCAAACACATACTGCCAGTCCCTGTTGTACCTGCCGAAAAAGCTGTAGATTGCCATCGACACCGTAGCCTTCTGGGCCGAACCCAGGTAAAATAATGGTATCATGAAATTGTTCCACACATCAATGGATGTAATGACAATATTTGTGACCATGATCGGCTTTAAGATCGGCAATAACACCCGCAGCGTCATCTGCCAGAAATTGCAGCCGTCGATCACCGCCGCCTCGTCGATCTCTCTGGGCACTCCCTTCACAAAACTGCAGAAAGTCATCACCGTAAACGGAATCCGCAGCGAAATAAAAATACAGATCACCGAAAAAAAGGTGCCATAAATGTGCAGCGCTTTCAGCAGAAAAAAGATTGAAGCGATCTGCAGCGTCAGCGTCAGCCCAAAGATGAAATAGTAGTAGATGCCGTTTGTCAGTCTGTCGTTTCTTCTGGAGATCACGATCCCTGCCACCGCCCCGAGGAGTACGGAAATCAGTGTCACCGGAACCGTGATAATGGCGCTGTTCACATATCCTTTTACTATTTTTCCGGTCTCCATCACATGGGTGTAATTGGAAAACTCCCATGTTGTGGGCAGCGCCAGATCAAACATGGCGGCCTCCGCCTGGATCTTAAAGGAACCGAGCACCATCATCAGAAAGGGGATCACATAGATCATGGCGATCCCGATCAACACCACAGACAGCACGATGGTTCCTGCCTTCTTTTTTCCTTTCATCACATCTCCACCTCCCGTTTCGTAAAATACCGGTTCATGGCAAAGGAAATGATCACCACGATCACTGCCAGAATCACCGAACCTGCCGTGGACTCCCCGAGAAAGCCCAAACTGAAAGACTGATAGGTATAGGTAGCCAGCACCTGCGTATCAAAGCCCGGACCGCCGTTTGTGATCACATAAATAATGTCAAACACCTTCAGCCCGCCCGCGATACTGAGCGTCACTACCACGGTCATGGATGGCACGATAAGGGGCAGTGTGATATGCCGGAACTTTTCAAAGGCGGAAGCGCCGTCCAGCGTAGCGCTCTCATAATAATCCGCGGAGATCGCCTGCAATCCGGAAATAAAAATAAACATATTAAAGCCCGCCCACATCCAGGTCTCCACAAAAATAACGCTCCCGATGGCCGTGGCGTAACTGCCCAGCCAGTCATGGGTAAGGCTCTCCAGTCCAAGGCCTGTCAGCACATTATTGAGAAGTCCTCTGTTTGCCAGAATGGATTTAAACAGTACGCCCACCACAGTGATACTGATAACGCAGGGCGCGTAGTAGATGGTTCTGAGTATCCCTCTGGCGGCCACCTTCTTCACCAGCGCCAGCGCCAGAAGAAACCCCACTCCGGTCTTTAATATGCAGGTCGCAAAAGCAAATAAAAAGGTGTTGCCGATGGACCGCAGAAATACCGGATCTTTCAAAAGTTCCACATAGTTTGCTATCCCGGTAAACTCCGGTGTAAAGAGTCTGTTCATATTCCAGTCCGTGAAGGACAGCACCAGACTGATCAAAACCGGCACCACGGAAAATACCGTGTAGATTAACAGTGCCGGCACCAGGGCGTACAGCGGATAGATCGATTTTTTCTTTCCTTTCATCGTTCATTCCTCCTGAAACAAAAATCATCGGCCAGAGAATATCCTCCCTGCCCACCGAAAGCAGCGCGCGGCATCTTCCTCCATCGCGCGGACCTGCTCAAAAGGGACCGGAAGCGTCGCTCCCAGTCCCCCCTTTTCAGGCACAGGCTAATTCCAGCCCTCTGCGCCCTTCTCCTTCATAAATTTATCCACATCACCCTGAAACCGTTCCATTACTGCGGCGCCGTCCATATTTCCCTTGGAAGGTGCCTCCAGGAAATATACCCAGAGCGTATTGCCGAAAAGCGGCTGAAGCGTATCGATATACTGATTCATCTGAGCAACAACTCTTCCTTCACTCATGTATTCATTGTAGATCTTCGGAATATCCGGGTTCATCGCTCCCTCATTTCCATCGATTCCCTCGATGTTCGGGAAGCCCGGTCTGGACTGGAAGTACAGATCGCCGTACTCCGGTGTGCTCCACAGATCAAATACCTTTTTGATCGTGTCCAGATTCTCCGTATCCTTATTCACCGCAATGCCCATGGCCGTGGGAAGGTAAGCAAGCACATCTCTGTCATCATACCCTACGGGCGGATTGAAGATCGTCAGGTTTGCATCCGGATAGGATTCCTCGATGGATGTCAGGATCTCCGTAGCGCCGTAGATCATGGCGATCTCACCGCTTGCCAGCCGTCCTAAAATCTCGTCATAGCTCACTGTCATGAAATCTTCGTTCACATATCCCTTCTCAAACAGATCCAGATATTCATCCACTACTGCTGCCATCTCCGGATAATCATTGAACTTCGCCTGATTTGTCAGGATCTTATCTGCAAAATCTTCACAGGCTTCCACTGTTCCGAGCGCTCTGGACATACCGGATGTCATCCAGATCTGGGGAACCCAGGTGTCGGACGGGATCGCAATAGGCACAATGTCCGCCGCTTTCAGCTGATCGCAGACTGCATAGAACTCATCCAGTGTCTTCGGAAGTTCCTCGATGCCATTTGCCTCAAAAACGTCTTTATTGTAAATCAGTCCCTGGAATCCGTTGGAAGCCTCAAAACAGTACCCGTAATGCTTTCCGTTATATTCCGTCAGCTCCGGCGCCTGCACCTTGGACATCCACGCCTCGTCGTCAAGTGCAACGAAAAACTCTTCCGGATTTACACCCGCAAACAAATCCGCAAACTGGTAAACGACCAGATCCGGCGCCTCGTGAGAGTTTAATCTCATCTTCATCAGATTATCATACTGATCATCCGGAATCACTTCAAACTCGATATATATATTTTCTTTCTCCGCCAGCTGATCTACCATGTTCTGCAGTCCGGAATACCATCTGGACTGCTGCACCATGCCGGTGATCTCGATCTTTTCACCGGAAGGAGCCTCTGTCTGTTCTTCCTGCGCCTCTGCGCTCTCACTCTCCGCTTCTTTCGCCTCTGCCTCCTGTGCCGGTTCGGTCTGTGCGGTCTCTTCTCCGCTTCCGCCGCATGCCGCAAGCGACAGCGCCATCACTCCTGCAAGCAGCAGGGCGATCCATTTTCTGTTTCTCATATTTTTTCCTCCACTTTATCATAATATAAGCGCGCTTTTGATGATTCCAGTATAGCCTCTTATACCTTTCTATAAAATGGCAATTTGCGAAAAATAATATGGAAAATTTTAAAGATGACTCTCAAAATGTCCCGCCACTGACTGCACATTCTGAAAAATGATAAAAGCGTTCTCATCCACCTGTTTGATAGCGCTCTGCAGTCTGTTCGCCTCATATTTTGACACTGCTGTCACATAGACATAATATTCTTCCATGCTGTAAGCTCCAGTCCCCTTCCAGAACGTGGCGCTGCGCCCCAGTTGACAGGTGATCAGATCCCCTATGTAAGCCGATTTTGTGATGATCACCACGGACATCTTCACATTCTGGTAGTGCGCCCTGTCCATAACCATCGTTCCGACGGCTGTGAAGATCACGGAATAGACCACGGTCTCCGGTTCATAACATACCGCGCACCAGGCAAAGACAAACACCGCCACAAACATGGATATCTTTCCCACACCGAAGTTTGGATTCTTTTTCAGAAAATACATGCCGACGATATCCATGCCGCCCCCGGAAGCGCCGCACCGTAAAATGAGCCCTGCCCCATAACCGCTTATGGCGCCTGCGACGAGACAGGCTGTGAGCTTATCTTCAATCAGACAGACTGCCGGAACCGGCAGTACGGAAAAAAAGACTGCCGTCAGCGTCACCGTAAATACAGTCTCCGCAAAAAAGCGTTTCCCGAAGGTCCGGTAAGCCAGGAAAAGTAACGGAATATTCATCAGATACAGGATGATCCCGGTCCAGTCAAAGGTCATCGGGATACGGAAAAACCCCGAGAGCACAGTCCGGATGATCTGTGCCACCCCGGTCAGATAACCGCTGTATAAGCCCATAGGCGTCGTCAAAAGATTATAAGGGGCCGTGTAAAGCAGGGCCCCTGTAATAATACCGATATGTCTTTTTACAAAAGTTTTTCTGTCCATTTAAAAAATTCCGATCAGAGCGCCGATAACACCCACAGCTATCGTGATAAGCAGGATCCATGTGGCGCTCACTCCTTTTTTCAGAAGTCCGAACATCCCCAGCACATAGAGGAACGGCAGCAGCAGCGGGAAGATCTGATCCAGATATCCCTGGATCGCAAAGGGCGTCTCCCCTAACGTGATCTCAAGCGGCGTGCTTAAGTTTACCATGGAGGCGCTCATGCCGCCCACCACCATCAGGCCCACGATGGTCGCGCCCTTGCTGATGGTCTGTAAAATGCCGCTTTCCTTGGCGTTACCCATCAGTCCCGTTCCGAATTTATACCCTGCCACCGTCAGATAATACTTGATGATCACATGGGGAATGTTAAACAGCAGCAGGAACAAAATAAAGCCGAAAGCGCTGCCCTGCTGCGCCAGCGAGATACCGATGGCCACCGCGATGATCCGTAACGTTCCCCAGAAGAAGGAGTCGCCGATCCCCGCGAAGGGTCCCATCAGGCCCACCTTGATGCTGTTGATGGAAGTGGTATCAAAATCGGGGTTCGTGCTGGCCTCTTTCTCCAGAGCCGCATTTACGCCCGTGATCGCCGTGAGCACATGAGGTGTGGTGTTAAAGATCTCCATATGTCTCACCAGGGCTTTCGCCTGTTCTTCCTTCGTGTGGTAAAAAGTTTTGATGGCAGGCCATATGGCGATGGCATACCCAAGCGCCTGCTGCCTCTCATAGTTGTAACAGCCTTCCAGCATAAAGGAGCTTTTAAATAACTCCATCACTAATTTTTTATCTTCTTTTGACAATGCTTCTTTACTCATCAAACAGGTCCTCCTCTCCGTCGCCGTTTCCCGCCTGTACCGTCTGCGGATTCACCGCACCTTTCTCATATGTAACGATAAACGCCAGCACAAGTCCGCAGATCGTTACCGCCATGATCGGCAGATTCAGGTACGATATGAGAATAAATCCAAGTACAAAATAGAGCACGTTCTTCAGGTTCATCATCGGAAGCAGCAGCAGCGCGAAACCTACTGCCGGAAGCAGACCGCCCGCCACATTTAATCCCTGCATGATACTTTCAGGAATATGTTCCACAAATGCCTGCACCGCTGCGGAACCGAACATGATCGCCACAAACGCCACCGCAAAATACATGAAACTTTGCAGCAACAACCCTCCGTAATTCAACATCTTCATCTTTTTGATATCACCTGCCGCCGCATACTTCATAGCCGGTGTCATAAAACCGCTTCGAATGATAAATAACAGCACTTTAATGGACTGCGCTAAAATCGCGATCGGCAACGCCAGAGTCAGTGCGATCTCCGGTCCCTGATCCGTCAAGATCGCAAAAGCGGTGCCAAGTCCCGCGCCCACCAGCGCATCCGGCGGTACTGCGCCGCCGATCTGGATCGCTCCCATAAAGACAAGTTCCAGGGTTGCGCCGATGATCACACCAGTCTGCAGATCTCCCAGCGCCAGCCCCACAAGCGGGGATACCACAAGAGGTCTGATCACCATACATGTGCCGAAAAATTTCTCCAAAAACCACAGGCCGCCGAGAATCAGGCCCACTATCAAAGCTTCATACATTTTCAATCCCTCCAGTTCTTTCTGATTGTCTGATATTCGGATACGGACGTGGCGGGAACCTCCTGGATCTCCAGCTTATATCCCATTTCCACAAGCCTGTCCATATACTCCACATCTTTGCCGTCCACATACACCGCTTTGGAAAACATCTTTTTCCCCTCGTGCATCTGCATACCGCCTACGTTGATCACCGGCTTTTCCTCGATCAGTTCCACCAATCTGCAGACGGTCTCGGGATCAGGCGCTATCACAAAAACCTTCATGCTCTTTAATTTCGGGTTTTTGAGCAGTTCAGCCCCCGCCTCCACCGTTCTGGTAGCCAGTTTTACCCCGTCGGGACAGCACAGCTTCAGAGCTGTTTTCCTCATCTCGTCCTTCGCTGCGCTGTCGCTCACGATGACAATGGCATCGTAGCCCAGTGCGGATTTCCAACTGTAGGCTACCTGCCCGTGCAGCAGCCGGTCGTCAATCCTGATTTTCAGTATCATACATTACCCCTCCTTTTCTTTATCTTTCACAGGTCTGCAAAATCATCGTTGACCATGGCAGTCATCGTTTCATTGACATAGCTGACCTGTTCCCTTGCCTCTTTTACCGCCTCTCTCAGCTCTTCTCCCTCTTCCATGGTAATGACCTGCAAAAGAAGCGCCAGATTCACCCCCGTCAGAAGATGCACGCCGGGCCTGTCCATATATTTCATGCAGGCCTGATTTACGCTGCCCCCATAGAGATCGGTAAGCACCACCACCTCATCCTCCGGTGCGCAGGCGCCAAAATATTCTTCCAGCTCCTCCTCCAGAAAAACGCCTTCCGTGTAGGCGCAGATCGTGGTGATCGCAGGCTGCTTCCCCAAAATCAGTTCCGCCGCCGCCCTGATGCCCTCCGCGTATGTCGCATGCGTTGCGATCAAAATCTTTCTCATCCCTTTTTCCTCTCTACCGTTTTCTGAATATACTGTCCGATCACACTGTTTACGCCCCTTTTCAGATCTCTGCCCCTGGCATTCGCCATTTTATAGGCGGTAACCTGCATAAAGGTGATATATTCAAGGGGTGCAAAGTATCTGCTCTTTACAGAAAGCGCCAGATCCCTCTTATCCTCCCTGTCCGCCGCCGCCCCGACCACGGCGCAGAACCCGACCTCCTGTTTCAGAAAGGCCGCGATCTTTTTTACCTTCTCCTCATCCTCCCCCTGTTTCGAGTACAGAATAAACAGCATCCCGTCATGAAACGCATTCTGGGGGCCGTGGATGAACTCTTCCAGTTCATAACTCTTTGTCATCATCGGCACCATCTCCATGGCCTTGATGTCCGACTCCTGGGCGATGGGCCACAGATCTCCGGCAGCAGAGATTAACATCGTATTCCGGCGTAACAGGGAAAACTTATTGTCCTCATACCAGGAAAGCGCCGCCTGTTTTATGGTTTCCAGATTCCCTGCCGCCTTTTTCAGGTCTTCCTTTATTTCCGTCAGCTTCTCTTCGTCGATCATACCCTGTTTCGCTGCAAGATGCGCCCCAAACATCATCACAGAGGCCGCCGTGGCAGAAAAACCTATGGTGCGGTACAGATATTCTTCCTCCCCGCAGCCCATATCCACAAAATGATCCGCCGCCTCCGCGATCAGGCACTCTCTCTCCGCTGTCATGGCGTATGTGGCGCAGCCGGCCTCTTTTGCCAGAAGCACTGCCTCGTACACGAGCTTCGTCTTCCCGCCCTGGGAAATAAAAAGGTGCAGCGCTTCCTTCCTTATTTTTGCTCCGTAGTGGACAAATATATTGGGATAGACAAGCGTCACCCGTAAGCCGCAGACGTTCTCCAGAAACATTTTTGCGGTAAATGCCGCGTTATAGGAAGAACCGCTGGCCACAATGACGATCTCCTGAAAAAATGTTCCCATGCCGCCCTCTACGGGATAACTGTTCTCATCCCGTTTCACGATCCCCTCCAGTTTCTGTGGAATCCGCTCAATACAATCCATCAGTGTCATATCAAATCTCCTATTCCAGTTCCGCAGATCCCCTGTCAGCACACGGTTTTGTAAGACCAATTTCCAGCCGTTTCACGTCTGCAAATTGTCTTGTGCGCTTCCATGGGATCTGCTGTTTTGTTCCAGTTCCGCAGATCCCCTGTCAGCAGGATCCACCCTTCTATTATTCATTCTTTTCTCTGGCCGCCACATTGGCGTCATGTCTGACATAATCATACAGATAAGCGATCTCGCTGGTGGGCAGCTTTACATTATACTGAGCTGTCAGCTCCTGAAAACTCTCCGTCAGAAGACTGATAAACTCCTGCTGTTCTTTCACAAAATAGTCCAGATCCACATAGTCGGTGATGGGCGTTTTCGTCACTAACCGCTCCATCAGACAACACACATGGATATAGATCCCGATGATCGTCTTGATGGAAAAATGACAATCCATCCCGCTTTGCAGTTTATCCACCGCGATCTTGATCAGTTTCAGCAGCTTATCCGCATCCAGTATCGTCAGATACTGCAGTACATTCTGGAGCGTAAAGTTCTTTACCAGATTGTCGTCGAAAGCTTTCAGCTCTTCCCTGCTCAGATAGCGCCGCAGCAGCCTGTTCATATCCTCCATGGAATCGCTGGTGATAATGTCCTCTAATCCGATGTAGGGAATATCCGGAAGCCCGGGATCCATGGTGCCCGACACAAAGAGGATCTCATAGCGGGCGCACATTGCCTCAAACTCCATATGCAGCCCTCCGGAACAGTCCACCGCGATCAGCTTTACCTTCGGATTTTTCGGAAAACTGTCCTTGAAGATCTGCAGCACCCGCCCCGTCATGGGCGTCCCCGACTCGCTGGTGAACAGGATCGCCGCATCCTTCCGCACATTGTCGTAGAGACGGTACTCGATTTTCGTCTCCTCGCAGGTCCTGCGCAGGATCTCCTCGGTCTTTTCCCCGTTTGCGATCCCCTCTCCCACGCTCAGGGCTGTCTTCGTGGAAATATTGTTGATAACGCCGATATGAGCTGAACTGCACTCGCTGATGATAGTCCCCAGCTCCTCAAGCGTCCCCATATCCACGAGCAGGATCAGATTATCCGCAAATCTGCCCTCCGATAACCCTTCCTTAATCTTCGCAATGATATCCCCCACATCTGTGGTAAGCGGCATATCAAAGGCGTCCAGAACCCGCCTGCCGATCAGCTTGTTTACCGCGTCCGCTATGGAACTGGCCGTTGAATATCCATGCGCCGCTACGATGCCGGTCTGATTGATGCCCGCCGACTTTCTGTTGTAAAATTTCACATTCAGGATCAGGAAGATCAGGTTGATATCCTCTAACTCAACATCCAGCACCTCTTCAAGCGACCGCTTCATCTCCTTCGCCATAAAAGCTTCCGCCGGATACTCCTCTCCCAACAGCCCCAGAAAACCTTTGATTCCTTCCTCCTCTTTTCTCAGCCATTTCAGCAACGAGGTATTCTCCCCGGTCATCACATACAAAAGCCTTGCCAGTACAAACTCACAGTTTGCCGGAAGAAAGATCCCGTGCTTTTCACTCACCCTCGAAAGCACTTTGCCGGTAATTTCCGTCAGCGCCCTGATCTTCATATTGGAGTACTTTTTCTCATAGACAATGAAATCGTAAAAATCATTCAGCCACTCGCTGCCTTTCCGCATCAGCTCATTGCGGGATATCTCATTTCTGTTGTACTCACCATAGACAGCCATAACGCGCTTCAAAAACGGCAGCAGGTAATTGTCCTCCTCCTGCATGGCCAGGGATGAGACCGGTATCTTTCCGGAATCACCGCCCATCTCCTCCTCCGGTTCCAGGGAAGAGATCAGTTCATTCGGCAGATGAAAGCTCCTGATTTCCAGTTCCTTCGGCGTATCCGTCTGTAAAAAAGCATTGGCACAGATCACCCTGATACAGCTCTTCAGTTCGCTCAGGTTCCCCTCAAAGGGATATTTCATCAGAATCCTGTACACATTCCCGCTGAGTAAAATCGGATGCCCCAGATGCTTTTCTTCCTTCTCAAAAAAGTGTGCAAGCAGCAGTCTTTTTTCCAGAACGCTCCTCTCTCTGAGGGGCGGCAGAAAACTGATGACCGGAATCTGGGATAACAGACTCTCCTGCAGGACAAGAGAGGGATTTTTTCTTGTTGCCAGGATCAGTTTCACCTCTTTCTCCTCCGCCTTCGCCGTCCTTTCTTCCAGATATCTCGCCAGACTTTCCTGACACTTTTTGCTGAGGCAGTCAATGTGGTCAATAAACAGGATGCCGCCCGCCGCTTCCTTTAAGAAACCTTCTCTTTTCCCGCTGCCTCCTCCGAACAGCTTTAAAACATCCCTTCCGCTTTCCCCGTCCGCCTCGTTGCACTCAAACACTCTGTACGGCGCGTCTGTGCCGATGCTCCCGCTTTCTGCGGCATAATGATAGAGGTAGTTTGCCAGATAGGTTTTTCCGGTGCCCGCCTCACCCCAGATTAAGACCGGTACGCCGCAGCCCGGATATTTCACCGCGGATTTACATTGGATGATACAGTAATTCAGAGTAGCGGAAAAACCGATCACATTCTCCTCATCTTTTCCCTCGACTCTCTCCGACAGTATCTCCCACAGATCCTCCGGATAATCAAACTCGTTTTCCTCAAACTGAAGACGGTATTTTCTCTCCAATGTCTTTTTGTGAAAAAAGTACACCGGCCTGCCGCCCACTTTTACAAGCACTCCCTCCTTCACCAGATCATTCAGGTAAGAAGATGCCAGATTCCGGCTGATCTTGATCTCATCTGCCGCCATATGGGTGGTAAAAGGCTTTAAATCAGAGTTCATGCGAAATTTTTCCGTATATTTTACCATATATTGCACGATTTCTTCTTTTGTCCTGATATTCACGCCATTCTCCTTTCCCTGTACTGCTATCATACATAACCCCTCCTTCTTTTTGGTTTCTGTCTGACATTTTTCTCACTGTCCACAAAATTTCCGACACTTTCCCTCCACTTTTTCGACACTAAAATTTCCATACGTTCTCCGAACGCATTGTGCGCTCCTGCGCATTTATAAAAGGCTATGGAAACAGTATAGCCTGAAAATGTGCCGAAAAATTCCTCTGTGTATGCCTGCGCATAAAAAAACAGCTGTCCCAAAAAGAACAACTGATTTTTCTACATCGAATACTGCTATCTCTTTTACTGCATGCAGGCCTCCGGACTTTCAGCAAATGCCGCCAGCTTTCATTTCCTGCTATCTCTCAGAGAGACTCCCGGGCCCTCATCTCCCGCCAAACCTCACAGAAGTTCCCAGGCTTTCATCTCCTGATAAAGTCTTCCCACCGGCAGGCCTACCACATTGCTGTACTCGCCTCTGATCGCTTTGATAAAAGCTGCCGCCTTCCCCTGCACACCGTAAGCGCCGGCCTTGTCCATGGGCTCCCCGCTTTGCACATATGTAAGGATCTGCGCCCGGCTCATGCGGTACATCACAACATTTGTACACACATAAAAAGAATACTCCTTCTGTTTTCCCTCCTCGTCGATCCAGACAAGCGTAACGCCGGTATAGACCTGATGCTCCTTTCCGGAAAGCAGCTCCAACATCCGCGCCGCATCCGCCTCGTCTTCCGGTTTGCCAAGGATCTCGCCGTCTATGGCCACCACCGTGTCGGCGCTGATCACAAGGCAGTCACTTTGTCCGATCCTGTTCCAGACATCCCTGGCTTTTTCTTTTGACAGTTCTATCACAATATCCTGCGGCAGCGTGCTCACCGGATTTTCTTCCACATCGCTGGGCATCACCGTAAAGTCAAGTCCGATCTGCGTAAGCAGTTCCCGCCTTCTCGGGGATGCTGATGCCAGTATGATCTTTCTTTTCATGTCTCATTCCTCCTGCTACTGTGGAACAGGGACCCATCGTTTTTCAATGCATTCCTGTTTCAATATCCACTATTCTCTGTTTCATATCTGTCACTTTATATTCTGTCGCTGTAGGGCAGCGTCCTGATATATTCTTCCATATATTCAAAATCAGGCGTACCATCCTCTTTCGACGGCAGTTTTATGACTGTATCCTTCATCTTTTCCAAAGTCCATTTCCTGCCGTATCCAAACCGGTATTTATTCGCTTTCACCACCGTGATAACAAACATTGCTATATACTGATTTAATGCCCACCATTCTTTCGCATATAAAACATTCACATCGTCTGATGCCCAGAACGGTTCCGCCTGATAAAAAGTTTCTCCCACGCTTCCGTTATAATTGACAGTAATACAATTCGGTTCCCAGTAACGGGATGTTTCAATTTTTTCTCTGACGCCGTTATTTTCGCTGACAGCGCCCAGATAGTTGATTTTTCCCGGAATCATATCCGCTTTTGTCAGTCTTTTTCCTTTCCTGAAATCAAACAGACTCCCCATCCTGTAACTGTGCCACTTATCAATCTCTAATATCAGTTGTTTTTCTTTCAAAACTGTCGTGACCGGTTTGCTGTGAAGCGTCTTTATATAGTTCACCATAAAACCAAAATCCGGTTCCCCGTTTGCCCGCGCAGGCAGCCTTATGGAAAGCTTTTTATATTTTTCCATGGAGACAGTCCTTCCATAAGAATATTTGACTGTTTCCATATTCAGGATCGTGCTGATAAAAAGATACGCCAAAATCTCCTGATTTCCCTTTAAAACAAGACTAAAGGCATTATCCGCCAGAAAAAAATCCGAACTCTGCACAAATGTTTTTCCTGCATTTCCCACTCTTGCCAGAGACAATGCCGGTGCTTTCTGCAGCTCAAATCCAATCTCTGTGATTTCTTTCGCCAGATAACAAAACACACCGTTATGTTCAGAAGAGCCGTTTACACAGGGAATATTCCCCTGATACATATTCTTATTTTCTGATGAAAGTGTTTTTCCTCTTCGAATATAAAACAGCTGTTCCACAGAAAATTCTTTCCAGCCCGATACATTAAGCTTCATATACTTCACCTTTTTTTACCAGATATGATAAATAATCGTTTATGGTTGACTGGAAATCATCCTGCGTTAATTTTGAATAATCCGTCTGCATGTAGGCCTCACACAGCCACTCGTCTTTGCAGTCAACACAGTGTCTGGCCGACAGGCCGTCCACAACATCTCTGTTTCTATATAATTTCAACCACTCTTCCTCAATGGCTCCCCATCTGCCAAGCGCATCGATCCTGCCCAGTTTTTTTCGTTTTACAAAGCCATCCTCCTTACAGTACCCGAAAAAGGTTTCCTGCTTTGAATCATGAGGTGTATGCGCTTCCCAGATCATGACACAGACATTGGTGCCTGTGGGATAAAAAATGTCATCCGGCATGGAGAAAACGGCCTTCAAAGTATTTTTCTTCATCAGCCGTTCCCTGACCTCTTTAAATTTGGTCCCGATCGCACAGCTCACAGGCACTACAACAACCCCTGTTCCCCCCGCTGTAAGGATCTCCAGCAAATGTTCTACAAATTCCAGTTCAGACACATCTTTCTGCGAGTACGGCGGATTCATCAATCCGATATTGATATTCTTTTCCTTTAATTCTTTCGTAATATTTTTATGAAAACAATCCCCTTTATAAATATTGGACTTTCCATCCTTTCGTATGATCATATTCGCAATGGCCAGAGTATAAAGTCCATCGTCAAATTCCACCCCATACAATCCATCTTTTCGGATGTTTTCTATCTCCTGCGCATTTGCATCCCGAAACATTTTGCTCATGGCTGTCACCAGAAAGGAACCCGAACCGCAGCATATGTCAACCACACGGCTGTTTTTATTTACACCGGCCAGGTCACACATAAATTCTGTCAGATGCTGAGGCGTCAAAACGATACCCAAACCGCTTCCATCACCACCAGCATATTTGATAAACTCATGGTAAAATACTCCCAGCGCATCTACCGTACTGTCCGCATAGTCCATCATAGGCCTGATCTTCATCTCAAGCTGTTCTATATACCAAGTAATGGACCTGGAATGCCCAAGCGGTATTTCGGCAAACTTTGTATTATCCAGAAGTGTATTAAAAACCTGTTTGATATAACTGATCCTGCTGCTTTTCACATCACTGTCTTTCAATACATTTTCAATCGCATTCTGAATATTCTGCATCACAAGCTTATAGGAAGGCAGCATCGAATAACTCTTTGAAAAATCCTCATCATTTAATGCGATTAAAATCCCGGCAATAAAAATCGGTTTATGCGCTTCCGTCACCTTTATTTCCCGCAATGAATTATGCATATCAAGAGCAGTATTGCGAATTTCATCCAGAGAATAAGCCTTTCTCAGCTTATTTCCTTTCATCAGTTCCACATAATTCTCTGGTTCAAGAATAATGTCCTTTGCTTTTTTTAAAACAGTGTACTCCTCCTGTCCCTTCTGCCAGTAGTATGCATCGGCTTTCATATTTTCTTTACTTGTACCGCTCACTGCAACTGCAATAACATTATATTCCCGTTTCAAAAATTTTGCATAATACAAAACCCCGTCCACCGCAAATCCGCCGGGCTTATTCAAATTGGGACTGCAATGCTTTTTCACACTGTTTTTACATTCTACCACAATGATAGTATGTATATCATCATCAAAAGTAATAATATATTCCGGCTTTGCCTTTCCTGTTCCTCCCTTTGAATCATCACCCAGTTCACATTCTTTCGGCTTTCCCCCTGCCTCTTTCAGCAGTTTTTCAATTTTCTCCACATCGGAGACATCCCCCTGAGGGAAGACATAGCCAAACGGATTCTTCCCAATCGTGCAATTCATCTCTCTTAAAGTTAAACTCTCTGTATATTGTTCTATCGCCATTTCCACGATTCCTCCGTCTGTCCGTTTGATATACATTACCGTATCATAAAACAAAACATTTATCCAGTATTCTGACAAATTTCCGCCGGAAGAGGCCAGAAGACCTGTTACAACAGTTAACCATATGGTTTCACCGTTACGCTGATGCGCACAGAATGCTTTGAAGTCATATGCTTCCCCATATTCCATTTTCAAACATATGTTCTATTTATTTTATCAATTTTTGTCCATACAGTCAAGGAAAAATACTTCATCATTTTTTGATATATAAAATCGGCACTTACCCATGCAGATGAGTAAATGCCTATCTCCCTCTCTATTTTGCCGTTTCTTCCAGCATCTCCTTAAGCATCCGGTTCACCAGCCCCGGATCAGCCTTCCCTTTCATCGCCTTCATGGTCTGTCCCACAAGGAAACCGATGGCTTTCTGTTTGCCGCCCTTGTAGTCCGCCACAGATTGAGGATTTTGTGCAAGAACTTTCTCTACCACCTCCCGCAGCGCCCCCTCATCATGTACCGTCTTTAGTCCATGTGCTTCCACATAAACCTCCGGATCGACGTCCTCCTCAAACATCTTCTCAAAAACTTCCTTTGCCACCGGCCCCGTAATGGCTCCCGCGTCCACAAGAGAGATTAACTGTGCCAGATGTTTCGGTGAAAACCGGATATCCTCCGGATCTTCATTTTTTTCCTTCAAAAGCCGCAGCGTCTCCCCCATCAGCCAGTTGGAAACCTTCTTGGGCTGTCCGCAAAGAGCCGTGGCCTCCTCGAACAGATCCGCCATGTGCTTTGACTCCGTGATAATCCCGATATCATATGCCGGAATATCAAATTCCCGCTTGTAGCGTTCTATCTTTTCCGTCCTGAATTCCGGCTGCTTTGCCCGGATCTTATCAAGCATTTCTTCGCTCACATGTACCGGCATCAGATCCGGATCCGGAAAATACCGGTAATCCTGAGCGTCCTCCTTGCTGCGCATGGCGTAAGAATAGCCCCTGTTGTCATCCCATCTTCTGGTCTCCTGTACAACCGCTTTCCCTTCTTCCAGCAGATCGATCTGCCGCTCCCTCTCATGCTCGATAGCATGCGTAATAGCCCGGAAAGAATTCAGATTTTTCATCTCCGTTCTCGTCCCGAACTCTTTTTCGCCCACTTCCCTGACAGAGAGATTCACATCCGCCCGCATGGAGCCTTCCTGCAGCTTACAGTCAGAAGCCCCCAGATACTGAATCAGCATCCTCAGTGTCTCCAGATAGGCAATCACTTCCTCCGCATCCCGCATATCCGGTTCCGACACGATCTCGATCAGAGGAACGCCGGACCGGTTATAGTCCACCAGAGAGCAGTCCTCCCACTCATCATGGATCAGCTTCCCCGCATCCTCCTCCATATGGATCTCATGGATCCCCACATACTTTTTCCCATTTCCCGTCTCTATCTCCACCCTGCCGTTTTTGCAGATCGGCAGATACAGCTGGGAGATCTGGTAATTCTGCGGATTATCCGGATAAAAATAATTTTTTCTGTCAAATTTTGCATCTCTTGTGATCTCACAGTTTGTGGCAAGCCCCACCGCGATCGCATATTCCAGCACCTGTTTATTCAACACCGGAAGAGAACCCGGCATCCCGGTGCAGACCGGGCAGGTATGACTGTTGGGCTCCCCGCCAAAAGCGGTGGAACAGCCACAGAATATCTTTGTTTTCGTGGCCAGCTCCACATGAACTTCCAGGCCTATGACTGTCTCGTAATTTTTGCTCATAATACTCCTTTATGCAGCATTCTGAATTATTTCATATTACCGGACGCCGGAATGAATATTAAATTCTCCGTCGCCACACTCCCGCTGGCTCTGTTTTTCAAGAGCCTGTGAAATAGCGTACTGGCTAAAATTTTAAGCATCAGTCTGCTGCAATACTCCATTATTCTAAATCTTCTCATAAGTGTACGCCGCCCGGATCAGCTTCTTCTCCGCAAAGCAGTCTCCGATCAGCTGCAGCCCGATGGGCAGCCCGTTTTTATCTTTCCCGCAGGGCACGGAGATTGCCGGCAGCCCCGCCAGATTCACCGCGATTGTATAGATATCTCCAAGGTACATTTTCAGCGGATCCGACAGGCTTTCCCCAAGTTTCGGCGCTGTGGAAGGCGCCACTGGCCCGAGAATCAGGTCGTATTTCGAAAAAGCCTCATCAAATGCCCGTTTGATCAGCGTCTTTGTGCGCAACGCTTTCAGATAATAGGCGTCATAGTAACCGGAGCTGAGCACAAAACTGCCTAACATAATCCGCCTTTTCACCTCCGCCCCGAACCCCTCCGACCGGGTTTTCTTATACATATTATGAAGCCCTTGAAAATCCTTTGTCCGGTAACCGTACTTAATCCCGTCAAACCGTTCCAGATTGGAGCTTGCCTCCGCTGTGGCAATCGTATAATAGGCGGGAATCGCATACTGCACCATCCCCAGATCAAATTCCTCCACCACAGCCCCCGCCTCGCCAAGCTTCTTCGCCGCCGCAAGCACAGCGTTCTTTACCTCCGCGTCCAGCCCTTCCCCGAAATAGTCCTTCGGGATACCGATCCGCATGCCTTTGACATCTTCTTTCAAAGCTTCCGGAAAATCCCTCTCCGCCTCCGGCGCGGAAGTAGAATCCTTCTCATCATAGGACGCCACCGCCTGTAACAGCTGCGCCGCATCCGTCACATTCTTCGCAAGCGGCCCGATCTGATCCAGAGAAGAGGCATAAGCCACCAGCCCATATCTGGACACCATACCGTAAGTAGGTTTCAATCCCACAACGCCGCAGTAGGATGCGGGCTGTCTGATGGAGCCGCCGGTATCGGAACCAAGCGCCATAAAGCATTCCGAGAGGGCCACTGCCGCCGCAGAGCCGCCGGAAGAACCGCCCGGCACATGTGCAGGATTCGCCGGATTTTTCGTCACCCCATAGTAAGAGGTTTCTGTGGTGGAGCCCATGGCAAACTCATCCATATTCGTCTTGCCGATCATCACCATTCCGGCCTTCTCCAGATTTTCCACCGCCGTGGCCGAATAAGTGGGAACAAAATCTGAAAGAATCTTCGAGGCACAGCTTGTCAGCACACCCTTCGTACACAGATTATCCTTCACCGCCACAGGCACCCCCGCAAGCGCTCCTGTAAGTTCCCCCTTCTCAATCTTTGCCTGCACTGCAGCAGCTCTCTTCAAGGCGCTTTTCCTGTCCGCCGTAATATAGCAGTGATGCTCCTCTTCCTTTTCGCCGATGCGCTCAAACACCGCCTCCATCGCCTCCATGGCAGTGCACGTCCCAGCCTTTATCTTCTCTGAAAGCTCCACCGCCGTACAATCCAGAATACTCATAGTTACCTGTTCTCCCTGTCCGTTCCTGTTCTCATAGCCCATCTGTCTTTCGTCATCTATACACGCCATCCGTTTCCTGGCTATTTATATACTATCCGACTTCTGTCCTTTACGCAATTTTTCAACATTCTACCGCTTCATGGCGAGATTCTCCGGCATTCTGCCCTTTATGCCCAATGATATACCGTAACTCGGCAAACAGACATTATCTCAAATCAAGACACATGATATCAAAATCAAAATACTCATCGCCTATCTTAAAATATGCCGGCAACCTGCCCACGCGCTGAAATCCATATTTCTCATACAGATGGATCGCACCGGCATGATCGCTCCTGACCTCAAGTTTTATGATCTCAATTTCCGCCTCACGGGCATACCCGATCAGCTTCTCAACCAGCATACCGCCGATCCCCTGATTCCACTGCGCCTTTACAACACCCAGACCTATGTCGGCAACGTGGCTCATCCTGCGGGGCAGTCCGTTCAGACTGCCGTTCGCGACCAGCTCTCCGTCTTTCCATACACCGTAATGAACCGACTTTTCTGCACGCCGCATCTGTTCCAGATGCTCCTTTTCCTGTTCCACCGTCACAGGAAGCCCTTCACTCCCGAACGTCAGATTATCCGTCTCCCCGCCCGTCCTTTTCAGGCAAGCGATCAGTGCTTCCGCATCCTCCGGCGTCAATTCCCGTATTTCAATCATTCCCTTGCTCCTTTCTCCTGTTCTTTTGCCGACAGACACTATAGCGCCAGCCTCCCCAAGTCATACAATTCATCCGGGCATATATCCTGCCCGCCAGGCCATACGACCGTATATCCATCCATAGTAACGCAGTCACCTACTCAAACGTCTTCGGCGCCACAAACATATCCCCTTTTGTCTCCGGCGCATTATACAGGGTATCCTCTCTGCCGTCCCCGTTTGTCACCACATCCTCTCTGAACACATTCCGTGTGGACAGCACATGGGACATCGGCTCCACTCCCGCGGTATCCAGTTCATTCAGCTGATCAATATAGTCGAGCATCCGCCCCATATCTTTCTTCGCCGCTTCCCGCTCATCCTCCGAGAGTTCCAGTTTCGCTAAAATACCCACATACTCCATCGTCTCGTCGTCTATCACATTCGCCATTTTTGTTCTCCCTTTTATTCCCGCCTGTTCTGTTTCCTGTTTCATCCATCGATCCACTGTATAAAAGCCGTTTTATCCGTACTGTTATATCCCGCCTTCCGGTAAAACTCCAGTGTTTTTCCTTCTCTGGAACCTGTGAGCAGCATCATCTTATAACAATTTTTCTTTACCGCAATGTCTTTCGCATAATCCAGACATTCTGTGGCATATCCCTTTCCCCTGTAATCTCCATGAGTCACAACATTTTCCACAAAAGCGTAAGGCCTTACATTCCTTGTCAGATTCGGGATGATCACGCAAACACAGGAGGAAACGATCCTGCCATCCACTATCTTTACGATCAGATGGTGGTTTTCGTCCTCCAAAATCCGGTTCCAGGTGGACAGCAAATACTCTGACAATGCCGGAACAGTCTGCTCATGCAAATACAGATATAACTGCAGCAACTCCTCCAGATCTTCCGTCACCGCTTCCCGTACCATCATGCTTCCTCCACATCTGCAAATATCAGAGAAAATATATCTCCTGAAGCCTCTCAACAAGTTCCATATTGCTTAATCCATAATTCTGCAATAAACTGGCATCGAAAGGCTCCTCTGCCAGCTTTTCAAAAAACTTTCTCACATCCATATATACAGATTCCGGTAGCACACTGATATGCTTCAATAAAAACTCTGCCGTAATCCTTAAAACATCATTCTTATGCTTCTTTATATTACGTGAATCAACTTCTTCTCCGTTTTCTTTTCGGGCTTTTAAATCCAGATATGCTTTCATTTTAAAAAGAATCAGATATTCCCGGTTTATCAAATCTGTAAAGCTGTGGCCGTCCGGTACTCATCGTTTTGTTCCTGTACTGCCCGGCCTCTATAAACTCCCAAAATTTTATACCAAATTCTGCCGTCAACGCCTCTACAATCAACACGATATCGATATCTCTTGTCGCCCTGAACTGACCTGCATTTCCCGCAAATAAAATATCACATGCTGTTCCGCCGATAAGTACATATTGATCCTCAAATCCGGCAAAATACTCTCTAAATATATCTAATCCTTTTACCATACATAATTCTCCAGCATCTCATCTATGCAAATCTGTACTCTTTCATCCTCCCTGTCATCCCCCTCTAACGTAAGCAATACACTAAAAGGATCCTGAATCTGTTTTCCATTAAAGTCTATAAAATATCCAAGTTCTAAAACTTCACATCCGCTTTCCTCCCCTGCTGATATCGGTCTGAAAGATTTAATATTTGTCTCTCTCAACTCTTTTTTGGTAATCCCATAAGTTGGATAACTATTATCCGAAAGAAGAGAATATTCACAAAGCGCAGAAATACCAGCTATTTTTTTCAGGCAAATATCATCTGCCAGCTGATATCTTCTTATTACCGGACTCCTGAGAACAGGCCTGATCTTCTCCCACAGCGCTACAATCTCTTCTCTGACTGATACCTTTCTTGTTTTACCAGACATATCAAGTATATCTATATCTAAATATTCCATTTCATCAAAACATCTGCTTACTGACATTTTTGCAACACCAAGTTTTTGCGCAATCCCTGTCACACTCATATCCTGCCATTTTTCATACAAAGCACACAACAAAAGTTTCTGCGTCAAAAAAGATATGGTATGAACCGGCCTTAGTTTCCTGCTATCTTTATCAGACAAAAGTAACCCGATAAATGGAAGAAACATTTGCTTGTCCGCTACAATAAACGGTATTCCTTCCTTTATCATTGTTTCTTTTGAATAATAATTCAATTTTGTAAAAAACAGTGCACAATTCAATCCGGAAATTTTCTCAATCTCATTTCTATCATGGCGCAATGTATTTAAACGCAAGTCGATTTTGGGTTGTACAATAAGCCATTCCACTCCATCCTGCAATACAGAAAACAAATTATAGTTACCTTTATAAATCAAAGGGAGTTTTTTCAATAATTTTGTATTCTCCTTTACAGCAACCGGCCGTCTCAAACATTTTTCAATATATTCCTTCATAGCATCCCTTTTTAATTTGTAACTCATTTTATGTTACACATTAAAAGTAAAGCATTTCTCATAAAAAATCAACCACTTATTCCTGCCTGTCCTGTTTCATCCACTGATCCACTGTATAGAAACCGTTTTATCCGTACTGTTATATCCCGCGTTCCGGTAAAACTCCAGTGTTTTTCCTTCTCTGGAACCTGTGAGCAGCATCATCTTATAACAATTTTTCTTTACCGCAATGTCTTTCGCATAATCCAGACATTCTGTGGCATATCCCTTTCCCCTGTAATCTCCATGAGTCACAACATTTTCCACAAAAGCGTAAGGCCTTTCATTCCTTGTCAGATTTGGGATGATCACGCTTCTGCCTCTCCAAGTTTTAAAACCTCACATTGATAATTCATAATCAAATCATACATCCACTTATAAATATATTCTTCATGAGCGCTTATCCAGTCATCTATCCTGTCCGTTTCGTCGAACCACTCCTCCGGATAGTCACAGTTTCCCTGATACTTTTCATTTGCATAATCGTGTATCCCCCGCGCATAGACAGACGCCATTTCGTCTTCCCCATCCGCTTTCAGAAAAGACAGCACCCTCTCAAATTTCCCATCCTGAAACGCCCCGCTCTCATAATACTGCCATACGCCGCACCGAACACTCATCCCCTGCCAGTTATTGATTTCCATAAACATAAACGGAATGTCCGGTACATCCGTAAACACCGTACGCTTAAACCTCTCGTAAAACAACATAAAAAACGTGTCTTCACAGTTTCTTCTGAATTCCAGGCTATCCTATTCTTTCTGTCCGCTTTCTACGGCCAGCTCCGTAAAGCAAACATCCTACCGGATCTTAATATGCACTTCCCGCAGCTGTTCTTCCGTTACATCCCCCGGTGCTCCATTCATCAGATCCTGGGCCGAACCGCTCATAGGAAACGCAATAACCTCCCTGATATTCTCCTCATTCCGCAGCAGCATGATCATCCGATCCACTCCCGGCGCCATCCCGGCATGAGGAGGCGCCCCAAACTGAAAGGCCTGATACAGCGCCCCGAATTTCTTCTCCAGCATCTCCTTATCATATCCCGCGATCCGGAATGCCTCTTCCATCACCTGAATGTCATGATTCCTGACCGCACCGGAAGACAGTTCCACCCCGTTGCAGACAATATCATACTGATAGGCTAACACCTCAAGCGGATCCTTCTCCCGCAACGCCGCAAGTCCCCCCTGAGGCATAGAAAAAGGATTGTGGGTAAACCCGATCTGCTTTGTCTCCTCATCCCGCTCAAACATCGGAAAATCATTGACATAGCAGAACCGATAGGCATTTTTTTCGCACAGATCCAGCTTCTCCCCCAGCTCTTTCCTGATCTGCCCGCCATAATAAGCAGCCTTCGCCTCCTTATCCGCCATAAAGAAAATCGTATCGCCCACTCCCAATCCGGCAAGTTCCCGCAGCACAGACTTCTTTTCCTCCGGAATAAATTTATCGATGGGTCCCTTATAACTTAAATCCTCCGCCACCTCGAGATACCCCAGGCCACCCATGCCAAGTCCTGTGGCGAAGGACAGCAGCTTCTCATGAAACCCTTTGGACATGGGCTCGCTCACCCGGATCGCCCGGACTGTTCTGCCAATAAAAGGTTTAAAACTGCACTCCTGGAAAAACTCAGTCAGGTCAATAATCCGCAGCGGATTCCTCAAATCAGGCTTATCCGTCCCGAATTCCAGCATCGCCTGCTTATAACTGATGACAGGATAGGGTGCCTTTGTCACCTCATACCCTTCCGGCGCAAACTTTTCAAAGACTGCCGTCAACACTTCCTCCCCGACACGGAATACATCTTCCTCGGTGGCAAAACTCATCTCAAAATCCAACTGATAAAACTCCCCCGGGGAACGGTCGGCTCTGGCGTCCTCATCCCTGAAACAGGGCGCGATCTGAAAATATTTATCAAATCCCGATGCCATCAACAGCTGTTTGTACTGCTGGGGCGCCTGGGGCAGCGCATAAAATTTCCCTTTGTATTTTCTGGAAGGCACAATATAATCTCTTGCCCCCTCCGGAGAGGAAGCGGAAAGGATCGGTGTCTGGATCTCCAGAAAACCAAGTTCCTCCATCTTTTCCCGCAGAAAACTGATAACCTTTGAGCGGAAGATGATATTGTCTTTCACCTTTCTGTTCCGCAGATCCAGATACCGGTATTTGAGCCGGATATCCTCTCTGGTCTCCTTCGATGTCTGAATCTCAAAGGGAAGCTGTTTGTAAACTTTCCCCAGAATGTCTATTTTCTGTGCCTCCAGCTCAATGGTACCGGTGGGAATTTTCGGATTGTAAGTCTCCTCATCCCTTTCCTGTACCACACCCTCAACAGATAATGCCTGTTCTTTTATAATACCCGTAAGCAGACCGGTATCCCTGAGTACCACCTGCAGCACGCCGTACATATCCCGCAGGTCAATAAAAGATACGCCTCCATGGTCCCTGATGTTTTCCACCCACCCGGCAACCCGCAACGTCCTGCCGATGCAGTCCTCGCCAATCTCTTTTATGGTCAGATCCCTGTAACAGTTTTTCATAACATTTCACTCCTCTCCCGACAGCGCAGATACTTCGGCTGTTTCCCCGCTTCCGTATCATGGCGGGAATCAATCCCTCCTGCCTGCAACGGGGTTATTGTCTCCTTACAGTGCCCGGATCCGCTTCAATGCCTCCACAGCATTCTCGTACGTTCCGAAAGCAGTCAGTCTGAAATACCCTTCTCCGCTGGGGCCAAATCCGCTTCCCGGTGTGCCGATCACGTTCGCATTTTCCAGCAGATAATCAAAGAACTCCCAGCTTGTCATATTGTTTGTTGTTTTCATCCAGATGTACGGTGCGTTTACGCCGCCGTACACCTCATATCCGGCATCTTTCAGGCCTTCTCTGACATACGCCGCATTGTTCATATAATAGGCCACCTGCTTTTTAAGCTGCTCTTTTCCTTCCGCGGAATAAACCGCCTCGCCGGCCTTCTGAATAATATAAGGCGCTCCGTTGTATTTCGTTCCGTGCCTTCTCGCCCACAGTGCGTGCAGTTTCGTTCCATTTACTTCCAGGTCCTTCGGGATCACCGTGAACCCAAGCCTTACACCCGTAAAGCCCGCATTTTTGGAAAAGGAACGGATCTCGATGGCACAGCCTCTGGCCCCCTCACACTCATAGATACTGTGGGGTACATTCTCCTCGGAAATATAAGCCTCGTAAGCCGCATCATAGATGATAACAGCCCCCACTTTATTCGCATAATCCACCCATACCTGCAGTGCATCCTTTGTGATCGCCCCGCCGGTGGGATTATTGGGATAGCACAGATAAATGATATCCGGCGTTTTCTCCGGCAGTTCCGGCGAGAAATTATTTTCCGCAGTGCAGGGCATATAGATCACATCGCTCCAGGTCTCCTTCACCGCGTCGTAAGTTCCTGTTCTTCCTGCCATCACATTGGTATCCACATAGACCGGATACACCGGATCACAGACCGCGATCTTATTGTCCTTACTGAAAATCTCCTGAATATTGCCGCAGTCGCACTTTGCACCGTCGGACACAAAGATTTCGTCCGCCGCAATATCACAGCCTCTCGCCTGATAATCGTTTTTCACAATAGCGTTTCGCAGAAACTCATACCCCAGATCCGGTGCATAGCCGTGAAATGTCTCCGGACTTCCCATCTCATCCACCGCCTTATGCAGCGCCTCGATGATCGCTGGTGCCAGAGGCTGCGTCACGTCCCCGATGCCCATCCGCACAAGGTCTTTATCCGGATGTTTCTCCTTGTAGGCCGCTGTTTTTTTGCCAATGGTAGAAAACAGATAACTTCCCGGCAGTTTCAGGTAATCTTCGTTAATTTTATACATCTTTCTCCTCCATTCCAGTTCCGCAGATATTCTCCCAGCACATCTTTAACAATCTTACGAATATGGCTGACTTAATACCGTCATCCCTATTCGAAGCTATGCGCTGTCCGCATATCTGCTGATTCCCAGTTCCGCAGATATTCTCCCAGCACATCTTTAACAAGCTTACGAATATCTCCCGTTACCCATCAAAAATCGTACATCCCCTCATAGACTGTGGTTGCAGGGCCGGTCATGTAGATCAGGTCCGCCTCCCTGTCCCACTCTATAAACAGTTCGCCACCTAACAGTTTAACAGTTACGGAATTGTCCGTCAAACCATTTAATACGCAGGCCGCCACCGCAGCGCAGCTCCCTGTTCCACAGGCTAACGTCTCCCCGCTGCCTCTCTCCCAGACGCGCATTTCCACATGGTTTTTATCGACAACCTTCACAAATTCCGTATTGACTCGTCTGGGAAACAACTCATGCTTTTCAAACAACGGCCCGATCTTCTCCAGATCAAGTTCTGACACATCGTTCACAAATATGACAGCATGTGGATTTCCCATTGACACACATGTCATATAGTGCGTTTTCCCATCTACGATGATCGGCACATCTACCGCACTTTCCATGCTTCCCGGCATCACCACCGGAATCTCTGCCGGCGCAAGAACAGGTTTTCCCATATTGACTTTCACGGTCACCACCTTGCCGTCCTCTACCTGCAGTTCCAGGTACTTAACCTGCCCGCCACTGATAATACTGACCTCTTTTTTATCTGTCAGTCCCTTATCGTACACATATTTTGCCACGCAGCGGATACCGTTGCCGCACATCTCCCCCCTTGTACCGTCGGCATTCCACATTTCCATCTCGAAATCCGCCTCATCGGATGCGTTGATAAAGATGACGCCGTCACCGCCTGCGCCAAAATGCCTGTCGCTCATCTGCTGCACAAGCTTCGGCTTTTTCGCCCGGTCTATCTTTTCCTCCATGCCGTTTATATAAATATAATCGTTTCCGCAGCCATGCATTTTTGTAAATTTCATATTCGGTTTCCTTCCTTTTTCTCACCTGACGTCCGCAGTGCATGTTCGAAAAACCTTCGGTTTTCCGAACTCACGGGTTCTCGCCCTATGCTCTATCCTTTTGCGTACATCTTCAATACCATCTGGGCTGACTCGGCGATGCTTCTGCCGCTATCCATGCTGCACTTCTGCAGATACTTGTGGGCCTGCATTTCCGTCATGGATCTTTTCTCCATCAGAAACGCCTTCGCCTGTGCGATCAGCTCCATCTCCTCCGTACTTTTCTCCCGGGGGCTCTCTCTTCGTTTTCTACGATTCCGCTCGCACTGCCTGATCAGCATATGCACCGTTTCGATCAGCTCATGTGCCTTAAGCGGCATGGGAAGACAGGCCATGCTGCCGCCTATATCGCACTCCGCCAGATGCTGCCTTGTGGCCAGAAGCAGCAGAGTGAATCCTTGGGGCAGACAGTCCCGCAGTTCCAGGTACATCATATCTGCCAGTTTATAACCGCTTATGACAATACCGTCATTTAAATCTTCCAGCGCACCGATAGCCTGGGCTCCGGTGGTGCAGACCGCATGTACCAAAAAGCCGCTTCTGACAAGCAGATTCCTTATCCCTTTCGCATCCTCCAGACGAGGGAACACAACTACAATACCGGTCATGCGCCCACCCCCTTTCTGGATCGCCGAAAGCCCTGCCTGAAGCTTAAAACAGCACCTGCGGCGGCTCATTTTGCCGTATTGTTCTGTAGAAATCCCAGCACACTGCCGCCTCGCAGACATCCCTTCCACAAGCCGCAATGCTGCGCCTCCATATGAGGCCTTAAACCTTTAAACAGCCTGCATCAGCAGTTTAACAGATAACGCCCGATCTCCCACTCCGAAATACTCGAAATATAATCCTGCCATTCCTGCCTCTTTGCCTTGACATAGTTGCCTGTCACATGCTCTCCCAATGTCTGCGTGACAAGCGGATCTTTTTCCAGTTCCTGCAACGCGTCAAGCAGCGTGGCCGGAATCGACTCGATGCCCTCCCGTCTGACATCGTCTCTGCTCATCTCCTGAATATTTTTATCCACACTTTCCGGCGGCATGATCTGATTCTTTATCCCGTCAAGCCCTGCCCGCAGACACACCGCCAGCGCCAGATAGGGATTTGCGCAGGGATCCGGATTGCGCAGCTCAATCCGCGCATGTTTGATGTCTGTGGCCGGCACCCGGATGAGCGGACTTCTGTTCCCCAGACTCCAGGCGATATGCACCGGCGCGTCATACCCCGGCACCAGCCGTTTATAGGAATTCACAAGAGGATTCGTGATAGCCGTCATCCCTTTCAGATGTCTCATGATCCCTCCGATAAACCAGTACGCCTCCCTGCTTAAACCGTTCTTATCCGACGCGTCCCCGAAAATATTCCCCCCATCCCGGTTTAAGGACATATTGATATGCATCCCGGAACCCGGCACGCCAAACTTCGGCTTTGGCATGAACGTGGCATGCAGCCCGTGCCGCTTGGCGATGGTCTTCACTGTCAGTTTGAAAGTCATTATATTGTCTGCGGCCCGCAGCGCTTCCCCATACTGAAAATCGATCTCATGCTGGGCCGGCGCCTTGCTGTGGTGGGAAGATTCCACAGTAAAGCCCATCTCCTCCAGCGTCAGGATCATATCCCTTCTGGCATTCTCCCCGAAATCCACCGTTCCCATGTCAAAATAGCCTGCCTGCTCCCTTGTATGGGTTGTGGGCGCGCCGTTCTCATCCATGTCAAACAGGAAAAACTCACACTCCGGCCCCACATCAAAACTATATCCCATTTCCGCAGCTTCCGCTATCGCCTTTTTCAGAATATAGCGCGGATCACCCTCAAAGGGCATGCCGTTCGGTCTGTAGATATCGCAGATCATTCTCGCCACTCTGCCCTGCTGGGGACGCCAGGGAAAGATCGTCATCGTATCGAAATCAGGATACAGATACATATCCGATTCCACTCTGCCGGTAAATCCCTCGATCGACGAACCGTCAAACATACACTCGTTGTTTAAAGCCCTCGCAAGCTGGCTCGAAGTCACCGCCACATTTTTCAGATTGCCGAAGATATCCGTAAACTGCAGTCTGATAAATTCCACGTCCTCCTCTGCCACAAGATTTATGATATCCTGCTTCGTCAAATTACCCATATCCTTCTTCCTCTCCTTATGCTCCGCCTCATGCGGGTATCGCCTGTGCCCCGCATATCTAAAAAGGGCGTTCTTACCCCTCAGTATAAGAACGCCTTTGTCTTTTCAAAATAATACCCGACCTGTGAAAATTTGTCAATCCCGAAGCCTTACAATTTTTACGGGCTTTCCTGTTTTTCACTTCAAAGGTTCCCTGTCCGCACGTCACTGTGCCCCGGTAAACAGCATATAATCACTGCACTCCATATCCGGGCTGTATTCCAGAGCAACCGCAAAAGGATTGTGAAGTTTTGTATATGCCCAGTCCTCCCTGCCGTAAAATTCTTCCCCTGTATAATCTGTTTTCTCAATAGCCGGGCCGTCCACAACTCTGGCCGCCAGATACCGTGTCCTCGCCAGAACATCCATATCCGCCGCCGCAGGCTCGATCCCGATAAATTCTGCCACAAGTCCCTCCCGCATCCGCCAGAATACCGCACAGTTCAGAGGCCCCGCCTGCAGGAAAACCTGCGCAGTTTCATCCTCCCGCAGTTTGCTCTCATAGGGACACTGATCCGGATACAGGCGAAATGAATATCCATAGAGAGATTCCCCATTATCCAGCCCGTACCTGTAAAAGTGCAGATTTTCTATGCCCTGTCCACAGTAGATCCCGGCACTCTCCGCGATCTTCTCTTTTGCACTCTCCCATTCATCCGCCAGAAAATCTCCCTCCGGATTGCCGTCCAGATAATACAGGATCCGTATATCTCCCGCAGCGGCAGCCTGTCCCGCCTCCTTATTCTTCGGCCAGAGCACATCCAATCCCCAGTTTGCCACAAAATTCATGTTTCCGTAGTACCAGTCCTCCGGCTTTGCCATAAAATATCTGGTTGGACACTTTTCCCCGGAAGCATCCTGACAGAAAGCCCAGTCGAAACCCTCCTCGTCATTTGCACAGAGCAGATAATAATCCAGACCGGGAACCTGAATCTTCTCTCCCGGATATAGCAGATCACTGTCAGCAAAACCGCCTGTCAGATCCTCCGGGCATATCAGCTTATCATAGTACATCCCGTCCCCGTAAAAGTTCTCCGCAATCTTCCATAATGTATCCCCCGGCTGCACCTCATATGCCGTATCCTGCTTCGGCCCCATATGCAGATGGATGTAATCATCCTCATCCGTTCCCGGAAAATCCGGAATGGCTGTGAAAAGTTCCCAGGAATCCACATCTGATATGACATATCTGTCAGCTATACCGTCATTCCCTTTTCCCGCTTCCTGCTTAGCCGCCGCAATATCTCCTGCCTCTGCATTCTCTCCTGTCGCCTCATTACCTCCTGCTGCCGCGTCCTGCCCCAATGCTTTCTCTTTCCTGTCTCCGGCACTCTCTCCTGCCGCCACATATTTCTCCACCTCCGCCATCTCCGTCTCAGACAGCTTGTACACTCCGAACTGACGGTAATCCTGCTTCGCCCGGTTTGCAAGATAGTAACAGTTTTTCGTCTGCCCTCTTTCCGGATTCACCAGATTACAGGCGATCCCATACACCGGCGCATAAAAGCTTAAAAACTCCTGATGAACCAGCACTTCCCCCGTATTCCAGCAGGAATCCACCAGTCCGCCGTTGGAGGCGCAGATCCCCGCCGTGATCAGGGATACCGTATAGTCCAGCTTTGCCTGCTCTACGAGCACTTCCCCGGTGTTGACACACCGATAAATCTCTCCTCTGCTTGCGCCGGCAATCCCACCGGAAAGCTGTGGTCCCCGAATGCTTCCCACATTCCCGCAGTTTTCCAGCCTTCCCACATTACTCACCTTCCCGGCAATTCCGCCGACGGCGTAATCTACAGGATAAGTATCCGTAATCGCATCGCACAGGACATTCCCTTCATTCACACAGTTTCGGATTGTTCCCTCGTTGGTTTTACAGATCCCACCGGCACTGACCGTCGCGATCGCCCATCGGTCATCTCCCCTGTCCGCGCAGTACCACCTTCCGGCTCTCACTTCCCCTGAAAATCTGCAGTCCCCCATCTCGCCACGGTTTATCGATGCAATTCCGCCGGCACCCCAGTCGCCATAAACCGCCGCCTCCACATCACAGCTCTCTATCCGCCCATAACTCGCATAGCACAAAGCAGAGGCGGGAACCATATTGATCTCCCCGTCATCATCGTAACGATTCGTCTCATAAGTACTCCGAAACAGAGAGTTTCTGATTTTCAGATCTGTCACCAGCGCCTGTTCTTCCAAAATATTAAAAACCGGCATTTCCCACTCCGAATAATATCCTTCCAGAGCATAACCGTCCCCGTCAAAATGTCCGCTGTAATACACCATACACCTGTACGCATTTTCCGGCGGTTCCTCCTCCCAGTGTTCCCAGTTTTCAGTGTCATTGAGCACAATATCCGCTGTCAGCCTGGCATTGACATTATGCTCCTCATTTTTCAGGTTGATCCGATGGATAAACCACTCAAAGCTTTCTCTGGTACACAGCAGATAATACCCGTTCTCATCCTGTCTCGGCATAATCTCAGGCAGTTCTTCCATACCCGACCATTTAAGCCCGATCAGGATCACCCCTGCCGGAAGCGCCACAGCCGCCTCTTTCAGCCGCCTTCGCCTTTTTCCTGTTTTCCCCTTTCTGTTTCCGCCTCTTACCGTCAGATAACGCAGAAACCCTGCCAGAAAAGAAACAGCGGGCAAAAGCACCCCCGCCAAAGGCAACGGTCCGCCCATGTCCAGATTCCTGCAGATCACCGGCACTAAGAGGGCCCATAAAGTCATCCCCACTGCCGGAATAAGAAAAGAGGAAACTCTCTTCTTACCATATCCGGAAAAAAAAGAATAGGGATAAAGCGACAGCTCCATCAGCATAGCTACAACCATCATCAAAACAGCTGCCGTCACAATATAGCCTGGCATGTTCGTTTCAAAGTCCATACTTTCCACAAAAAAGTGAATGTCCACAGAACATAAAAATACCACAAAGAAGCTGAGCATCCAGCTGCCCGCCTCAAAAGCAAACCCCTTCCATCTGATAGCCCCATACACAGGTAAGACTGTCTCCCCCATAAGAAACTGCAAAATAAACAAGGCAAGAAGACAGCCCGCCGGCACGATCCCCCCTCTGTTCATCAGATAGTCTTCATAGCCGTAATCAATCAAAAACAGAGAAAGTATCATATAGATAACTGCTGCCATCAGCTTTATCACAGTGATAAAGACATTCACTGCCTTACAGCCACCAGAAACCTCCGCCGCCAGCTCGCTCTGTTTTGTTCTCTTCAAAGAAAACCTCTCCATATGTATCTCCAAATCTGCCATACCAACGGCACGCAAAACTTTTTTACGCTTTTCCCGGGCTCTCCGCCTCCTGCCTGTCATAAATCCGTCCCACCTCTAATATGATATACAAAGTAACGGTTTTTACCCCGGGAGAGCCTATGAGTTCCAAAACAAAAATTGTTGTTTTACACCTGAAAGAATTGATTTATACAGGAATCTTTGTGATTCTGGGTATCCTTTTTGTCATACTGCTTTTCATTATGTTCCGCTCGGATAAGGAAACCCCGGAAGAGACGCCGGAACCGCCAAAGACAGAGACGGAGTCGCCGGACGGAGAGCAGACGCCGATCTATCAGCCCGGCGCCTACCGAAGCGCTCTCTATCTTGATAATGAGACAGTGGAAATCAACCTAACCGTGGATGAAACACAGATCGTCTCCCTGACGCTTCTGCCGTTAAGCGATAATATCTCCACAATGTATCCGCTGCTTGAGCCGTCCTTCAACGCGATTTCCGAACAGATCTGTGAAAATCAGTCTCTGGAAAATATTACCTATGCGGATGAGGCGGCCTACACTTCCGAACTGCTGTTGGAAGTTATCGGAGATACGTTAGCCAAAATTCAGGCGCCATAAAAGCATAGCTTTCGTGTGCATGACAGGAATATCCTTTCCGCGCCGGAAGGCATGGAACGGATATTCCTGTCCGCATTTCCGCAGTCTGTTCTACTATCCTCTCAGCTCTTCTAACTCCTTCATCCAGACCGCTGCACAGGCATCCGATGGCATCCGCAGATCCCCTCTGGGTGAGAGAGCCACACTGCCCACCTTGGGGCCGTCCGGCAGACAGGAACGCTTGAACTGCTGGGAGAAAAATCTGCGGTAAAAGGTTTTCAGCCATTTCAATATCTCTTCGTAGGCATAGTCGCTGCCGAAAGTCTCCCTGGCAATTCTGTAGACCTTCGATGGAGAAAAACCTGCCCGCAGCGCATAATACAGAAAGAAATCATGCAGTTCATAGGGACCCACCAGATCCTCGGTCTTCTGAGCGATCTTCCCCTCCACCGGCGGCAGCAGTTCCGGCGACACCGGCGTATCCAGAACATCCGTCAGTACTGCCCGCAGCTCCTCTTTATCGCAGGTATCCGCATAATACTGTACCAGATGACGCACTAACGTTTTCGGCACACCGGCGTTGACGCCGTACATCGACATATGATCCCCGTTGTAGGTAGCCCAGCCCAGGGCTAACTCCGACATATCCCCGGTCCCGATCACAAGACCGCCTCTTTTGTTCGCCAGATCCATCAGTACCTGCGTCCGCTCCCTGGCCTGTCCGTTCTCATAGGTCACATCGTGCTTCTCCATATCCTGGCCGATATCCTGAAAATGCCTGGTCACAGAGGCCTTTATATCCACCTCCAGAAACGTCGCCCCAAGCGCCTTAACCAGTCTGCAGGCATTCTGATACGTCCTGTCCGTCGTGCCAAAACAGGGCATCGTCACCGCCAGGATACCGCTTTTATCTTTCCCGGAAATCTCAAAACATTTCGCCGTCACAAGAAGTGCCAGCGTGGAATCCAACCCTCCGGAAACGCCCACCACCGCCGTCTTTGCGCCGGTGTGCTCCAGGCGTTTTTTCACCCCGTAACACTGGATCTTCAAAATATCATCGCACCGCCTTTTCCTGGTCAGTTCCTCGGTGGGCACAAAAGGCGCTTTATCAAACTTCCTGGAAAGTCTCGTCTCCTCCTGTTTCAGGGAAAATGGAACCACCCGATAGCCTTCCCGTCCGGTTCGGAATGTATTAAGCCGCCGTCTCTCCGTACATAGCCTGAAAACATCCAGCTCCCCATAGACGGAATCTCCCGAAAACCGCGCCGCCTCCGCCAGAACAGTACCGTTTTCCGCGATCATATTATGGCTCGAGAAAACAACATCCTGGGTGGACTCCCCCTCCCCGGCACTGGCATAGACGTAGCCGCAGACTAACCTGGCACTGCCCGATTCGATCAACATCTTCCGGTACTCGTCCTTTGTCACGGTCTCATTGGAAGCCGACAGATTGACCAGTACAGTCGCTCCCGCCAGCGCATGGGCTGTGCCGGGCGTCTCTACGGCCCACATATCCTCGCAGATCTCACAGCCCACCACAAGCTCCGGGATCTCCCCGCAGGCAAAAAGCAGCTTTGTACCAAAGGGAATTACTTCCCCGTCCAGCAGATGCTCCTCCACTTCCCCGTTTCCCGGCGCAAAATGTCTCGTCTCATAAAATTCCCCATAACTCGGAATATAAGTCTTCGGAATCATCCCCAGCACTTTCCCGTCCCGCAGCACCGCCGCCACATTGTACAGTTTCTGTCTGTGCTCCACCGGCAAGCCCACAAAGACAAGACTGTCCTGCCCTTTTGTCTCTGCCGCGATCCTTTTTAATGCCCGGATCGCTTCCTTTAATAAGAGATCCTGTAAAAACAGGTCTTCACAGGTGTAGCCCGTGATGCAAAGCTCCGGGAATACTATGATCTTCGCCCCTTTTTCGTAAGCCTCCCCTAACTTCTCACAGATCCTCTCCGCATTGTATACCGGATCCGCCACCTTGATTTTCGGCGTAAGCGCCGCCACCCTGATAAAACCGTGCCGCATAAATTCTCCTTCCGCTTTCCAGTGCACCCTAAAGTATCCGCCGGCTTTTGTGTTTATTTCGCCCGTTCTAACAGTCTTTCCATATCTGCCACGGTAAAACGGTATGCCCTGTTGCAGAAATGGCATTTCACCTCGATCGGTTTGCCTTCCGCAATCATATCCTTCAGCTCCTTCTCCCCGATACTGACAAGCGCCTTCTCCACCCGGTCCTTGTCACAGTTACAGAAAAACTGCACCGGCAGCCTGTCCGTCCACTCGATGTCCATGCCCGCTAACACCGTCTCCAAAATCCCTTCCGGCGTCATTCCATCCTCCAACATCGTGGTCACCGGTTTGATTCGCTGTAAATTCTGCTCCAGCTTTTCGATGACCGCATCCTCTGCAAAAGGCATCAGCTGTATGATAAAACCGCCGGCCTGCTTTACCGTATTGTTCTTTTCCATCAGAACGCCAAGGCCCACAGAGGAAGGCGTCTGCTCCGAAACCGCAAAGTAATAGGTCAGATCCTCCGCGATCTCCCCTGTCTGTAATGCAGTCTGCCCGCAATAGGGCTCTTTCATACCGAGATCTTTGATCACGCTGAAAACACCGCCCACAGGCGCCGCCTGTTCATCAGCGGATATCTCTGTGGTTTCCGGCGCCTTATCCGTTCCTTTCTCCGCGGTTCCCGCTTCCGCTCCACTCACCGACTCGCCGCCGGAAATTCTAAAATGCTCCCTGCCCATCAGGGCGCCGCCCACATCCAGCTTTCCCTTCTCGCTGGCGGGCAGAATCACCTGGGGCACCAGCGCATACCCTTTGACATTTCCACCGGAATCCGCCGTCACAGTTAACCCTCTCCCCGGGCCTTCCCCGCGGATCTGCAGCGTCAGGATATCCCTCTCCCCCTTCATCATGCTGCCCATCATCGCGCCCGCCGTCAGAAGCCTGCCCAGCGCCGCCGTCATCACCGGACTTGTATTGTGGGCTGCTCTGGCCGCCTCCACGGTCTGTCTTGTTGTGGCTGCAAATATTCGAAGCTGTGCATTTGCCGCCGTTCCTCGTACCATATAGTCGTTCATCGTTGTCCCCTCATTCCTGTATGGAACCTTCCCTGAATTCATACCTTTTTGATCTCGCAGCTGTGCGTTTTTTCTTTTGCATCATAATTGATCCCCACCATCACGATCCCGCCGTCATAATCCCTCAATACCGCAGGATAATTTTTTTCTTCAATCTGTCGGACCGCTCCCCCCGACGACTGGTTCCATTTCAGTTCAATCACTAATGCCGGAAGCAGAGATTTCCGTTTCGGCAGATATACCACATCCGCAATCCCTTTCCCTGACGGCAGCTCCTCCACTTTCAGATAGCGGTCCAGGGCGGCGATATAGGCAAACTTAATGACATACCGCAGTGCCTGTTCATTATTGTAAAATGTCGGCGCGTACTGCGTTTCGCGTATCTCCTCTATGGCTCTGCAGACTGCCTCCCCATTGCCCGCTATGGTATCTTCCAAAAGCTTTTCGGATCGGCCAAGCAGTTCCATCCATTTTCTGTTTACCCCCGTACCTTCGAGAATCTGCTCAAACTCTGCCCTTACCTCTTCATTCGGGACATGCGCCACCCTCTCCTCCTCATTCCAGGTAAGGTATCCCAGGTGTATCAGAAGTGTCAGCACATCATCACGACTCCGAAATGTCTCAAAGTCATTTGCAAACCTGTCAGTCCTCACCTCGATTTCTTCCCCGGAAATCAGCCTGGAGACAATCTCCTGCAGACCTTCGAAATCCATGTTGATATAGGTCATCAGAGATTCCGCCGCTGAAGTCTTCCGCCAGTAGGAGCGGCACTTGTGCTCCTGCATTGCGCACATCACGGAATAGGGATTATAAATGGCTCCGTATCCGGGAAAATCGTATCCGTCATACCACTGCCTGATCTCTTCAAAGTCCATCCCGTATTTTCCACACAAAAACCGGACTTCGCTTTCCGTAAACCCTGTGAATTCCACAAATCTGCCGGGATCTAAAATAGTATACTCCTTAAAATCCGAAATGGCCGACTGGGAACCATCCTTCTTGATAGGCAGGATTCCCGTCATATAAGCCGCCGCCACGACTTTCGGCGTGAAGTTACTGTTTTTAAACCATCCCCTGAGCAGGTTTAAATACGCCGACTGAATCTCTGTATCCCCCTTCGCCTCCCGGATCAGGGCGTCCCACTCATCAATGATAAATACAAATTCCCTGCCAGTTTCCTCCACACAATGGATCATATCCTCCATGAGACTTTCCCCGAGGGCTGCTTTCGGAAACGCATCCTTCAGCTCACGATGGATGGCCTCCACGATTTTCCCAGGCACACCCGCCATCGGCATCCCCTGCCTCTTTGCCTCGGAAATAAAGCCGGTAATATCAAGACTGATCACATGATACCGGTTCAGGTGCGTCAGATACCCCTCTGTCCGCGCAACCTTCCTGCCATCAAAAAGCCCATGGGAATCACAGGAACAGTCATAATACGCACACAGCATCTTTGCCGCATAGGACTTTCCGAAACGCCTCGGCCTGCTGATGCAGGTCAGCATTTGCATTGTCCCTATGGTTTTATTGATCAATGTAATCATCCCCGTTTTATCCACATATTCCGACTGTAAAATTTTCTCAAATCCCCTATTCCCCGGATTTAAATAAGTTGCCATGGAAATCCCCCCTACCGATACCGGCTTCACCGCTACTTCCTTTCTTCTGTTTTCCCGCTTTCCTTCGCGATCACATAGATCCGCTCGCTTTCCGGTCTCACCCCGCCGCGGTTATCCACATCAAGCGCCTTTACGAACAGCAGGCCGGCCGCCTCCAGAAACCCTTTCATCTCATCAAGCGTATAGCCGCGCTGGTAATGCGTCTCCGTAAAGCGTTTAAACATTTCGCCGCAGTCTCCGCCCGGTGCATGTGATTCTTCCTCATCCTTCCTCTTCTCAGACTGTCTGTTCCCATCCTCAGAGAACTCCCTCACAAAAATCGTCAGATCATACTCATTGATCCGTTTCTCCGCATCATAGTAGTTCTCCCAGATAAAGCTGCAGTCCTCTCTGTTCTCCGCGATCGTAGCGTCCCCGATCACCTGCTCATACTTGTAGACCGTATTAAAATCAAATACAAAAATTCCGCCGGGATACAGATAATTGTTCACCAGCGAAAAAACCTTTACCATATCTTCGTCTTCCAGAATATAATTGAGACTGTCGCAGACACTGCAGACGGCGCCCACCGTGCCGTACAGCTCAAACTCCCGCATATCCTGCAGCAGATACAGGATATCACTGCCGCTTCTTTCCCGTTTCTGTATGGCAATCTCCAACATTTCCTCAGAATTGTCCACGCCGATCATATCAAAACCGGCCCGGGCGAGCAGTTCCGTCAATGTCCCCGTACCGCAGCCTAAATCCAGCACCGTATTCCGCTCTGTCGCAAGATTTTTTGCCAGTTCGCCCGTATCTTCCGGGACAACGCCGCCCACACCGTACTCTTTCAATACAGATACTACAAACGCCGCCCATTCCTCATAGGGCACATTGTCCATCAGTTCGTCATACACTTCCGCAAAACCGGTGTAGCTGTCATTCATTCTGGCTTCTCCATCAATTCTTTATGAAAACTTTCTTTCCCTCAAATGCAAAACCATACTTTCGGATCTTTCTCTTAAAACGCCTCTGCTCTCCGGGGCTGCCCCCTACTGCTGCTTTTCTATTTGCTTTAACGCCGCATCCGCTTTCCCTGTTGGACATAATAGTGTTTAGTATCGTATCTGTCGTACTTTCAAGTAATATCCTCTCTACCTGATCCTTTGCCCTGAACTCCGCCACAATCGCTAACACCATAGAAACCTTATCCGATCTACAACAGTAGAAATTTTCCAGGTTCTTATAACTCCGCAATATATCCCCAGTCCTCCGGAACTGCAATAGTAGAAACTCTCTTATTTTTTTAATATAGCATCCGCAGGATTACCTGTAACCTGCATCAGCAGACAATATCAGAATGTCTGCTTTCTTATCAGAACACCGCTCCCAGCGCACCAAACACCCCCATACTGGCAACGCCCATAATAATACCCGCAAGCAGCACGCCGAGCATCACCGCCAGCACGCTTGATTTAAAGTCCATATCCAGAATACTTGCCGCTAACGTTCCGGTCCAGGCGCCGGTACCCGGCAGAGGGATGCCCACAAACAGAAGCAGTGCAATAAACAGTCCTTTTCCCGCCTTTTCCTGCAGCTTTCGACCGCCTTTTTGTCCTTTTTCCAGACACCAGCTGAAAAATTTGCCGATCACCGGTTTATCCGCTCCCCATTCCAGCACCTTTCTGGCAAACAGATAAATAATCGGCACCGGTATCATATTGCCGATCACCGCCACAATGTAAGAGGGCACAATCGGCAGCCCGAATCCCTGTGCAAAAGGGATCGCTCCCCTCAACTCGATTAACGGGACCATTGAAATGAAAAATACCAGGATCCATTTTAAGTTTGTAGACATATCACATTATCCTTTCTCAAGCTGTTATTTGTATATCTATTTCTATGCAGATTTTTCTCTTTCTATAAACCCTGCCGTTGTCCGTTTTTTCTTTCTATCATCTTCGCAATCCCTGTTTCTCTCAGGACTCCCGCAGCATCAGGCATTTTCCGCATTCTCCCGCCTGACCTTCTTAAGCATCCGCACGGCATCAGATACTTTGCGCCCTCATTCCGGAGCTCCCAGATACTCCCGCAGTACCGCAAGCAGCCTGTCCATCTGATCATCTGTCCCGATCGTGATCCGCAGATAGTTATCGATCCGGGGCTTTCTGAAATAGCGGACATAAATCCCCTTTTCCCGGAGCATCTCAAAGAGCTCCTTTGCCGGCACTCTTTCATGACGCGCAAACACAAAATTCGTCTTACTGTCCGCAAAGGAAAATCCCAGATTTCTCAGCTCCTTTTTCACCCGCTCTCTCGTACAGACGATCTTACCGCATATCTCTTTAAAATAACTATCGTTATTTATTGCTGCAGCCCCCACGGACAGCGCCGTGCGGTTTAACGGATAGGAATTAAAGGAAAACCGACAGTCCAGTAAATACCCGATCAGTTTCTCATTCCCGAAAGCATAGCCGATCCGCATCCCCGCCATGGCTCTCGACTTGGAAAAAGTCTGCACCACCATCAGATTGTCATACTGATCAAGCAAAGCCAGAGCGCTCTCCCCGCCGAAGTCTACATAGGCCTCGTCCACGATCACCACCACATCCCCGTTTGCATCAAGGATCTTCCGGATCTCCGAAAGCGGCAGAAACGCTCCCGTAGGCGCATTGGGATTGGCTATCACAATCCCGCCGCAGTCCCTGCCGATATAATCCTGCGCCCGGATCTGAAACGCGTCGTCAAGCGGTATCTGCTCATAGGGAATCCGAAAAAGATCCGCCCAGACATCGTAAAAGGAATAGGTGATGTCCGGAAATAAAATCGGCCTTCCCGTATTAAAAAAGGTCAGAAACGCCATGGCCAGCACATCGTCAGAACCTATCCCCACAAAAATCTGCTTCTCCGAAAGCCCATAGTAAGCAGAAAGCGCCTCCACAAGCTCCCCGCAGTCCGGATCCGGATACAGTCTAAAGGTCTCATAATCCATATTCCCGATCACCGCTTTCACCTCCGGCGCCGGCGGATAGGGACACTCATTTGTATTCAATTTGATCACATCGGCCCGTTTCGGCTGTTCCCCCGGAACATAGGGCTCTGCTCTTCTTACGCCGTCCTCCCAGCTCATATATTCTCCTGTTCTTCTTTTCAAGTTTTCCGGTATCCCCCGCCGCAGGCGCTCAGTCCCTCCCCGGCAAGCTCCCCGCTGCACCTTTTATCCAGAATGCTCTCCGTCTCATGGAGCGCATTGTAAAACCACATGGCGGCCTCCTGCAGATCCCCTCTCTCCCTGTAGAAGCATCCCAGTTCGTAACAGATCTCCGAAGGCAGTTCCTCATCGGAAGCCGTGGCACGCATGGCATATTTATAAAAATCCGCCGTATCTCCGGCCAGCCTGCAGGCGCGCACCACAATACAGAACGCCTCCATCTGTTCGGCAGGCGTCCTTCCCTCTTCCTCTATTACCCGCTTAAAATATTCTCTCGCTCCGATCACCTGCTCCGCCGAGCCGGAAATAAAGAGCTCCCTGGCATAGAGGCCGCAAAGCTTCCTGTCCAGATACTCCCCGGCCGCCGTCATCTTCTCAAAAGCCGCGATATCCCGTCCCGTATGCAGCGCTTCCGGCAGATGGGTGATCACAATATCACTGTCATAGATCACCGGCGTAAGGCGCACCGCCTCATGGATCGGATATTCCCACACAAACTCCCGCAGTCTCTTATAAAGCTTCGGCCGGTACTCCTCGTCAAAATTGTAGATCGTGGAATACTGCAGCTGGTTGCCATACTTCATCTGCACGATCTCAATCTCCGGCAGAAGCACTTGCTTCAAGTCCCTGAAACGTTTCCTGTTTTCCTGATCTATGACTTCATCTGCATCCGCCGTATAGATGTACGCCATCGTGCACTTTGAAAAAGCAAAATTGCGGGCATCCGAAAAATTTCCTGTCCACACAAAATCATATACGTTTTCCGTGTACTGCGCCGCAATCTCCTTTGTCCGGTCTGTGGAACCGGTGTCCACGATCACAATCTCATCCACGAGATCCGCCACCGTATCCAGGCATCGTCTTAAAATCCGCTCTTCGTTCTTTACGATCATGCAGAGGCTGACCGTTATCATTTAATCTTCCTCATCGTCATCTGTCACCGCAGCAACTGTTCCCGTCACGGAAGCCACCACGGAAATCACCACCGCAATGATAATCACCAACAGGCCGCCGCCCAGTAATAAAAAAGCTCCGCTTACGTTTTCCATACTCTTTGTCCTTCTTTCTGCTCATTTTTTATGCAACACTTCAGCCTTTCGGCGAAACCACGCCGCCCTTATGCACCTTTGCACACACCGCTCATTCCCGCAGCAGATCTTCTTCCATCAGGTCCGACAGAAAATCCGCCCGGTGAGCCCAGGTATGGGAGCGCTTCGCCATCTCATATCCCCGATCCACCATCGGCTGCATCCTGTCCTCATCGGCCAAAAGCGCCTTCACCCGCTCCGGCATCTGCTCGATATTTTCCAGATTAAATAAAATACAGTTTTCGCCGTCCCTCAGAATCTCCCGCAGATAAATGCTGTCGTCGCTCACTAACAGTGCACCGTTGAGCAACGTATTAAAGACTCTGTCGTGGGCGCCGTCCTTAAACCAGGGCATGACATTTAAGGAAATTTTCGCCTCCGAAATTTTCTGAAGACAGACTTCGGAATTCACACCCTTTCCGTTGATGATGTTCTCCGGATGTTTGCAGGGAAGCTCCTCCCATTCGCCGCCGTATACCGCCACCTTCAAGCCGGCGTCCGCTAACACCTGCACCGCCTTCCCCCTGATGTAGGAGCGGGCATAGAGATCCAAAAAGATCAGGTTTCCCATCGTCTCCTTCAGTTCTTCCTTCGTCACCTCCGGGATCTCCCGTCTGATATGCGCCTCCGCCACATCCTCCAGCGTACGCTCCGGATGCGCTAACAGTTCCTCAAGGATCCCTCTGTAAAACGCCTCATACTCGTCCCCCAGCCGCTTGATATACTTATCAAACTTATACAGGGGCGAATAATTCCCGGTAAAAACAATGTCCGTTTTCCGCTCTCTCACGGGCAGATACCCTTCCGGATGATACTCCGTTCCGGCAAGAGGCAGAAACGGAATCCGCAAAATTCCCGGAAAGTATTTCTGCATATAGGCGTCATGCTTTCTGTCTATACTGATATGCACATACCGCTTTGGCGCCGCATCCAGAAACCGATGATAGTAAAACGGATGATCCACCACAATATTATAACAGGGGCACTCTATGGCATCCCAGAACCATTCCCCGTCCTGCAGAAAAATATCTCCCGGCGTGAGCCCGTGAAAATTAAAACTCACAAGCACTGTGTTACCCTTCTCCACAAAACGCATCAGCCCTGTCAGGCTCTCACTGGTCTTTGACAGATTAAAGGTATATACCTCATGCCCCAGTCTCTCAAATTCTTCCCGCATCCGATAGGTGAAATACTGCTGTGTCTCAATATCCCCATCAAACATGACGATCTTTTTCATCATATGCCCCCGCTTCTTCTCCTAAGCTGCATCCTATATCAGTATATCAGATTTTCCGTTTTTTTCAAGTATGACAAAAACTCATTCATTTATGTCGTAACCGTTCAGACATACACCGTCACAACTTCTTATATAAAAAAACAGGCCGGAACGATATCCTATTGTTCCAGACCTGTTTATATTCTGCTTTTTTGTTATTCTGTGATTTTGTCAGGCTCCGCCAGAGTAATCCCTGAAACTGCCAAAATTATCTATAAAGTCAGCTCTTCGGAAAATGAAGCACCACCTTGAACAGGTCTCCGTCCACCACGATCTCCAGTCTCCCGTTCATCAGTTCCATCAGACTGCCCGCGATGGAAAGTCCCAGTCCGCTGCCCTCGGTATGCCTTGAGGCGTCCCCTCTGACAAAGCGTTCCATCAGCTCATCCCCGGAAATATTTAACTCATACCGTGAGATATTCTTAAAGGAGATCACCGCTTCCTTCTCTTTTTCATCCAGATCGATGTAGACTCTGGTATCCGGCTGGGCGTATTTACAGATATTCTGCACCAGGTTTTCCACCACCCGCCACAGATGCCTGCCATCGGCGTTCACGAATATCTCTTTTTCAGGCTTTCGCATCACCACCCGCAGCCCCGCTGCCTCGAGCTTTTCCTCAAATTCACCCACGGTCTGCGTTAAAAACACCCCCAACTCCAGATTCTCTATCTGCACAGGCATACTGCCCGTGGACGCTTTGGATGCCTCGATCAGATCCTCCGTCAGCTTTTTTAATCTGGCGCTCTGCCTGTTTAACACTTCCAGATACTCCTTCGCCGTCTCATTACCGATCTCCTCTTTCTGCAGCAGATCCACATAGTTGATAATAGAGGTGAGCGGCGTCTTGATATCGTGGGATACATTGGTAATCAGTTCCGTTCGGAAATGCTCGCTCTGCATCCTCTTTTCCACCGCCAGGGACATCCCATCGCCGATAGAATTCAGCGCTTCGCCATGCTTTTTAAACTCCCAGAACATCTTCTCCGTACTGATCTTTTCCTGCAGATCCCCGTCCGCCAGCTTCCTTGCGCCTTCCTTCAGCTTATCCGCCTGCACAATGCCGATCAGAATAAGTGCCACAGTGGCTGCTCTGTATAAAAACCATATGAGCAGCTCCGCCTCCGGCGCAAACCCTGTAAGCAGGATCCCGAATCCTTCCAGAAAACTGATTCCGCCCAGAATTACAATGCCTTTCCACAGCAGGGATATATTCTCCCGGAAAAACCGGAACACCCGTTTCACAAACCCGCTCGCTTTCCGCCACAGCCACGCACAGCATCTGTAGACAAACATGCTGCGCCACCATTTTCCGAGCTTCACCCGAACCACAAAATCCGTGAGCCAGATCAGGCAGATCAGATAGCAGAATCCGCCGCCAAGTACTGCCAGTGCAATATTCCAGGGGAATATCCCATAATAAGTCAATTCTATCATGCATGCAAGAGCGCAGACTCCGAGAATCGCCAGCATACAGGTCTCCACGTCAAGAGGGATCTTCTGCCAGAAACCGGGGCGTATGACATCCACCCAGAGACTATCCGCGCCGCCCCGTTCCTCCTGTTCTTCATGCTCCCAGGCCGGACTTTCTTCTGTTTCAGCCGGGATTCCCGCACCAGTTTCCATACCCCCTGCCGCGTAGCTTTCTTCCTTCTGCCCTGTATCGTCACCCCGCACAAAACTGTCCTCTTTCCGGACCGATGTGCCTTTCTGTTCCTTCTCCTTCTTTCCGCCGTCCACATTTACCGTCTCATAATATCCTCTGTGTCCTGCCATGATCAGCATAACCACAGTCGCCGCAATCCACAGGATCACAGAAACCACCAGAATGACAATGGCCGCATACCGCCATGTGTACGCCAGATCCATTACATACGCGGCCTGCTCGAACAGGTCCCCTTCCAGATACCCCTGCTGAATGCCTGTTTTCACAAGCGGATCCCGCACCTGGGAAATCACAAAATAACTCACCGGCCCATCGCCTTCTGCCTTATCAGAAGTCTCATTTGTTACTTCCACTCTGACAGTCAGCGCCCCGCTTCCATCGCTGTAGGAATAGTAATTCTCCGCGATGGGCTTTCCCTGCAGCCGGCCGTTTTCTGTGTCCTCATCATTGACAAAACGGACATTCGTATGATTCAACTCCATACCGTCCAACGTGATCGTATTCCAGGTTTCCCAGGATCTCCCCGCATAATCGTCAAACGCATTAAACCGCAGATAATAATCTTTTACCACACAATCTTCCCTGTCCAGATTATAATAGGCTCCCTGTCCGGGATCATACTGAAACCGCATTTTCGCATCAGTATTTCCGACATACAGTTCCACTTCATCCACCCGGTAGCATTGTTCCTCCGTCTCATAATAGAAGATACCGTCCGTCACGTTGTAGTAATAACCGATGATCGGTACCTCTTCTGTCATGACATATTCCGCAACTTCCTCATCATAGTCATAATATACCGATGCATAGCCAAACAGCCGGCAGTCCCAACTGTAGTGTGTCCCCTTCCCAACCTCAAATCCGTCTACTCTGAACTCTCCTCTCTCTATCGCCTCCACGTCAGGCATGGTCTCAAAATTACAGTATTCATAGATTGTCGGATCGGAAAGTTTTTTGATCTCTCTCAGATCAGTTATTCCCTCCGTTCCCAGATCCTCATTCCGGATAATACCATATCTGAAATTTGTTTTATCTAACTCCTCCTGCATTGTCTTCGATTCTCTGTTCGCTATGGCCATCACCGCATAGATATAGCTGTACCGCTCATAATGACGCTCCAGGCACTCCTGTCTGGAATTCGTATACACATCCATGCTCCCGATCAGAATGACCGCAGCCGCGCTGAAAAATACCACCGCCGCCATCAGGATCGAAAGGATTGTCAGAACGATCTTTAAGCCCCTGTTGCTTTTCCATTTATTTTTGTTCATGTCCGTCTCCTGTTCTTATTCCAGTTCCGCAAATGTCCCTCACCACACTTTACACAAGCTTACATTTCCGGCCGCTTAATACGCGTCCGTAAATGAAGCTGTGCGCTTCGGGACCTTTGCTGATATCTTCCAGTCCCGCAAACGTCCCTCTTTTATCGCTTTGCGGGGGCCTCCAGCTTGTAGCCGTGTCCCCAGACAACTTTCAAATAGCGGGGCTCCGCAGGATTGATCTCTAATTTTTCCCGCAGGTGCCTGATGTGCACCGCCACTGTATTCTCTGTGCCGTAGGGATTATCCTTCCAGACCTCACTGTAGATCTTTGCCGGGGAAAACACCTCCCCGGGATGCTGCATAAACAGCTTTAAAATATCAAACTCGGTGGGCGTAAGCGGCACTTTCTCCCCGTCCAACGTCACCTCTTTCGCCTTGTCGTCCAGCTCGATACCGCCGATCGAAAGGCTTTCCGGTTTCGGCGCACTGCCGCCAAGCATCATATAACGGCGCAGCTGGGATTTCACTCTGGCGAGCAATTCCACGGGCTGAAAGGGTTTCGTCACATAATCGTCCGCGCCCACGGTGAGCCCTAACACCTTATCCGCATCCTCCCCTTTTGCCGTCAGCATAATGATCGGCACATTGGATAACTCTCTGATCTTCGCCATCGCCGTGATGCCGTCCATCTCCGGCATCATAATATCCAGGAGTACAAGATGCACCTCCTCCTTCTCCACAACACAGATGGCTTCCCTGCCGTTTGCTGCAGTGAACACCGTATATCCTTCGCCGCCTAAATAGATCTGCAGCGCTGAAACAATATCCTTTTCGTCGTCACATACCAGTATGTTTGCCATATCAGGTCCCCTCATCTTTCCTGTCATTTTCCCCGGGTGGGCAGCAGTATCCTGCTTAGCCGAAACAATGCGCAAAAAGTCCCGCTGCCCGTATATATCAATTGTTGGTACCATTCATTGTATATACACATTGTAGCGGAACTTTTATGAATAATAAACTGGGTAAATTATTAAGTTTTCCTTAAGGCGACCTTTTTACATCCTCCCTATAATCTCTCCGGAAAAATACTCGCCCACCTTCGCAATAAACGCCAGCGCATCCTGCTTCATCTCCTCCGGAAATGCACTCAGGACAGGCGCCGTCTCAAAATTCAACACCCGGTCGTACCGTATATTTTTAAGCCCTCTCACAAATCCGTCCCAATCCGTAGAAGCCCTATTCTCCCTGGTCTTCGTAAAAGTAAAGGGAATCTGATGCAGATCCATCACTCCGTCGTTATCATGAATATGCAGCACCTTTACTCTGTGTCCCAGCCCTGTGATAAACCTTTCCATATCCAGCCCCACCAGATTGGCATGTCCCGTGTCAAAACAGAACCCAAGCACTTCCGCATGGTAGGTATCATTGATCCGGTCGATCCGCTCCACCGCCTTCACAGCATCGCAGCACGGCCCCTCCACAAGATGCCCGCCGACGCTTTCATACAGGTTTTCTATGCATATCGTTATTCCCATATCCTTTGCATACGGCGCAATAGAATGGATAAACCTCTCCGTCTGCTCCCATTCCTTTTCCTCAGATCCCAGAAAACGGGCCAGTTTAAAACCATGTATCACAATATATGGGCACTCCAGAAAAGCGCACAAAGCCATACTTTTAGGAGCCACCTCATTCCAGAGATAGTCGTTCAATTCTTTGCTCCCCGCAGGTACATAGACAGGATAGGGCATATGCATCTGCTGTATTTTTATGCCCGCTGCCTGCGCCCCTCTTTTGTGAGGTGCAAAATAATTCTCAAACTCTGTGACAGATCGATCAAAAAATGTATTTACCTCCGCCTGATAGATGTCCCCGTTTTTCAGATAGTCATTCAAAGAAAAATCCGCACAGGAGAATCCGGCCTGCGCCAGCATGGTAAATCCTTCCTCCGGATTTGCATCCTTCACCACATTTTTAGTCTGTACGCCCAGTTGAAACTTTCCCATAATCTCTCCGTTTCGTTTTACCATTTATTTTGCACTATCTGTTTTGCATCAATTACTGTTCTGACCTATATAGTATCCTATAACAGATCCATGCCTTTTTGCAAGAGTAAATTATACGAAACGCTGTTACTGACTTATGCCTGAATTCATCGGCAATCCCAGCAAAATATTTGCTATCCGAACCGACGCATACCCATCCCCATAAGGATTCGATGCATGAGCCATTTTCTCATACTCCCTTTTGTTCTCCAACAGTTCCGTAAAAGCCCGGTAGATCATCTCCTCTCCCGTTCCTACCAGTTTAAGAGTCCCGGCCTCTATGCCTTCCGGCCTCTCTGTCGTATCCCGCATAACCAAAACCGGTTTTCCAAGGCTCGGCGCCTCCTCCTGAATCCCCCCGGAATCTGTCAGGATCAGATAAGAGCGCTGCATAAAATTATGAAAATCCAATACATCCAGAGGCTCTATCATCCTTATCCTGTCATCCTTTCCAAAAACCTCATCTGCTGTTTTCCGGACCGCCGGATTCATATGGATCGGGTAGACTGCTTTCACATCTTCATGCTCATCCAGCACCCTCTTTATCGCCCGAAACATATGATACATGGGCTCTCCCAGATTTTCCCGCCGATGGGCGGTAATCAAAATTAGCCTTGCATCCTTCACCCATTCCAGCTGTTCATGTCTGTAGTTCTCCTTAACTGTCGTCTTCAAAGCATCAATGGCCGTATTGCCCGTCACCCAGATCGTTTCCGCTTTATGCTGTTCCTGCAACAGATTCTGCCTTGCCCTTTCTGTTGGCGCAAAGTTATATGCTGATACAACAGACACCGCCTGCCTGTTAAACTCCTCCGGCCAGGGACTGTAGAGATTTCCTGTCCGCAGTCCAGCTTCCACATGCCCCACCGGAATCTGCAGATAAAAGCATGCCAATGCGGCCACAAAAGTAGTAGTCGTATCTCCATGGACAAGCACCACATCCGGTGACACTTCCTTCAATATACTTTTCATACCATCCAACACTCTCATCGTTATATCAAACAATGTCTGCCCATCCTTCATAATCTCCAGATCATAGTCCGGTATAACCCGAAAGGTCTCCAGAACCTGATCCAGCATCTGTCGATGCTGGCCGGTAACGCACACTATCGTTTCAGCATTATCACGGGTTTTTAATTCATTGACAAGAGGACACATCTTAATTGCCTCGGGGCGTGTGCCGAATACCAGCAAAATTTTCTTTTTTCTATCTCTGCTATTTCTGTTCATTCCCTTTCCCTCATACATTCTTTTCAAAACTGATCTGCTTCAGTCTTTCATATCCGCCATATAGCTCTGCAAAGTTGTATATTCCGACACGCCAGCATCGTTCAGCTGTTTCCTTATTTCATAAATATAACTTGGATAAATTGCTATGAAAAAGTCATACCTGTCAGATAGTTTTACGGCCTCTTCAAAAGAAAGGATCTTCTTTCCACATTTCCGTTTTCCCACTTTTCCAGGATCATTGTCCACAAAATATATGGCTTTATCTCCTAATAAACCAGCCGCCCGCTCCCCGTAAATTCCTGCACCGAAAATAATAAACGGTTTTCTTTCTGTGTATCCCAGATCTCCTTTCAGTTCCGCACACAAATTTCTGAAATCATTTCTGATCTCTTTTCCAAAGGTCTCTATCGGCAGCATTTCATAATATATTCTGCAGACTTCCTCCGTATCATTTTGCAGTTCTTTCAGTATTTTTTCTTTATATCTTTCGCGAAGCCGTGCCAGTTCACTTAAGACCATGTGGCGCTTCCCTTCCGATAAACTGCCCTCATGCCTCCGATATTCATATAATTCTTCATCAAGCGAGGCGATCTCTCCAAATTTCTCCAGTATTCTCAGCCAGTAATCATAATCTTCAACCCCAAAAGCATCCACATTATATCCCCCTATCTGTTCGGGGACCTCTCTTTTATAAAGGAAACAGGCTCCAAAGCAGTTAAAAGCATACATACTATGTTCTGAATACTTTGTAGATTTTCCAACTACACATCCCTGTGCATCTATAAAAAAATAATTGCTTCGAACGACCATTGCCTCCGCATTATTGTCCAGATATTCAACCATTACCTTCAGTGCATCGGGTAAATACCTGTTATCATCCGATGTCCATGTCAGATATTTTCCCCTCGCCCGGGAAAAGCCAATATTCAAAGATCTGGGAAGCTTTTGATTTATCTCATTATGTACCACGGAAATCCGCTTATCTTCAGATGCATATTCCTTTAAAATTTCTGCCGTCCCATCCGTCGAACAGTCATCTACCACAATCAACTCCCAGTCCGTAAAAGACTGCTTCAAAATACTATCTATCGATTCCCTGATATATTTTTTTCCGTTATACGTCGGTAAAATAATTGATACTCTCGGATTCATACTTTCATTCCTTTCTGCTGATAGCAATATGACGATTCCGCCCGCCCCTCACAATAACAAAACTTCCAACATAAGATGGTAAAAATCCTTACATTGGAAGTCTTTTTAAAACATCATTATCAAAGTACACTGTAATCATTAAACGCTAACATCACACCAGTTTTTTATACTTATCGTATTAACTGCCTTTCACATACATAGTATAAAAAATTATCATTTAAGCCAATTTGACTCTTATCAATTTTTCCTACATATATACTCGAATAGCAATTACTTAATTCATAAGCTATATTGCCTGTGGAAAATTCTCTGCATCCTGCAACAGCAACTTTTTCTCTGGAATCTTTATTTCTGTTTTTTTCAATTTCAGGTACAATATAAATAGCAACAGGTGCTAATTGAGATAAGTGATTTAATAAAAATCCCCTCTCTTTTTCATCAAAACATTGTATTAACCCGGTTGTATATATAGCATCATATTTTTTATACATTTCTAATACATCTTTATTCATCAGATCTATTTCCATATTTTGTTTACTAAACTTTATCATTGTCTCCTGATAAATGTCAGTTCTCACTTCTATTCCAGACAAATTCGAATACCCTTCATAATATAAGAATTCCAAAAAATGTCCACTTGCAAAACCTATCTCGCATATATCCATATCCTTATTTAAATGTCTTAATAACAGTTTTCCTATTTCTTCTGATACCGCATCCCAATAAAATAATTTCTTTTCCATAAACCACCTCTAAAGCATTGCTTCAAGCTGACAAAAATATTTTGTTCCCCACGAATTTATTTCAGTGTGTACATGATCGTCGAGACTTCCATCTTCCTTTGCATATTGAAAAAGCCCTCCCGATTCATCCATGCTTTGCACAACTCTTCCATATTCACATATTTTTCTCGCCTCATTCATATATCCCATTTTAAATAAAATGATACCAAGCTGTATTACTCCCGATACATATGCATACTCCAGATTTTCTTTGTAAGGAATATATCCATTTCCTCTGATTCTGGGAATTACTTTTTCCTTTAAAATCATATTCAACTTGTTAACTCTTCCCGCTTCATATAATCCTTCCAGCCAATATCCTAAAGGATGAGTACATTCGATATATTCCGCATTTTCATAAAAATCTGCCGTTTTTTTCTTCGCTTTGATATATTGTTCATCAGATGTCAATTCATACAACGCCTGAAAACCTTCTGTCAGCTTACACATTAACCCTGACCATGGTCCATTCCATATGGAATACGTTTGCCTGCTTATGTATTGTTCCTTCCTTTTCCTATCATAAATAGGAACTATTGCACCATTCTCAAGCTGCATCATCAACAGAAAATCTCCACCCCGTATTGCTGCCTCCTTAAACTCTTCCTTACCGGTTTTTTTAAAAAGCTCTGCCAGTCCGATCAATATCTGCGACGTATCAAATGTGTACAATATATTTTTATCCATAAAGCTCGTATAACCGCCAGTATTCTTATCCTGTATTTTTACAAGTTTGTGACCTGCTTCCAAAATCTTATCAGGGATTTCATCATAAACATCGCAAAAATATTTAATAACATATCCCGTCACCTCCGGATAGGGCTTCACATAACTTTTTGTCAGAACGTCATACGAATGAGCTAAACCGTCAAAAACACAATCCAATAAATAGTTTTCCCCTCTTTTTACATTAAAATCAGACATTTATAAATCCTCCGAAAATTTTTATTTATTTCATAAATAACCCTTTTGCATATAAATATTTTCCAACACTACATTCCACCTTTTCTCATATGTATGATCCTTCAAAAATCTATGATATCCCGCTTCTCTTATTTGTTCCCGCTCCTCATCATGAACAAGATAGTATTTTATCAACTCATATAGTTCGTCTTCCTCTTTATAACAGAGGATTTCCTTTCCTATTTCAAAATAATCTTCTAACTCTTCCATATATGATGTAATTACAACTTGATTACACGCCATTGCTTCAAAAAGTCCAACCTTTACATTATTATACCCTGCAACTGTTTTTGCAAAAGATACATAAAGCTTACCTGTATTAATAGCTCTTACATGTTCTTTTCCATTTACCAATCCCAATGAATTTTCCCATCCACTGCCATATGTTCCAACATTGCAAATAGTAGAAAGCTTTTCTACAATCTTTTTTCTATCATCTCTCGCATGCGCAACTATAACAACATCATATTTTTTCTCAACTTCTGGCATATAAAAATGATGCACCAACGAAGCCGCAAAAGGCATGATATTAATATTTACTTTCTGCCGATCATATTGGTGTTCCAAAGAATATTTTGAATTTGTATAAAATAAGTCAAATTTTTCAGCGTACAGCTTTCCATTATAAGGATAAACATCCGGATCTGATAAGGATATCCCTACAGACACAATCCCCTTATCTTTCGTGAATTCACAGGTTTGTTCTTCCAAATATAACCCGCCTGAATTTAAGATAATCCCATCTGCTCCAAATTCTTTTATGTCCTCCATGATTTTTTGATGTTCTAATAAACATAATTTGCCATTGGGGGTTTGTGTGCATTTTTTAATTCTTATATCTGTACCTTTCTCATAAGCCTTTAAATCAATCTTTTTCAATATGCATTCCTTTGCCAGATCATCCGACATCGTGTTTACAACATCATTCTCTTTCATCCAATATGAACCATAATGTATCAATCTTAATGGAGATAATACTTTTAGAATTTCCAGCTTTGCTTTCCTTATCTGTTTCTTAAGTATATCATTTGCTTTCACACAATACGCATTTTCAATTTTTCTTATCTCTTCCAGATTATTCTTTGCCTTTAAAATCAGTTCTTGCGCCTTATCTATCTCAGATATTTTTATACAATATTCTTCTAATCCCACTTCATGTAATAAAGCTCTTATCTTTGGACAAATATCAATCGCTAAAAAGGGGATCCCTTTTTGAATTGCTGCCACAATCCCATGATATCTTCCCGAAATTATAAAGCCACAATCCGATATTCTTTCTTCGATATTGTCATCCCCTGTCTGAAAATCATCCTCGACAATATCTGTAAAATTATTATTAATAACATATTTCCATTCTTCGTAAGATGAACCCGGTTGAATATAATTATTAAACTGTTCATTTCTTATTAATTCATGTCCATCTCTCCAGACAAGAAATAATTTATTAAAATTAACTGTTTCTACAGGTACAACATCCAACGGCTTTGCAAAAGTAATATCATAAGATTGCTCAATACCCTTTATATTCATGCAATCCAATGAATACTGGTCTCTTACATAAAAAAACCTTGCTCTTTCCTTAACACTGACTGCTTTTTGTGATATATGCGGAAACTCAGCACCCAGCCCTATCATTCCATAAGCTATGTTATTTTCCAACCTGTCCCACGGTGAAATAACATCATAAATAAATAATCCTCCTCCACCACATACAACAAAACTATCTTCTTCAAATTCCTGCACACCTGTATCTATAAAAATTGCTTCTGGAAAAATAGTGGCCAGTGTTTTTTTTATCCAGTTATCCCCCAAATTATTTCCTTGCCACCATCCCCATATATATAATTTCCCCATCAAATATCTCTCCTTTTTACTTTTGCATATAAGAATGGCCATGAATTATTAATTGCCGGCAATTCTTCAACTTTTTCAACGTCAAAAAAATTTTGCAATTCATTTATTAGCGTATTTCTATTATACTGACGATAATGTTCCGGTTGACTTATCCCAATATCATTTGGTGTAGTAAAACATGCGTACCCGCCATCCTTTAAACATGCCTGTATCTTCTTTAAAAATATTCCTACATCTTCGACATGTTCCAGTATTTCTCCAGCAAAAATAAAATCAAATTTCTCCTCCAAATCCATATCCTCAAAAATCCCTGTTTGATATACTATCTTTCCATCTTTGTTATAGCCTGTAATATCTTCAGTTCTCAAATATTCATAAATGGAAAACATATCTATTCCCAAATATTTATCAAATTTCCAGTTAAAATGTCGCATAAAATACCCATCATTACATCCTACATCAAGCATTGCCCCCCCGAGAAAAGACTTATTATCTTCATATACATATTTCATCCTCACCAAATCAGCCTTATTTATATTTTTCTCACTATTTATATACGCTTCATTTGGATATAAAAGATTTGGCCTTTGCATTTCATAATAACTACTTCTTTTATTTTTTTTGCCATTTATTCCCTCACGCATCGTCAACTATACCCTTTCATTCTCTTCTAAAGCATCTTTCGTTTTATAGCAGTTCATCTATATGCTTAATCAAACAATTATGCGTCTCTTTATTTATTTTCAACCTTTCTATTACCTCCTCTTTTCCATTTTTAATCGCAACAACAATTAATGGTATATTTCCCCATAAATTTTTGAAATTATCCAAGGATACGGACTTTATATCCATGTAACTGAATTCCTGCTTATCTATGACTGTCAGAATCTCTATTCCAGATTTTTTAAAAAGATGTATCGTACGTTTCCCGATTTCTCCCATACCATATATAATTACTTTATCTATCCCACTTTCTCTTAATCTTTTACTAAAATCATCCGCTTCATCATATACTTTGCTCATTTTCCCATATAATTTTTCTATCCAGCTTTCTTCTCTCAAACTGCTCATTTCATTATCTAATAATACTTGTAATAAATATTCATATGTATGACTTAAAATTTGCTCATAGTATGTATTTTGTGGAATTCTTATATTTTTCCTTTTTGTCATTACAACTTTATTATATATCCAGCCATCTTCACTTCTCTGTTCCGGATATAATTTAAATACTGCATATTCTTTAAAAATTTCACAAATATCATATCTATTCCCTTTACGATTCCAAATAATAAAAGAGTTTTCCGGATTATTCAAAGACAAATTCCATTGATGCATTCCTTTATAATTACCATTCTCGGCCTCATTTTCGTTATGTCTCAATATAACCTGCCCCCCCAAATCGCAAATATATAGTAATTGATATATCCCATACACTGGATCAAAACAATGGTCTAAAGAATTACTCATATGCACCATATCAAATACATTTTCTCCAAATTTTTTGTATAGAAGTTCAACAAAACCCGTCTCACAATTTACATAGCTTTTCAAATTGTTATTGCTTTTCAATGTTTTATATACACTTGCCAATGGATCTATACATGTAATCTCCAGTTTGACTTTATCTGTTATTCGTCCACAATTTGAAAATGGCCCTGAGCCTATATCTGCAAACTTATAAACCTTTCCGTATTTATCCTTGCTTATCTCTGACTCAAGTTCAAATTTTCTTTCGGGAGATATTGTCTTTTCCCAACCAACAAATGATGCTCCCCCTTTATTCTCCATAAATTTTTTCCAAAAATGTATTTCCTCATTTAATCCTTCTAACCACAGCGTAAAGTATTCATTAAAATTTAGTGTTTCTTTCATAAATTCTATATTATCTCCAATCATTTTTGAACTCATAGGCCCCAACATTATAAATCCTGTTTAATATGATTCTTTATCATCTCACCACTGTTTATCTCTTTTTTTACTATACCGGTGCCGAACAAATTTTTACAAACCAATTCTTTTAAATTTAATATATCATTCTCGTTTTCTATATTTTCTAATTTTTCTCCAAGCAATTCCTTTATTTGATTCACTCCTATTTTTAAAAATTTCCAATCAAATTGCTCATTTATATTTATTCCATCCATTATATAGAGTAAATAATTTGTAGTATCAAAATATGCATATTCAGTCCCCTTTATTGAAGTGATCCCAAAGCAATAACTATTTTCGAATACACCCTTATTACGTGGTTTTCCAATACTCTCATACTTTACCTTTCCATTTTCATCCAAACAAACCACTTGCTCTGTAGCACATGCATCCATAACCAAAATGTTCCCAGCAAGCGTTGATAGTTTAGAATATTCAAATTTTACATTTATTTTGTTATTAATAGCCTTCTTTCTAATTGATATGCTTAAAACATTTTTAGAGTTTTCATCATATAATACCAGATTATTTCCTATTTTATTGATCTTTGAATACTGCTTTTCTTTTCCTCCTATTGATATTAATTCTATTTTCTCACTTTTTAGATCCAGTACAAATAACTGATTTGACAGGTTCCATGGTCCGATTATTTTTCTTTCAAATAATACTCCATCTCCTAAGTATACACTTATGCCCTTTTTAGTATAATTATATAAATTAATATACGTTATTTCCTGTGTATTTAAATCAATTTTTACTATTGCTTCATAATAGCAGGGAATACAATACAGAACCTGCTCAAAAACAATGCATTTCCCAAACTTCAATTTATTTATATACTTCTCACCCTTATTTAGTTTTATTTTAGAAAACTTTCTTTTTACTATGTCATATATGGCAATTTCTTTTGCCCAAGCTGGAATAAGATATATCTTATCTCCTTGCTTATATATCTCCTGATATAAAGTATCTTGAAATACCCGCTCATCTGGAATTGTCTGTATTTCCTCCAGTTTCCTTGATTTTTTATTATATTTGCCAAATATATTTATTTTCCCATGCACAAACCAGATATCATCCCCATCCACGCAAAAAGCACATGGCCATATCGGAATCTCCACTTCTTCATCCACCGCATTTTTTACTCTGGTATCCTGATATAATACAGGTTTTCCCGCCTCTTTATATAGTTCCACAACAGAACTTCCATCCCCATAGTAGGCGTCTGTTTCAGCAATTGCCCAGTCCAAATCCTCACCTTCATCCAAAATCCCCCATTTTTCTGCCCTATAATCCTCCACTATCTTTCTGTAAACCGGCAGTAATCCTGGTATCATAGATGCCAGCGTTGATTCATATAACGGATGAGGTCTCCACCATAATACACAATCCTCTCTCTCTTTAAAAAATGTCAGCGTATCAGAGATCTTTTCCATCATATTTTTCTGGTTAAGCAAATCATGCAGGCTTGTGTTATAAAGAATAACCTTTTTCCGGTTTCCTTTACTATCATAAATCAGAGAATACCACTCCGAAGAAAGGAGATCATCATTACGTTTTGTATTATGAACACGATCCAGCTTCGGAGAGCCCAAGCCAAAAATTTTATTTTCCCAATACTCCCTGCTTATATTGGGAATCTCCTTTTCCAGAATATTCACATATAACTTTTTCATAGCATCTGACTGCACAAAAACCAGATCCGAATCCATCACCCCCGGCTGTATCACAAAACCTTTCTTCTGTTTCTGCACCTCAATGCTGTCCGGATTTGGTTCCGGTGATACAAAATACGGAATATACGCCACTTTTCCCACATACTTTTTCAGTTCTGTCACATAATAAGCCGGATGGATACTGGTTACATAATTATATTTATCATATGGATTATGTATAAATGCTACATCAGGCTTTCTTTCCACCAGATTATAATCCATGTAATGAACCACCGGTACATCATCCGGGAACTGATTTCCTTCATAATGCATCACCGCAAGTTCTCCCTGTTGATTTTTTTCAAAATAAGGAATTGGCACTACATAAGCGTCACATTCCGGATCATCTGCCGCCGCTCTCCAAACACTTTCCAGTGAATCCCACATAGATGCTTTATACGGTAAAAAAACTATCTCCAGCTTATCATCCGGAATATACTCAATTATACTTCTCTTTAAATCAGCCAACTGTTCTACAGTTGTTTTCGCTATATTTTTACATACATTCTCATTGACTTCCTTTTGGCTGTTCTGACTGATTTGATAAATTTCTTCACAATACGCTTCTAAAACCGGTACTAACTTTTCTCCTTCCTCACCGAATGACTCCAGGCAATTTCCCAATATTATTGCCATTTCCTGACATTGTTGAAGAATATCCGGCATATTTTCCGTCACCTTTGCCCTGCTACATTGCGCGGCCACAAAATCATTTCCTTCAATCAATAAACTGATTGTTTCCAAAACATCCCGTTTTTTAATATTTTTCATTTAATCCCTCTATTTATCAAATATCTTATATTCAAAATACTTTATATACAGGCACAGATACTTTTCGTAGTTTTTTTCTTTTTTTCAATAAAAACCATACTGTCGCAATATGTAATAAATTTGATCGCCTTCGAGTATTTATTCTCTCTCAATTGATCCGTCTCTGAATATTGCGCATGTAAATAATCAATCAGGTTCTTGGAATACTCAATAAAAGTTTTTCCTTTATAGGAACCCCCATAATTTTCCATATAGGATGTATGCAGATCTTCACACAGATAAACCCCATCATCAGCAACCAGGTCAAACAATTCCTCGAACGTTACAATCTGTTGATTCATTGTATGGCCGCCGTCATCTATCAAAATATCAACCTCTCCTATCTCCTCCCTGACTTTCCTCAAAAATTCTCGATCTTCCTGTGAACCAATAAAAATCTTAATGCCATCTTCCTCCCATTTTTTACAGTCAGGATCCACATCTATACCATAAATATGCACCTTATTGGCAGAAGTCTTAAAATAATTTTTCCACATTTGCAGCGATCCACCCTTGAAAACTCCGATTTCAAGCACTGTGATGTCTTTTCCTCTATACCTCGAAAAAAAACGATCATAAGCTTCAAAATAATGCATCCATTTATTTAAAGTCTTATGTTCCCCATCAAAATAGAATCTCTCCAAATCATTTAAAGTTTCTTCCTTTATATTATTTCCAAATTTCTTTCCCGTAAAAATGATTCCCCTATCAATCTCTTTACTAAGCACCATATTCCCCAAATTATATGACTCTTTCCCTGACAGCACTATTGTCTCACGCCAATCTGCAATTTTTTCTCTCGGAACTTTATAGGCATTTACCAGTCTATCCAATATTTCCTTACTGTATTTGCTCCCGATATCACCAACAGAAATCACGATTAATTCATACTCCTGCCACATAACAGATTCCGGATCACATATTTTCATCCCTCTGTATTCAGTTCCCCACAAATCAGCATTAGAATCCACTAATTTTAAATCTGTTATCTCACACAACATACACTGATCTATATACTTTTTCCCAATTCTGCCGATCCCGTATATCACCGTTTTTCCCATAATAAAGCCTCCTTTAAATTTAAATAGTAATCTCCCTCTCCCACCAATTGATTTTTGGATGCCTCCACAATATTTTCTCTTCCGAAATTATAACGGACAATTCTTCCTTGATTTTTTCTGCGACAGCACTCTCCTTTACCGCTATCACTATATTGTCATACTCCGCATTTTTAAGTATTTTTGGTGCTTCGATCGTGCAATTATATAATTTTTCCCCTTTCAGTCCTTTATCTACCCAGGCGACAATTTCTATCTCTTTTTCCTGGTTCAACTGCCTGTAATATGCTCTGCCTACATTTCCGGCGCCATATAATACAATTTTTCCGCGCAGCTCTTCTGTTTTAAAGGGGACGCGATACAGACTCAACAATTTTATTCCATAGATATCTTCTAACCCTTTGCGGACAAATGACATCAAATAATATTTCAACTGCTCCTTCAATTTATATTCTTTATCATATCCCTCAAATATTCCTTTCATATATTCCTGAAAACAACACATTTTATCAAAAACATCTTTGTCTTTGGAATGATACATGGAGTTCTGTCGTACCCTGTAAAAATAAAGGCATTTATTTGTAACTGCAATCCTTTCTGATAAAAGCATGGCTTTATACACAATTGCTGCATCCTCTCCCAATGTAATTTTCTCATTTACGGCTGCGATACCCTCCCGCAATATATTTCTTTTAATCATCTTACTGCATAACGATTGAATAATACCGGGACGTCCCTCCTCAAAATCAAACATCATTCTTGAATATACAAATTTCATCTGTTCTTCTTCATATATCCCTTCCGGTACGGTATAACTCCAATCTGTCGTTTTATTGCCGTCAACATTCTGCAGACTGTAATTCACAATATCAATCGTTCCGCCTTCTGTTAGAAAAAGAGCCTCTTTAATTAAGTCTGTCGAGATCCAGTCATCACTGTCCACAAAAATACAATACTCGCCCTTTGCTTTTTCTACACCTAGCTTTCTCGCTGTTACCAACCCCTGATGTCTGACCTCTATTACTGCAATTCTGGAATCTCTTCCCTCATAATTTCTGCATATTTTCAGGCTCTCATCTTCTGAGCCGTCATCTACAAGTATTACTTCAATATTGCGATACGTTTGATTCAATATACTTTCTATACAAACTGGCAAGTACTGTGCTGTATTAAATACAGGTACAATTACTGATATCAACATATCAACCATCTCCCCTTTATCTTTCATCACCCCAGTCAAATATATCTGTTCTAGGCAGAATTCTTTCTCCCAGAATCTTTTTGCAGGCATACTGAAGTTCCTCCAGATAATCAATCTTCATCTCCCGTGCCTGCCTTACTACTTCCCTCAGCGCTTTATATAAGCGTTCGACGTCTTTTCGGGAATACTTCTTCAATGTATATTCCGGCAAAAGTTCGCAAATTGTCCTTAACTCGTCCTCCCCCAGGCAAAAACCGCTTTTCTTCAAAGATTCCCGTTGGAATCGCGCAAATAATTCTGACCGCTCCTTTCCACAACTTGTCAACTGCCTGATCGTCTCTTCTCCTTCATGGATTCGTTTTAAATGTACCAGTCTGTCTATCGATGTCAGCGTACCAACTTTTGAACTGTCAATAAAAAATTTAAAATCCTGCATACCCAGACAATCATCCTGATACCTCAAATTATTTTTTACCATAAATTCTTTCCGAATCATTGTTGTTCCATTTGCAAACTTCCGATTATGAAAAAGCAAATTTGCCTTAATATATTTGGGATTATAGATCGGTTCTATATCATATTTTATAAAATTTCCGTTTTCATCGATCATGGCGCTTCGTCCGCCTAACACATCTATTTCGCTGTGTTCCTCCATATATGCAGTCTGCCATTCCAGACGCCTGCATACTGCCAGATCATCGTCATCCAACAATGCAATATATTTTCCGTTACTGTGATCAATTCCAAAATTCGTAGAATAGGATATTCCCAGATTCCGCTCATTAGTATATAAATGTATCCTCGTATCAGAATATGTCTGTATCACCTGCAGCGTATGATCTGTGGACTTATCCTCCACAATAATAAGTTCCAGATCATCATATGTTTGCCTTAAAATGGACTCTATTGATTCACCTATATATTTTTCACCATTATAGGCCGGCATAACCACACTCACCAAAGGATTCATATATTTTCACCTTCCCTGCGATATTCCTATCGATTTCCTGCAGTTCACAAAATATTCTACAATTGCATGGTAACAAAAACTCCCTCCGTAAGACAATCACATACCATACATCGGGAGTTTCTCATAGATCCGTATTCTGTTTTTCAGCTCAAGCTATAAAATAGATAACCACTGTCATCTCATCTGGACTGCTATCCTTTTTATTCTTTCATTATTTTCCTGTATTCGTCCTCCGCCTGTTCTCTGTTCAGAGAGAATTCCTGCATCATTGATTCTACAATCTCGGATTCCGCACAGTTCTTTCTAATCATTCTGACAATATATCTGCATATTTCAAATCCCCGCGTTTCCTCACCGCGAACTCTTTCCAATTCCTGCCGTGCCTCCGCTACTTCCCTCTGCGCCTCTTCTACTTCCCTCTGCGCCTCTTCTGCTTCCCTCTGCGCCTCTTCTGCTTTCCTCTGTGCCTCACTGCGAACCATTTCCAGTTTTCTCTCTGCCTCCGCTGCCTTCCTTCTCTCCGCCTGTATATCTATCTTTACATTTTCAAACAGTCTCGCCATTTTCCGCTCCTTAATTCTGGAAACCACACCCTCTGTTTCACTTTCCGGCAGATTCATATTATACAACAAAGCCCGCAGCACCTTTGCCATCGTGTCAAGAAGGTATTCCGGCGTATCTTTCAATATCTCACTCACCTGTTCACCCGGAATACTGATAAAAGCCGACAAATCTTCCGGACACTGAATTTTATTGATCAACATTGCCAGAGAAATCTCATCTCTTTTCTCCAGAAGGACCTCGTTGCTGTAATCATGCAGGCACAAAAGCTGATACTGAAAATGGGGTAAATATTTTCCCAACAGCTCACCGCACAGGATTCGCTCTGATATGTCCATGGGTGCCGTCCATTTTCCTGTCCCCTCATAATACACGATAGGTAAGATCGGCGGATACCGAAAATCTTTCCGGCTGCTGATCCCGGGATGTTTCTTTGTCATTTCCTTTTCAAAGTCTTCCCAGATATAAATCATATACCGCAAAATCTGCATAACCACATTATACTCCACTTTTGTCTTATGTTCAATAAGTGAAATAATATAAAGTGGTAAGTTAAGTTGGTTTTCCTGTCCCTTCCCTTTTCCGCCTGCTTCATAATAGGTAATCCTGGAGCGAACTGCCCCTTTACTTGCCGCTAAAAGCGCAAATCAGAACTGTATCTGTCAAAATACAGTTTTAGAATGTATACCTACTATATCACCAGAGATATAAAAAAGCAAGGATTTTCAAATATATCTACTCAAATTCCTCAATGTAAGATATGTAATTGTCAAGGTTCCATATAAACTCTGCATCTGCATAGCAGGAAAGCCAGACCAACCGGCTCTAACCTCTTTTCCCAACCTGCGGCAAAATGATCTCCTCAATAATAAACTCCGCCACTTCCTCGATCTGCTCATACTCCACAAACTTAGGAAGCTTTGCCCCAAAGGCATTCACTGCCTTCTCGATCAGTGCATCTGTATAATACAGCCTGCCGTCCCTGATATCTTCTATTCCATCAAGCGCCAAGGATTCTCTGTTTACCCGCTCCATCTCTTCAAAGCCGAATACCGTCTCATCTATCCATGCGTCTATTCTCCCGTCTCTATATCCAACCTGTACAGGATAACCGCCTATATTTCCGAATACTCCCGGTGAAAATATCTTCTGCTCTTTCTTTGTCCTGACCGCATCTATCACCGCCGTGATGATCCGGTAATTGCTGGATGCGTTCATCATATTTCTCTGAGCATCCACCGGCATGGCGATCTTACAGGCTGCAAATATTTCTTCCTTTGGCAGATCCTTTTCCTCTCCTTCGTAATACACCTTAAGCGGCAGATCCACGCCCTCTGCCTGCCCCTCCTTACTGATGCAGACATCGTGGAAATGTCCTGCTGCAAACATCACATCCACATTCCAGAAATCTTCCACTCCCAGCATCTTTGCCACAGCAAACCTGATCCTTGGCACCAGATGATTCAGATTACCGGATCCAAAATCCGGATAAGCCTTCCCTGCACTTTTAAGCCATGGAATCACCGCATCCGAGTAGGAAGTATTGATCACCACCGCATCTGTGTCCGCCGCCTCACAGGCTTCCATGATATTTTTAGTGAAACAGATCGCTAACGGACTCCAGATTCCATAAGCGCGTACACTCGCCCAGCTGATACTGCCGTACTTCAACCCCGGATAAGCTCTGCTGGAATTTACGATAAAATCCGGCGCATGTTTTTCAATTGCCCTCCGGATGGAATCGATATCCGTCAGATCAACCCCGGCCTCCATATCGATCTGAGATCTGTTCCGTTCACGTATGAGCCCTGCCACCCGCACAATATTGACGTTCTTCTCCATCTTTCCATAGTCGCGCCCTGCAACTACGATGCGGATCGCCGGATCATTTCTGCTCACCAGATAATCCAACAGATAAGTCCCCACGCTGCCAAGTCCGATGATCATGACCGTTATTTTCTCTTCCGTTATATGCCGCTCTATCACCTGCAGCCTTTCCTGTAATGACTTCATCTATCCGCCTCCTGCTTTCTTTTCTGCGGTGCATCCATCTCTTCTGCACATACTTCCCTGCGGTACTTCTGTCTCGCCTGCATCAGCCACCCTGTGGTGCATTCATCTATCCATCGCCCAATATTCTCTGATCTTTCCATAGTCCTCTCTGGTATTACAGTTTGTCCACCGTTTCAGCGCAAGCAGCCTTACCTTTTCCGGCTCTATGCGATCCAGATATTTCTGTATGATCAGCAGGTTAGTCTCCCGCCTGTCCTGAATATAAAAAGCCCTGTTTGCCTCTTTCAGCCCTTCCATATCCGTAAACTTCCAGAGCTGTCCGGAATTATAAAGGCAGGAAAAAGGTTCTTCTATCCGCAGCAGTCCGTGTGAACTGTTAAAAAGATACCTGTAAGCTCCTTCCCCGTTCTGATAGAACAGGACGTCTCTGCTCGCCAGGATCGGTCTGCAGTGATAGGTGAGAACGTCCCCCTTCTCCTCCACCACCGCCCTGAAGGATCCGTCATCTATATCCAGATCTCCCTCCACAAAAAGGACTTCCTTCGGATCGGACAGCCTGATCACTTCCTCCAGGCCAAGATACAGGCTGTAGCCTGACATCAGATCCGCATAGTGGTCATTGTATACCAGTCTGATCTTTGCTTTTTCTTCTTCGGAAAACCGCCTTTCAATATACGCTTCCAGATCGTCATACTTATAACCGCCGACAATAATGATTTTGTCTGCATACCTGCATTTCCTTACCAGATGAGAAAGCAGCGTATCTGAGGTATTCCCCTCTGTATAGATGGCCTTCAGGCATTTTTTATCTTCCTCTATTCCTTCGTTAAAGCGGCTGGATATGCCGGCCACCGTAATCACTGCTGCCCGCATCTTTTCCTCACTTTCTGCACAAAACCTTAACATACCAATCTTTCAGGCATTTCTACAGTCATCTCCAGACATTTTCACTGATATCCCCTCAGGAACTTTCAAGCCTGTTTTCTGTCCTGTTCTCTACCTATATAATTGGCAATACATTCCTCCAGTCCCCTGTCCAGGCCTACCACCGGTCTCCACCCGGTCCTTACACGGATCTTTTCCGTAGAAAGGAGCCTTCTTTCCGGATCAGACTCCCTGTATCCGTTAAACTCAATAATCGGATCGTGGATTCCCATTTTCTCCGCACACAGTTTTGCCAGATCTATAATCGATATCTCCTCATCAGTCGCCACATTATAAATACTGCCATCCAGCGCGCTGCCTGTTCCTGCAAGCGCCAGTACCGCGCTGCAGCTGTCATAATTATGGAGGAATGTCCGTTTATTCTTTCTGCTGTTCTCCAAAAGAACTACTTTTCCCTGTCTCCGGAAACTGTCGATAATAAACGGGATAATATGTTTAGGATATCGTTCATTTCTGCTGTACACATTTGCAAACCGGATGGAACACCCGAGTATCTTTCCGCTTTCCACCGCATCCTTCATAAAAAATTCTGTGAGCAACTTTCCTGTCGCATAGCTGGTACGCTGGCTGTGCTCCGCATCCGCCATCGTGATATAATCGCTTTCCCTCACTCCGCCATCTTCATTCCAGGAGTTCATCGAATAGACTTCCGACGTGGAACAGTTCAAATATTTCTGTGCCCCCACCCTGGCAGCCTGCTCCAGAAAGCTTTTCATCCCCAGCACATTTGTCTCAAAGGTTTCATGTACATGATAAAAATGCTCCGTATGTACTACCGCCGCACAATTGATATAAATGATCTCTCCAAAATCATCCTTTATTTCCTTTACTCTGCCTTCAAGCTGCTCCATCTGGCCTGCGTCATTGATATCATACTCGAAAAACTCAAAGCGCCTGTCAGGCAGACAGTCTCTGACCGTCTCCAATGATGAGGCATAAAAGTTATCAAACCCTAAAATATGATTTTTAGCTGTCTTATCTTCCAGAATCTGGTGTACCAGTTCATTTCCTGTCATACCTGTCACACCGCTGATCACATATAATTTATCCACGCTTTCTTCACCTGCCATACTTATCAAAATATTCTGGTTTTCTTCCTGCTGTTTTCGGTTTTACCAGCTCTCCCTCTCCAAACTCGCGGTCTGCTACACTCCGTTTTTCAGTCTGTCCCTGTAAAACATATCCACCGCCCTGCCCTCAAAAAGCCTCATCGCCGCCTCCACATCATACTCCACCGACCGCATGGCCACATGTCTTTTTGCCGTGTCAAAAATCATATACTGAGCATGTGGATCATGATTCCGGGGCTGCCCTACCGAACCCGGGTTTAAAAACAACACCGCATGTCTGTTTCTTCTCGCTGTATCCTCCGCCTCGTAAAACTTCGTAAAGACGTGCGGGTAATGGGAATGCCCGGAAAGCACCAGATCATAGTTCCTGTAATCTCCGTGCACATCCTCCGGAAAAACAGCTTTCCAATAGGCATCCTCCGCTGAACCGTGCACTGCCAGACACTGAAGATCTCCCAGCAAAAACTCTTCCCTGCCCTCATGCCGCATCCTTTCATCCAGATAACGCCTCGTTTCCTCTGTCAGCGAATCCGCCGTATGCCTTGCAGATTCCACGCCGCGTCCCGAAGAAAATCTCTCAAAATCCGACAACATGACCGCCCGTTCATGATTTCCCCAGAGATTGCAGATTATTTTTCTGCCGCAGCCATCCCTGAAATAATCAACTACCTCATTCGACTGCATCCCGTAATCGATCAGATCCCCCAGCAGGATCACACCCTCTACCGCAAACGAAGACATATCCTTCATCACAGCTTCCAGCGCATATAAATTTCCGTGAATATCCGAGAGAACCGCATATTCCGCCATATTGTTTTCTCCTTCCTGCCGCACTGTTTCAGATCGGATCGATCAGAGTGATAATCTCCTTAAACGGAATGAGCTGCTCCTCCACTTCCTTCGCCCTGTGGTTTTTCAGTATCGTCTTCGCAGTATGTTCCATGGCCGGAAAAGCGCTTCTGGTCAGCTGGTTTGCATAGATCACTATATTGATCCCATGGGCCTTCAGCTCCGATTCATAGGTATCGCTGTAAGTCGTGGGCACCACCACAACAGGCGTCTGTTTATCTTCGGCTCGAAATGCATCGCAGAACGCAAATATCTCTTCCGCAGTCTTTTTCCTCGAATGGATCATGATACCGTCCGCCCCTGCATCCACATAAGCTCTGGCTCTGCTTAACGCATCCTCCATCCCTTTCTCTAAAATCAGGCTCTCGATCCGGGCAATGATCATAAATTCCTTTGTCCGCAGAGCTCTCTTCCCGGCTTTGATCTTCTCACAGAAATTTTCGATCGTATCCTGGGTCTGTTCTACCTCTGTCCCAAACAGAGAATTCTTCTTAAGTCCAACTTTATCCTCTATGATAACGGCTGAAACTCCCATTCGTTCCAATGTCCGCACGTTATACACAAAATGTTCCACCAATCCACCGGTATCCCCATCCAGGATGATCGGTTTTGTTGTCACATCCATCACATCATCTATGGTCCGTATTCTTGATGTCATATCCACCAGCTCGATATCCGGCTTTCCCTTCGCTGTGGAATCGCACAGAGACGAGATCCACATCGCATCAAACTGATCCAGTCCGCTGCTGTCTCCCACCACTGTCTTCTCGGCAATCAGGCCTGTCAGTCCACTGTGAACTTCTATGGTTTTCACAATATCGCAGATCTTTATAAGCTTCTTCAGTCTCCCCCTGCGAAATTCCGGCATGGCGAGCCGTTCTCTTGCAGTCTCATCGATCTTTTTCACCGCGTCATTCCATGTATACGGCACTTCAATCAGTTTTCCGCCGTACTTTTCCAAATTCTTAACGGCATTCTCCCGCAGGATTCTCTGCGGCCCCTCGCACCAGTTGTCCCCATGGATCATATAATCCGGCTTCAATTCCGCTAAAATCTCATCATACAGTATCTGCTCCTGGACAATCACTCTGGAAACGCCTTCGATCTTCTCCACCATTTTTATCCGCTCTTCAATGGAAACTGCCGGAAAACGGTTATACCGGATCATCTGATAATCGCACAGGACTCCCACGATAACTTCCCCGTAAGTTCTTGCTTGATTGATGATATTGATATGCCCTTCATGTATTTCATCTGTACAAAAACATGTATAAACGGTCTTCATCTTTTCCCTCACTTATCTCGCTTTTGCTTACCTCTTAACAGATATCCTGAAGCAGATATCTGCCGATATCAGTTAAAATCAATTTTACTCACATCACACACCGTAACCTCATCTCTGACTTTCTGAAACAGTTCCGCCTTTTTTCTGGCATTCTCCGCCGCAATATCGCCATCTCCCTGCTGTAAATATAATTCCGTATAACCATTCCCAAAGACGACCAGCTTACACCCGTCCTCAAATGCGAAACACTCAAAAGCCTGCAGATACTGCTCCTTCCCGATCATCCCATAGAGAAACCGGAAATCCGGATTATACAGCTCCGATCTGGCCATCTTGATATGCTCCGTTTTCCGCCAGGAAGTTTCCATATAATTCTCTTTTTTCAGAAGACTGATCACCATCGGGCCGATTTCCATCAGACTAATCAGATCATCACATTTCCCGACTCCCGTTTCCGGGGAGCGGATCGCCAGAGGAATTCTCGTCCATCCCTCGGAACAGATATACTCCATATTCTCCACCTCTGACAGTTCCGTATCCTGATCTAAAATAAGCGTTCCGTGATCTGCATAAAGCACCATCCTGCAGGAAAGTTTTTCGAGAAAAGGCGTCAGCACATCATCCAGATAGCGGATCGCATCCCTGTGCTGTCTCTTATAATCAGTCCTCAAATGCCCGCCTTTCATCGGTAAAAAATCAAAGAGCAGGGCCGTTCCCTCCGATCTGATCGGATGTTCTGTATAGGGGTTGGAAAACGTAAAATGGCTTTCATACTGTTCGTGTAAATAAAACAACCCGCCGTTTTCATCACTGCTGTCTATCAGAAAATCCCAGAATTTTTCTGTCGCCGTCTGGGCAGTATCGCTGTAGTTAATATTTTTTCCTTCTATATAGTGTTCCACGTCTCCATAAATATAAATTTTCCGTTTTTGTGCCTGCGCTGTTTTGATAAATCTGCAGTCTTCCCTGTCCACTGCATTCTTTTCATAATATCCGGTTCTCAGATCACCGTTTTCACTGTAGGCCGGCACCAGACTCTCAAAAGTTGATGTGGAAAAAGAATACGCCCTGTTAAAACAATACGCTGTCTCATCCAGTAATTTTTTTAATTTCGGCATATCCTGTTCGGACAGATCTCTATATCGCAGAGCATCCAGACATAACATCAGTACGGCGTCCTCTGAAACGCAGGCTGCCGCCTGTTTTTCCAGTTCGTACAATTCTTCCAGATCTTTCCGCAGTGCCTCCATATCAAACCTGACCGCTGTGCAGGCATTTTCTCCTCTGTCCACATCGGCATGTTCTGAATATCCTGCAATACAACTGCTCATTTCCCGCACTTTTACAAGCGCCGTCCTAAAATCTTTGATCTGGATATACTTTGCAAGTAACTTTTTATACAGCTCCCCCAGCTCTTTTAATTTCTCGGGTTTTTCCGCATCCGCTGCCGCCCTTATTTCTCTCTGCAGCTCATTGATGCTGTGATAATTGTGATAGGGATGGCTCGTATAATAATAATCCGCCTGCATCCTTATCCCGTTTTTTTCAAACTCATCATAAATATCCAACACCGGTATCCCCGGATGATTTTCCTTTAGATTTCTTTTCACCTCTTCCCGAAATTTAAAAGTGGACAAAACCACCGCATCGATCCCCTTTTCCTCCAGCTCTTTATCTTTGATTATGGAAAAGCCTGCGTCCTCTCCGGCAGCATAATTATCCACAAGATACTTCACCTTTTTCAGATCATACATAAAATCTGCCATAAGCATCTGTGTATGACCGCCATTACAATAAATAGCAGGTGTTATTGAATCTTTTAAAAACCTCTGCAGAGAGTCCCTGATGATTCCGTTGATCCTTTTCGCTTCCAGCGGATACTCCAGATCATAATTTTTGAATAGAAGGTTATATTTTTCTTCCAGTTTCCGCGCTATCCTGCTCATATCCCGATGCATTCCTCTGTTCTATTTGCAATTTCCCTGTTCACCAGCTCATTCAGATGGGAGGGTATCACCCCGTACTCATACTCCTTGTCCGTAAAATAGTACTGACACTTCGTCGCTTCCACCGTCTTAACCTTCTTGCAATGCTGTTCAAAAAAACGATAATACTGTTCCAGAATCCGATTTATCTTCCGGATCTCATCCAGGTCCGCATAAAATTCCTGGTCTCTTATATCCCCCTTTTTTTCCGCCAGATAACTTTTGATCAGAATCATATCCGTATCCGGAAACTCTTTCGCCATCCTCCGTATAAATGCAAGGGCGCTCTCCTGCCACAGCTCCAAACATTCTGCACTGTTTCGCAAAATAATTCTTTCCGCTTCCGGCCTTTCTTCACAGCCCTCAAAGGCATCGCTCTTTGTCAGAAAGCCGCCCCGGCAGGCAAGAAGATCAAATCGCTCCTCTATAAAGTCAAGCGCCACAAAATCCGGTCTCCGCTCACTCATAAGACTCCAGAACCGGTTATCCGCCTCCCTCTGCAGCATGATCTGCCGATACCGGTTTCTATGTTTAAACTCTGTTTGCTCTTTTACCGGATGCATTATGCTGATCAGACTGGAAAAATTGATTCTGCCCGCCGGATCATGCAGCAGATCCATATTACTCAGGACCCGGTTCAGATTATATCCGCCCACCGCCAGATAACTTCTGTCCTGATATTCCGGAAAGTTTTTTCTGATAAATTTGCGGTATTCTTCTGTCAGTACGGCGAATTCTTCCGGCTGTCTCTGGGTAAAAAAAGCTGCCAGCAGGTCAGACAGTTTCACTATAACCAGTTTTTTTAAAACCTCTCTGCAGCTTTCGTAAAACCCGTACTGCCTGAAACTTTCCAGTAAAATTTCATATGCTTTTATCCCTTCCGCTCCACTGTCTTTTGTTTTTCTCGGCGCTGCGGACAGGGATCCCTCCCTGAACAGGCGGTAACAGTAAAGCGGTTCGGGAATATAAACCCTCTTCTTACTCAGACACAGCAAAAGCGGATACAATGCCCTCGCTTCACTGTGACAGTCCGGAAATTGAAGAGCATTCTTCGTGAACAGTTCCCGTCTGAACATACATTTCCAGATGGCTGTGTAACCATACTCCATCTGCTCTTCCGGAGAGTATACTTTCCCCATAGCCCCGGATACCCTGCGCAGAGTTTTATTTCCTGTTATATTGTTTAACCGCCAGACGTCACACTCCACCAGATCCGCCTCCTGTATAGCGATCCCCTGATACATCTTCTCAAGAAACTCCGGATCCAGCCTGTCGTCGGCGTCCAGAAAGGTAAAACAGGTTCCTTTTGCCTCCGAAATTCCTCTGTTCCTGGCTGCTGACGGCCCCGCATTCTCCTTATGAATCACCCTGATCCGCGCATCCTTCTCTGCCCAATCATCACACATTTTGCCGGATGCATCCGTAGAACCATCATCGATTAACAGCACTTCAAAATCTGAAAATGTCTGGTCCACCACCGACTCCACACATTCATTCAACCATGGAGCCACATTGTAAACCGGAATGATCACGCTGACTGCGATGCCGCCAACCATCTCATTTTTCATAAAACCTTAAATACCTTTCCTGTATTTCAACCAGTTTTTCTATCTCTTCTCCCGAAAATCCATGCCTCTGCAGCATCTCCATCGACATGACCGGCTCTTTTCCATGAATTTCCGTGAGCGGAATCTCTGTGGGGTATATATTGCAGAGAATCTTCTCCAGCCGGTAATATACCGCCGCCGCCAGACGATGATTGCCATCGATCACTTCATAATTTCTGTTGAGGACTAACGGATATTCCCGCCTGTATCCCTGCCTGCGCCAGTCTTCCATAAGCCTGATAAACTGTCCAAGCCGCTCTGTCACCGTATGTTCCATGCAGTACGTTCCCTGCGCTCTTTTATAAAAGTCATACCCGAAGGTATTTTTTCCATCATGTTGTTCCATCACCGCAAGCCGTACTGCCAGTCTGAAATCGTCCCGACAGGTTTTCAGTATTTCAGAAATATCTATCTCTGTCTCCACCGCTTCCGGCTTTCCAAACATCAGCTCATAAAGATGCGGATAGATCCATATATACTGCTTCGTGAGTTTCTTTACGATATTTTCCATCTCATCCCGCAGTGTCTCATGAACCGCCAGGCAGACTAACGTATTTTCCCGTATGGGAATATCATAGATACACATAAGCGGAATCCCGTCAAGCAAAGCCCCTTCTTCCGCCTCTCCGGTTACCGCAAAGCATTTGATCTGACTGCCTGACCCCTGCGCTTTTAACGCCCTGCAAAACTTCCGCCCCACATGGCCTGCGCCGTATATTATGATCTCTTTTCCTCTGAACTCCTCCGAACTCATCCTGTTCCTGTCTGCACTCCTGCGATAAAAACGGCTTTCAAAGCCGCCCTCAAACATCTTCCCCAAAATCGATATAATCCGCCGTATGCCCGGGCCGCTGTTTTTCTTTCGGCGGCAGCATCATATAATCATCGCCGAAAATGTGAGAAAGATAACCTTTCACATCCGCCGGCCCCGGGACTTTCAGTCCTGCGAACACATACTCTGCCGTTTCCATATGCCACTTTTTTAAAAAACCTTCCGTCTCAAATTCTGCTCCCCAGCAAAGGCATCTTATATAAGGGGAATCCGTGTTCCTGTATTTCTCAGTCAAATACTCAAATCCCCTGTGGCCCCATTCTTTTGGGAACATATTCAGAAAGTTAAATCCAAGCCAGCTGGTAAATCTGCTTTTGTTGAGAGCGCCTACTTCCGAATAGAGAAGTTTTCTGCAAAGCCAGGAGATACAGGTACACCGTTTCCTTCCCCAAAAGGTATCAGGCAGAACGTCATCCGGGAAAATATCAATAAACACCCCGTTCCGGGCTCTCATTTTCCCCTGCCCTTTCCGCTTAAATACCGTACCGTTTTTTAAAATTCTCGCATAACCCCAGCGATAACCCGGATCCGTTTTATAGGTCTGCAGAAAATATCTGCCGTCCAGTTCCGTCTTACAGACTTCACAGAACCTGTCGTAGCTTTCCCGCAGCATACGTACATCCACATCGTCATCCCAGGGAATAAAACCGCCGTGCCTTACTGCACCTAACATCGTTCCGCCATCCAGAATATAGGGGATATGGTTTTCTCTGCAAATACGATCCAGTTCCTTAAGCATTTCCAACTCTGTCATCTGAAGTTTTTCTAACGTCTTCTGCTCCATCTCATCCGTACCGCACACGCCCGTGTCCTCTGAGTCAGTCTCTCAAAAGATCCTGCCCCTGAAAGCATCAACACTTTGCCAGCTGTTCCCCTTCTGCAAATCTTTCCATAATCCCTGACAGCGCAATAGATTCTCCCCTGGTCAGTTTAAAAGCATTTTTTTCATGATGGTTTAACAGCGCCACAAAATCACTGATCTCGTACCGCAGACCATCCCCCAGAAAGATCTCCGAGTATTTGTCCACTCTTCCTGCATCTTCGTAATGCACTTCAAAATAGGATGTTTTCCACCATGGCGCTTCCACAATGATATATCCAAGCGTTCCGGAAATCAGAAGCCTCCCTTCCGATTTTACGCCAAGTCCGCAGGTAGCCGTGGCTATACCGGTTGCATAACGCAGAGAAACCCTGGTAAACAGATCCAGCCCATTCTCATCCCTTATGGAATCAAATTCAATTTTTTTATATTCTGTACCGTATAATTTCAGAATCGGCAGCATCACATAACTGCCCAGCTCTCTGAAACTGCCGCCAAAGCGCCTGTCCGTCAACTCCCTGCTTGTGGGGGATTCCAGCTTTGTAAAACATGCTTCCACATTCCGAATCGTTCCGATTATACCGCTGCAGGCTATCCCCAGAAGCTTCTGGAATCCGGGACAGTAAGCTGTCTTGATCCCCTCGAACAGGAGCAGTCCCTTTTCCTTCGCCTCGGCAAAAACCTCTTCCGCCTGTTTTCTTTGCAGCACAAGGGGTTTTTCGCAGATCACATGCTTTCCATGAGCTAACGCCTCTTTTATATATTCATAGTGTGTCTCGTGGGGCGACGCAATATAAGCCACATCGATATCCCGGTAAAACTCCTCTTTATCCGTATAAGCGTTGATATCCCATTCCTCTGCAAATTTCAAAGCACTCTCTTTATGCGGATTGTACACCCCCTGCGTGCTGACCCCGCTGACCAGTTTTGCTTCCGGCACAAACCTGCCTGCTATCCTGCCGGTTCCAATGATCCCTATTCTTTGAATATGCTGTTTCTGCTCTCTGAGCATTGTGCTGGAAATATCTTTTGTCCGTTCCAGATAAACTACCTTGCAGTAATCTTTCAGATAATCAAACTGTCCGGTCCAGTCTGAGCCCACCGTGAAAATATCAATATTATATTTTTTGACATCGCTGAATTTCTGTCCCGGAGAATCCTCTATAATAATCTCATCCGCAAATCCTGTTTTTTTCACATTTTCGATACGCGTCATAATGGAATCTACCACGCCAAGCTTACCTCTTGTCTTATCATAGCCCTCCGTAGTAATTCCGACGATCAGGTAATCCCCCAGCTGCTTTGCCCTTTGCAGCAGGCGGTAATGTCCCTGATGAAATAAATCGAATGTTCCGTATGTAATTACCTTTATCTTCTTTTTTTCCATTCTGCCCCCATATTGTTAGAACAGTTTTATATAATAAGGAACATATACTTTATGCTGCTATTCCGATCCGCTCATCCCTTTTCATATGTTTTTTGTTTTTCCGGTAGTTATAAATCAGCCACGCATTATATTATCATATAGATTATGTATAAAGTCAATAGATGCCATAATATGCCTTTATCAAAGGGCTGGATCCTCCCACTGAATTTACACATTCTTACGGACTTTCCCGGCATTCACCATATATCCACTCTGCGTCCTGCGATGAATACCGGAAATGAATATCAGAAAATCAAACCGCTCTGCCAGATCGTCCCTACATTCTGGCTACGATCCGTTTCTCCAGCTCCGGCAATTCCTCATCATCCGGCACCAGATTCTTCAACTGCTGCAGGATCTGGTACGCCTCATTCGCCATTCCCTGAGCTAAAAGTCCCGGTATCTTCGCCTTCACCTGAATAGCCAGCGTACGCATCTGCGCATTCGCTTCTTTTGCCTCTTTCTCTTTGGCATCCAGCTTCAGCTCCTCGGAAGCCGCATAGCACCTGACATAAAAACGGATAGAATCATCAAGATCCGGAAACAGCCCGATACATTCTTTTAAATATCTGGTGACCTTCTCTCTGTCATTATCCAGCTGCCCCTGTATTACATGCTGCCATTTCGCTGCCACACGACAAGCCTTCGGCAGAAGAGACATCTCACCCTCAAAGGCGCTCTCCTTAAAATATTTCCGATAAAATGAGAGTGTCTTTTCCGTAAAGATCCGAAATCTGTCTTGCATATCGTAAAAGCTGTCCTCCGCATAGCGCTGGACGACTTTGGCCTCCGCCGCTTTCATGGAAAAATACTCATACCGCACCAGTGATTTTTCTGTCATCTCGGCCGGTTTTATCCGTTCTACATATGTCTCCATACTCTTCTTCAGGGAAAATTCACTGTTTTCAAAAAAGGAATCCACACCAATTTTCCAGTTATCAAACTGTATGCTCTCAAAGCACTCCCAGAGATCAATCCCGTATTCTTCCGCGATATCATATATCTTTTTATCCAGCTGGAACACATCCGCCACACAGCCGAAAAGCCGCCTGAAATATGCAGGCATCTGTTCCGCCTCCCCAATGTGCGCCGCATACAGGATCTTCATATACCACAAGTAATAGTAGGGTGCATCCACTCCCATAAAGTCCTGTGCAATCTGGTTAAACTTTTTCTTTCCTGCCTCAGACTCTTTTCCCGCAGTTTCCAGCTTTTTGATAGCATCCCACAGATAACTGTACCCGGGGCGCTTCGCCATGGTCTCCAACAGCGGAACCAGTTCTTCATCATAGGGAACTTCTGACAGCGCATCGATCAGATCATCTGTAAAATGTTCATACAATACAAGCGGGCCATCCCACTCGAATATATCAAAATACTTCCTGAATATGGAAGTATCCCCAAGCCTCATTGCCGCCACAATATAGATACAGAACAGAGAATTTCTCCCTGAGTCCTCCAGGGCAAACTGTACAAAGAAAGCGATCTCCTCCTGCTGCTTCCGCTCATCCTTTAACAGCAGCTCATAGTACTCCACATATTTCTCGGCACACCGGACCGCCTCTTTGTAATCGCCCTTCTTGTAATAGATCTCAGCGCCGAGATTATACAGACGCGCCTGACAGTAATCCGTATTCCGTCTGTCCGCCACAAATTTTCTGAAATTCTTTTCCGCCTCCTCATAGAAGCAGGTTTTGATCTCCGACTCCAACGCTCCGCAGTAGAAAGCGCCCCTCTCCCTGTTGGTATTCGGCGTACTGTCATTTTTAAATTCCTTTATTCCGTCCAGACAGCACTCTTCCAGTTTCGCATACTCATCCGTTGAACGGTACTCCTGCAACAGATGTGTCCACCAGCGCACTTCGCGCCTTCTCTTTTTAATCATGTCCAGAAGAAGCGGAATATTTCTCTTTGCATGGGCCCTCTCTTCCGCCCGGTTTGCAAAACAATACCCAAAATGTCCTACTGCGGAATGCAGCAAAATATAGGGATCATACAGCGGATAAAAATACTCGTGGATACTGCTGACAAACCTCGGGTTATTTTTCATGCACACCATACGGGACACCCAGGAATCCGTCACAAGCTCCTTGTTCAGACTCATGTAGTTTCGCTGAATATAACAGGCATAATAATAGTTTTTATAATTCCCCGATGTAAAAAATTCCTCGATCTCATCCGTGTCAAGGAACCACTCATCATCGTCGAGATACATAAACCACTCGCCCTTCGCGGCATCCATTCCCACATTTCTCGCTTTGGAAAAATCGTTGCACCACTCAAAGGGAATGATAATATCCGTATAAGTCCGAAGCAGTCCCAACATCTCCTCATCACATCCGGTATCCACGATAATCAGTTCATTGGACACCTTTTTCCGAAGTGAATGCAGGGAATCAAGACACTGCTTTGTTGTCTTTCCTCTTCCCGAGCAAAGTATTGAAATCGATAGTATCGGTCTGTCGCTCATAGTTACCTCCCATATCAGCGCGGCTTATGTACTGCCCGGCACCGTGCATATTATTGAATATTTTTGAGCCTTAGAAAAATAAGGGCGGTTTTGACGCCGCCCTTATCTGATTAAATACTACTGTTATAGCTTTCCTACAACATGATATGTCATCTCTCAGTATAGATTCCTGTATGTTACATCCCAGGGTTCAGGTCACTATAACCGATAGATTACCAAGCCAATTACTGTAACAGGGACAGTACGCTCTGGTTGCTCTGGTTAGCCTGAGCCAGCATGGATGTACCAGCCTGAGCCAGAATGTTGTTGTTAGAGTACTGAACCATCGTGGAAGCCATATCCGTATCACGGATAGCGGATTCTGCGGATGTGGTGTTCTCTACAACGTTATCCAGGTTGTTGATCGTGTGCTCTAATCTGTTCTGTACTGCACCGAGATCAGATCTCTGAGCAGATACCTTCTGCAGAGCTGCAGCGATCGTCTCAATTGCTCTGAGTGCACTGTCTGCATCGTCAACTCTTACACCAGAGATACCAAGGCCTTTCGCGCTCATGGTCTCAATGTTCATGGTGATCTGGTTGTTGTTTGTAGCATCAGCACCTACATGCAGACCCACCTGCAGTTTGCCCATGATATCCTGTGTAGCAGATACCTTCGAAGCCATCTCTGTCAGTTTCACAATGTTGCCTACTGCATCATATACAACCGGTGCATCGGATCTTGCAGAGCTGGTCACACTTGTTCCATTGATGGAAGATGTGAAGTACTTGTTCAGCGCGTTCTCTGCCAGTCTGTTGCCATCTTTGTCGTAGAATCCGAAGCTCTCGCCTGCGTGGTACGCAACGGTTACGCCGTTTGCCACAACGTTTGCAGAATATGTACCTGCAGCTGTGATAGCGCTGTTAAGACCTGTTGCTGTGATCGTAGCGATGATCTTACCTGTATTGTCTTTGATTGCAAATTCCTTTCCGCTTGTTCCGGTCGTTGTGATCGTGTACTTATCAGCCACTGCACCAACCAGGGATACGGAGTAGGAAGTTGTCTTTGTAACCTTATCTGCGTTACCTGCCGCTGTGGAGATTGTCTTCTTCACGGTGATGTTGATACCGGAATTCTTCAGAGCGTTAGCGATCTCATTCTGAGCTGCGCCACTTGCATCACTCTTGAAGGTGATCTTTGCTGTCAGGCCATTCGGTCCTGATGTCATAGATACCTGAGCTACCTGAGCGGAACCTGCGGTAATTACAGCGTAACCATAGGAATAGCCTTTTACAGCGTCTCTGTCGCCCTTTAACAGGTATGTTTCGTTGAACTTTGTTGTCTCAGAAACACGGTCGATTTCTGTGATCAGCTGGCTGATTTCTGCCTGGATGGACTCACGGTCAGATGTGGACTGTGTGCCGTTAGCGGATTTAACTGCCAGTTCGTTCATTCTCTGCAGCATATCGTGTACTTCTGCCAGAGCGCCCTCTGCTGTCTGTACTACGCTGATACCATCCTGTGCGTTTGCGGAAGCCTGTGTAAGACCTCTGATCTGCTTTCTCATTTTCTCGGAAATAGCAAGACCTGCTGCATCATCTGCTGCACGATTGATCTTGTAACCGGAAGACAGCTTCTCAGTTGTCTTAGCCTGCTGGCTTGTGGTTACGCCCAACATTCTGTTGGAATTCATTGCTGTAAGATTGTGTTGTACTACCATAGTGTACCTCCATTTACTTTTTTACTCGGCCACAACTCCATTTGTGCCGGTTAGAACCTTTTGGTTCATTGATTGTTTGTAAGTTACATCTTGTAACTGTGTGCCGCTTTAAACGGCTGATTTTCTTTTATGAAGTTCTGCTGCCCTGCAATGATTCAGCCCCCAGGTTAACCTCCTCCTGCTGCAGCCATCAACGGCATCTCTCCGCTGCTATTACATATTTCGGATTGTTCGTAAAAAACTTTAGGGGTAATTTTAAAAAAATTTTAAAATATTAATTTTATCCGTCTGCCAGTTCATCCGCATCCATATCCTCATCATATACGTCATCAGATTTCCCAAAATGCACGTCCGTATTCCCGACAAGCGCATCGATCGCCTTCACACGCCCCTTCCAGCTTTCCTTATCTTCCTCCACAAGCTCGTCATAGGCGTCCGAGACAAAATCGTAAAGCCTGCTGCACGCATTTCTGTCACAGATCAGATCACTCAGAAATTCCGTCACATCACACTCTTCAAAAGGCAGGACCGGAAAAACATCAGAAAATTCCGCAGCAGGCAATTGATTCCCTTCCTTCATAAGATACCAGATCAGTTCCTTCTTTGACTGCCTTATCTGCTCCAGCAAAGCATATAAATCTTCCCCATAATAACTGTTTAATGCGAAGTTTGCAACAGAGCCGCACTGGAGTTCATAGACAAAGATATTTAATTTATATGACAATTCCCTGATATGCTCATAAAACGCATGGGCGGTCTGTCCCATCGCTTTGCCGTAAAAGTGTTTCACCGCGTTATCAAAATTTTCACTGCCGATGTCCGCGCCAAAATCTCTCAGTATTTTCAGTTCCAGCGCATTGTCATCACCATAACGGTATCTGTGATATCTCGCATTTGCATAAAAATCGCTCAAAGTGTTCAAAAGCCTTTTGCAGTTCGGTTTGATCTTCAGACCGCTGTTCTCAGACAGGAACTGGAACATCGCAGCATGATTATGGCTGTACAATAAGCTGTTGATTTTCTCCCGCTCCTTCTCCTCAGTTTTATCATAGGCATACAACTCCATCATCACTTTCAGCAGCCTCTCCATTCCCTGAGCCGCCTGGTACAATGAAGTAAACAGATAATCTGTTACGGTGAACCGATACCTTTCATTCTCCTTCGTGACGTCGATATGATCTATGTCCTCGATCGCCTTCCAGATCTGAATGCCGGCAATCCCCACCTCTTTGACAAGAGAAAAATTCATTTCTTCAATCCCACGGTCCGAATCGCTCTGTCCTTTGACAAATCGCAGCTGAGCTGCGGATTGAATCAACGTCGATTGACGTGTGGAAAACAGATTGCTGCCATATCCGCCCAGCCCGTAGGGGAAATTATCGTAATTTACATGGAAGCCGAGAGCCAGAGCCGCCTCATAATATGGAAACGATTCCTCTTCAGCCATATCGAAGGCTGTAATAGAATCATATTCAACGCTGAAGCTGCGTATCAGGGATTTCCAGAACTGTTTGCGCACATCAGTGGATTTTATATCGATCGATGTCATCCCGATATATGCCTCAATCTCCCCCCGTAAGCGCAGATCTATATCCTGTGCGATATCCACATCTATATCTTCCAGAAGAAAAACAAACAGGTTGTCGTGATATCGCTCTTTACTTCTCTTTATGGTACACAATTCATTTCGTATTAAATACGGCGTTATATCATCATAAACGCGATAGTCCATGATATCCCCCAGCGAAACAATTATTTTCCCCGAGTTATTCATGACCTCTTTGCCGCCGAAAACACTTTTAAACACCGTATTCCCATAAAAACTGTCCTCGATCCTGCCGCTATCGAATATAAATGCAAGTATCACTCCGCTATTTGCACCCGATTCGTTTCCGTTTTTCATACTCTTCTCCCACAGGGCTTCCCTGATACAGCAGGCTCCCACCCCAGGTAATCTTTAAAATTTACTGCAGTTAGTGGGACTTGAACCCACACACGTAAAGTACAGGAACCTAAATCCTGCGCGTCTGCCAATTCCGCCATAACTGCATCCTGCTATCGCTATTTTTGTTACTGTGCTGCCCCTCTGAAAGGATACAACTCTCCCTGCCCCCGGCTTTACCCCTTTCGTTCCTCAGATCATTATATCCAATATCTCGAAATGTGTAAAGCGTTAATTCCTCTCTGAACGTAACAGTTCAGCTGTCGGACCGGGCTGTTACGCTGATAGACACGCCGCTTTACCCCTTCACTCCCCGATATGCGCAATCACATTTTTCCGGATCCGTACTAAAAAGAACACTGTCACGCACGCGGACATCACTTCTGCGGCAGGAAATGACCACCACACATTCTGCAGCTCTCCTGTGAGCGCCAGCAGATAGGCCACCGGAAGTAAAACAAGAAGCTGTCTGCAGATAGAGACGATCATGCTGTACCACGCATACCCCAGCGCCTGAAACACAGCGCCGGTCACAATGCCGAATGCCGCCGGAATGAAGCAGGCGCTGATAATCCGCAGTGCCGGCACGCCAATGCCTAACATATGATCCGATGCATCGAACAGCAGCAACAGCTTATCCGGAATACACTGCATGATTATGACACCCACGACCATGATCGCCACCGCGTAGCAGACTGCCAGTTTATAACTCTTCATTACCCGCTCTTTTTTGCCTGCGCCGTAATTATAGGCAAGAATTGACATCAGGCCGTTATTCAGGCCAAATACCGGCATAAACACAAAGCTCTGCAGTTTGAAATATACACCGAATACCGCTGTCGCCGTGTCCGTAAAAGTGATCAGGATCCGGTTCATCCCGTAGGTCATCACCGAGCCGATCGCCTGCATTACTATAGAAGGAACACCAATGATATAGATCTGTCTGATCACGCTGCCGCTTGGTTTAAATCCCTTCATCCCGACATGAATTTCCGTATTGACTCTAATATTCATAATAATAGCCATCACTGCCGCAGTACACTGCCCGATCACAGTCGCCACAGCCGCACCGGCTACACCCATTTTCGGCATACCAAAATAGCCGAAAATCAGGATCGGATCCAGAATAATATTGATAATCGCACCAGCCCCCTGGGTGATCATCGCATAAAAAGTCTTTCCCGTGGACTGCAAAAGCTTTTCAAACGTGGACTGCATAAATATCCCCAGGGAAGCCACGCAGATGATCGTCAGATATTCCACACCGTACGCATTGATCACCGCATCCGTTGTCTGGCTGGCATAAAAACCCTTCACAGCAAAAATTCCGATCAGCAAAAACACCAGATAACTCAGTATCGTCAGAAAAATGCCGTTCTTTGCCACATCGTTGGCCTTCCCAAACTCTTTTTCCCCCAGAAAACGGGAGAGCAGCGCATTGATACCCACTGACGTTCCCACGCCAACCGCTATCATCAGCGTCTGGATCGGGAAGGCAAGGGACACCGCCGTCAGCGCCTTCTCCTCGATCTGCGCCACAAAGATGCTGTCCACAATATTATAGAGGGCCTGCACCAGCATCGATATCATCATCGGCAGGGACATCGTAATTAACAGCTTATTGACAGGCAGCACACCCATTTTATTTTCTTTTATCATTGCTTCTTCCATAATATATCACCATGTCCTTTCTCCGCGTGTTCCGCGATCCGGCAACAGGACTTCTTCCCTGTTACGCATTTCTAAACTCCAACTGAAACCTTCCCACAGATATCCCTGCGCATAAAATAGCGAGCTGCGCTCGCATTGCGAGTTCGCTCCGCGAACTCAAAAATCCGGAACAATTTCCTATAAAATAAAGGACAGTCCATCGCTGGACTGCCGCCTAACAAACCACCAGGAACTTTCGACCAGGGGTTCGAGCCCCCTTGATCAACCCGATCTCTCAATTTAATGAGCCACCGGGGACTCGAACCCCGGACAACTTGATTAAAAGTCAAGTGCTCTACCACCTGAGCTAGTGGCCCATATAAAATATACTTCCCATACAGATATCTGTGATCTGCAATATCCATATGTACGAACTGGGCTAGCTGGATTCGAACCAGCGAATGCAGGAGTCAAAGTCCTGTGCCTTACCGCTTGGCGATAGCCCACTATCGGCATCCTGCCCCTTGCGAATCACTTTACGCCCACTGAAACGACCAGGGTGGGTAAAGGGACTCGAACCCTCGGCCTCCAGAGCCACAATCTGGCGCGCTAGCCAACTGCGCCATACCCACCATATAGACATCTGCATGTCCAAACGTGCTCGAAGGGATTCGAACCCCCGACCCACGGCTTAGAAGGCCGTTGCTCTATCCAGCTGAGCTACGAACACACAGTACCATGTCTTACGACATGATCCGCGCTTTGCGATGCACACTCGCCTCGCTCGGCGCCGGTATGCTATCATACCCATACCTGAAGCGGGTGATGGGAATCGAACCCACGTGTCCAGCTTGGAAGGCTGGTGTTCTACCATTGAACTACACCCGCATGTCACCTGCGTAACTATATATTGATAAATCGGGGTGACAGGATTCGAACCTGCGACCTCCTGGTCCCAAACCAGGCGCTCTAGCCAAGCTGAGCCACACCCCGGTACTTTCTACGGGCACGGAAGATTCCCTGATTTATAACGTCCCTAACCGTGACGCAAGGACTATTATATAATACTGTTTTCCGTCTGTCAAGAATCTTTTTAAAAAAATTTAATCCTTACCACTCCAGATAATGTATCGATACCTCCACGTTCCCCTCCTCATCAATCTCCATCAGCGCATAGGACGGTTTTCTCCCCTCCTGTCTGGGATAGGAGAGGCTTCCCGGATTGACCGCCAGAATACCGCTTTTATCGTCCACGACCGGGCGGTGTATATGCCCGTAGAACACCATCTGGTATCCCCTGGCCATAGCCTCCTGTTTCAGAAACTCGTTGCTCACGGAAATGTAGTAGTTGTGCCCGTGCGTGACAAGCGCTTTATAGGGACCGATCTGAACTTCCACATCACTTTTTAAATTTGAAAAGAAATCATTGTTCCCTGCCGCTATGACGAAGGGACAGTTATTCGCCTCCCGCACGGCCGCCTCAAACTCATGCTCCTGCCCTTCCACATCGCCACAGTGTATCACCAGAGATACCGGTTTTGTCTCTTCCAGCGCTCTGTAAAAATTTCCTCCCTGTCTGTGTGTATCACTCACGATCAGTACTCTCATCCGTTCCCCTCCGCAGGATATCCTTAAATCATTCAACTCTATTTTATCTGCATCAGTTTTTCTCTCATCCGGCGGAGCGCTTTTCCCCGATGGCTGATTCCGTTTTTCTCTGTTAAGGACAGCTCTGCCGCTGTGCAGCCTCTTTCGGGCAGATAAAAGATCGGATCATAACCAAATCCGTTTTCACCGTGCTCCTCATAGCCGATCCGCCCCTCCATGGCTCCTTCCGTCGTCAGCACCTCTCCATCGGGGCAAACCGCCGCCATGGCACAGACAAATCTGGCGCTCCGCTGTTCATCCGAAATCCCGGTAAGTCTCCGTATGAGATCACCGTTTTTTTCTCTGTAGGATGTATCGTGTCCCAGATAACGGGCGGAGTAAATACCGGGCTCTCCGTTAAGCGCATCGATCACAAGACCGGAATCATCCGCCATCACAACAGCGTCTTTCCACTCCTCACTCTGTGCAGCCTCTGTCGCCACCGCCTTCGCTTTCAGCACCGCATTTTCCAGAAACGTTGTGCCGTTTTCCTCCGCCTCCACAAAAAGCCCCGCCTCCTTCATGGTCACCACTTCCGCCGCCAAATCCCGCAGGATCTCCTTTATTTCTATTACCTTATCTTTGTTTCCCGTTGCTACTACGATCTTCACGTTGTCTCCTTCGTGTTTTCAGCCTTTCCCAAACTACCGCTATATCCCCGGCAATTGCAAAAACACTGTCACTTCATACTCACCTTACAAAACGTTTTCCGGCTGCTATTACAACTGTCCTCAATATTCTTCCAATGTTTCATAAGCTCCCAGGATCCCGGCACAGATCCCTTTTGCGATCCTGTCCTGGTAACTCTCCTGCAGCAGCAGTTTTCCTTCCGTCTCATGGCTCAGATAGCCCGGGCAGACCACCACCGCCGGGATGGAAAGTTCCTGTAAGATCCCAGCCTCCGTTTCCACAAGCCCTAACGCCCGTCCCTCTATGGCTGTCACCAGTTCCCGCTCCATTTTATCCGCAAAGCTGCCGTTTGTAAACCAGGGACGGAAGTACAGGCTGCTGTAGCAGACATAACTGCCGAACTGCTCCGTATCTTCATCCCGGTCAAACCGGATCCCCACATACAGACTTGCCTTTGTCTGATCGATCAGCTGCAGCGTACTCTCCAACCCGGCCGCCTCCCGTCTGTCCTTCGCACTGTAGGTCCGAATCCCCTCGGTTTCCAATAATACCTGCAGTTTTTCTTCGATCCGATAGAGCGCCTCTTTTTCCGGCCCGCTCAGATCCTCCGATATATCCGCATCCAAAACCACAACTTTCGCATAGCGTTCGGAAGGCTTATAGAGATTCACCTGCAGATATCCCTTATCCAGAATACTCTCATATTCATACAGTTCGGAGAGTTGCAGATACAGCGTAACTCCCTCACTTTCCACCGTGTAGGAAGCTTTCTGCACCGGCTCCACATACCCCGTGATCCGGTTATTCTCATAAAAAAATCCTGTGCCGCCTCTGACATTCACCACCAGACGTCTGCTGATATACTGGTTTTCCATGGTGATGTTCTCTGCCCCTATGGCGTTTTCCATGGGAATTCTGATGGAATTTTCCTCCCCCGCACTTCCTTCCAGCAAAAGCTCATGTCCCGGCAGTTCCTCCAGATGTGACAGCTCTGTCAGCCCTGTCACGCTGCCTGTATCAGCGATGACGATCACCCTGTTTAAGCCCAGCCAGATCGTGAGTCCGAGCATGACTGCCAGAATACTTCCGCCCAGAAAAGCAGACCACATCATCAGTTTTCTCATTCTGCCCTCTCCCCTGCTCTCCTTTTTTTCGGCGGCTTCGGTCCCAGATACTGATAAAAATATGTTTTCATCATGCCGTTATAAATTTTCCGGTTTTTATCTGCCTTTCTACCGATATCATACTCCGCCTTTTCATAGCCTGAGATCACATACATGGACCAGCTGTCCAGGTTCTGATACCGCTCACCCAGAGTCCGGTAGAGTTCCGGCAGTTTCTCCTTTTCCTCCAGTCTCTCCCCGTAAGGCGGATTGGTGATCAGAAAACCGTATTTTTTCGGATGGCTCAAAGCAGCCACTGGCCTTCTCTGGAAATGGATCAGCTGATCCACCCCCGCCCGCTTTGCGTTTTCTCTGGAGATCGTCACCATCTCCTCATCAATATCGTACCCCTGAATGTCCGTGTCCACCGTCAGGTCCACAAGGTCCTCGGCCTCCTCAAACGCATCCTGCCATACTTTTTCCAAAAGCAGATGTTCCCAGTTCTCCGACAGAAAATTGCGGGACAGTCCCGGCGCCATATTTGCCGCCATCATCGCCGCCTCGATCGGAAACGTTCCGCTGCCGCAGAACGGATCCACCAGGATCCTGTTTTTATTCCAGGGCGTCAGCATAATAAGCGCCGCCGCCAGATTTTCCGCAATGGGCGCCTTCGCCGTCAGTTTTCGATACCCTCGTTTATGTAATGATTCTCCGGTAGTATCGAGCCCCACGGTCACCATATCCTTCATAATAAACACGCGAAGCGGAAAGCTTGCTCCCTCTTCTCCAAACCATCCTACACGGTACACGCCCTTTAACCGCTCCACGATAGCCTTTTTCATAATGGACTGAATATCAGAGGGGCTGAACAGTTTGCTCTTCACGCTGGCCGCTTTTGCCACCCAGAACTTACCGTCTATCGGAATATAGCTCTCCCAGGGCAGATCTTTCGTCCCCTGAAACAGTTCTTCAAATGTAACTGCAGGAAAACTTCCTATTTTAATCAGAATTCTCTCCGCGGTCCGCAAATGCAGATTGGCCCGGCATACAGCCTCTTCATCGCCCGCAAAAGAAACCCTGCCGTCTTCCACCTGCAGAATTTCATAACCCAGCTCAATAATTTCTTTTTTTAACACGGCTTCCAGCCCGAAATGGCAGGGAGCGATCAATTCAAATTTTCTCATAAGCCTATATTAAAATAGGATATTTGCTCTGTCAACCAAAATTACGCCCAGAAACGAATAAGGGAGAGCTTTCGCCCTCCCTCTCTCGTATTTCCCTTAGTAATTGTTGTTGTTCTTGCTGTTTTCAGAAGAATTCTTGTTCTGGTTCTGGTTCTGATTCTGATTCTGATTCTTCTGAGACTCGTTCTGAGAATTACCTGTTTTGTTTGTGTCATTCTTAGACATATGCATACCTCCTGAATTTTTATTGTGCCTTCTCCCGCTGCATAAGGTTACGGGATCCTTTTCGACGAATCCTGCTTTCCCCCTGACGGAGAAGGCTTATCGAAAAGTGGCGAACAGTCCGGCTTTGCCGGGCTGTTTTTTATTTACATTCAGTAGTATGTCTCACAATACGGCTGTTTATACATTATTTTAAAATAATTTTGAAACAGATTCCTTTTATTTTACACGCAGGCCTGCTTCAGCACGCATACATCCCGCATCATCAACAGTCAGTCCATTATCGGAGCTGTCTGATCAGCCGATAAAGGGAAGCCGCCACCACAATAATCAGAATAAAGGGAAACAATGCCTGCAGTACCGTAAAGGCAATAAACAGCACAAACATGGCAATCAGAACTGACATGATCGTATGCACCCACTGCGGCCTCTCCTGATACCACTGCCAGAAACCTTTGCCACTGCCGCCTGCGGGAATCTCCCCATAGCCATCTCCGCCATAGGTCTCCGTTCCCTCGGCATACTTATTCGCCTCAATGATCGTTCTGGCAAGAAGTCTTGGATCTCCAAGGGCTGCCAGAATTTCCGCCTCACCCCTGCCCTGCCTTAACTGCACTTCAATATACTCCTCGTAATATTGAACATTATCCTCTACCGTTGTTGCCGGAACCTTTCCGTTTAGCGCTGCCCGCAGTGCGTTTATAAATTCATATCTGTTCATGAAATATTTCCGTTCCTTTTCCTGCTTCCCCTGCCTGTTCTCTGTGCTGCTTTCTGCACAATACTCTGTGTGTATTATCAAAGTGTATCACATTTTGCTGCTCTTTACCATAAAAGGAATCTAAAAAATGCATAAACAGGCGGTTATTTGGGTTCAGTTCGGGGGAGCCGAGAAGAGGCCGCCCGGATTGTGATTGAATTCTCCGTCGCCACGCTCTCGCTTTGTAAAAAGCGTAGCGGTACTAAGCTCATGTGAAATTTTCTTTGAAAATTCCCCATTCGCTAAGTGCCGACGCCTTTTAAGAGGCTCCTTGAGAATCCAATCACAATCCGGGCTACTTTATCGGCGTGGCCTAAACTGAAAAACAGCCTTTCAACCCTATAAAAGCGGGGCGAAGAAGTTGAGGACTTTGCCGATCAGGCGGTGGTGCCAGGGGATGGCTTTATAGTACTCCATGGTCACTTCCTGGCAGGCCTCAAGCGTCTTCTGGAAGTCCGCCTCTATCTCGGCGACCACCGGATTCCTGTAGATATAGGTCGCGCATTCAAAATGGTGGTAAAGGCTGCGGAAATCAAAATTGATCGATCCCACGACCGCCTTGTTGCCATCCGCCACCACCTCTTTCGCATGTACAAACCCTGGCGTATACTCGTAAACTTTTACGCCTGCCCGCAAAAGCACCGGATAATTTGTTCTCGTCACATCGTATATCAACTTTTTATCGGGAATATGGGGCACGATCAGTTTCACTTCCGTCCCCCGCTCCGCCGCATACTTAAAGGCCCGCATTGTCGCGTTGTCATTGATAAAATAAGGCGTCATAATGTGGATATAGCGGTTGGCACGATTCAGCATATCCAGATAGACATTCTCCGCCAGAGCATGCCTGGAATTCGGCCCATCCCCATAGGGCATCACATAGCCGCTCTCCGGTATGTCCCATCCCTCTTTCTGTGAGGAAAGTTCTTTTCTCGTTTCGGCATTATCCTCCGGCAGGTATTTCAGATAGTCCCCGGGAATAAAATTTTTACCGCTCTCCGGTCCAATGCTGTACCACAGATTGAAAAACATCACGGTGTAGCTTCGCACGGCATCCCCCTCCACCTTCACCGCGGTATCCTTCCAGTGGCCGTAGGGGTGGCGTCTGTTGGCATATTCATCTGCCAGATTGATACCGCCGTTGTATGCCATTTTCCCGTCTATCACAAGAATTTTCCGATGGTCTCTGCTGTTCTGGTAGGTGGAGAAGAAGGGAACTGCCGGCAGGAAAACTCTCACATCGATTCCTGCGGCCTTCAGCTTCTCTTCATACCCTCTCGGCAGCCCGTTGATTGCGCAGGTTCCGTCATACATCAGCTTTACGTCAACGCCCTGAGATACTTTCCTTGACAGTATTTCCAGAATGCTGTCCCAGATCGTCCCCTCGTATATAATAAAATATTCCATCAGGATAAAATGCTCTGCCTTCTCCAGCTCCGGCAGCAGGTCGGCAAATTTATCCTCCCCGCAGGAAAAATAAGTGACTTTCGTATTCTCATAGGTGGGAAAACCACCCACACTCTCCACGTAGCGGGATATCGCCGACATGGAACATGTCTTTTCATTCAGTCTTCTCCGAATTTCCTTATTCTGTTTCAGATAGGGCTTTCCCTCCTCTATTCTGTGGTTGACTGTCTTTTTGAAGGCGTGGGTAATAAAATCTCCTTCCACATACAGGTACAACAGGCCTCCCAGCAGTGGAAACAGACACAACGGAATCGCCCAGGTCAGCTTAAAAGCCGGATCAATATCTCTGTTTACAATATAGATCAACAGAACCGCGCTGAGCAGCGTCAGCAGAATGGAAATGACAGGCATATAACTGCTGAGCCAGTAAAATGTCGAAAACAAAAAGTACGCCTGTGCCGCCACCAGTACGATCGTGATGACCAGACGACTGAATACCACTCTTTTTAATTTTCCCAGCAGTTTCGCCATATGCCTTTCCTCCTGCGTGATAAATTCTTCCTATTAACAAAAAGCCTTATAAACTATACAGCTTACAAGGCTTTTCACGTACGTGACAGGATTCGAACCCACGACCTTCTGGTCCGTAGCCAGACGCTCTATCCAGCTGAGCTACACGTACTTATGTCTACGAATCAATTGTTCGTACTTTCCTATTTTACATAGCATTGGCGGTCTTGTCAAGTACTAAAAATTATACTTTTCCATCTCTGAAACTTTTTTATTTCTTTTTCCGAAATACAATAAACTTGCTGAAAATATAGTTCATCACCGTCACCAGCACTGCAGAGATAAACGTGGCAATCCAGTCGTTTACGTGGAAAATAGTGGGGAGCAGCCACATCACAAACATATCCAGAAACAGCGTCACAAGCCTCGATGAAGCAAAGCCCGCCGCCTCTTTCAGCATGTCGGGATTTTTGCTCTTAAACACAAACCTGCGGTTCGTAAAATAACCGAACACCACGCCCGCAACCCAGCGGATGATCACCGCGATCTGCATCATGACCGCATTATCTACGTCCATGACAAGTTTGCAGAGAGCATAGGCCGCCCAGCTGACTATTGTAGTCAACACACCGACAATCAGATAGTTGACGATCTCCTCAAATTTTTTATATAATGCCCAAATTTTTTTCATCTGTATACTCCTGTTTTGTCCTGCGGCGTCACCACTGCCTGCGCTGCCTCTTTGCGGACTGAGCTGATGCTATCACTCTGTAGGCTGTTCTCTGTGTCGGCCCGCATTCGTAACGCCTCCCGCCCATATTGTCTTATTTCTGCAGAACCTTCTGTCCGCACTGCCCCATGCTCACAGCATCGTCCGCCTGCGCCATCTCCTGCCTGCTCTGCACTTTCTGACCGCGCCATCTCACAGCTGCGCTGCTGCAAGTGCCGCCACAGCGCCGTCCGCCGCTGCGGTTGTCAGCTGCCTGACAGTTTTCTTCCGGCAGTCGCCCGCCGCAAAAATTCCGTCTATGCTGGTATGGCAGTCCTCGCCCGCCACAATATAGCCATTTTCATCCCGCTCCACCAGTCCGGCAAAAACTTCCGTCTCCGGCACCTGTCCGATGGCCACAAACAGACCGTCTATTTCCAGCCTGCTTTCTTCGCCGCTTATTTTATCATACAGCACTGCTGCCTGTAAAGTCAGCTCTCCCTCCAGCGCCAGTACGGTCTTATTCAGCTGAAACTCCACATTCTCTTTCGCCTGCAGTTCTCTCACCAGTTTTTCCTCACCGCGAAATGTGTCTCTTCTGTGGATCAGGTATACTTTTTCGCAGTAATTGGAGAGAAACGCCGCATCCTCTAAGGCCGTATTCCCGCCGCCCACTACTGCTACCTTCTTTCCTCTGAAAAACATACCGTCACAGGTGGCGCAATAGGAAATACCCCGGCCCGTATACTCCTCTTCTTTTTCGATACCCAACGGACGGTTCTTTGCCCCGGTGGCAAGGATCAACGCTCTTGTGCGGTAAGTCTCCTCCGCAGTCTCTACGATTTTGCAGGGTATTCTTACGTCAGCGAAGCAACCGGCTTCCATGCCCTCTGCAGCCCCACAGGCGGCGGCAAGATCTCCAGTGGAACCATCTGCTGCCGCCTCCTCTTCCATCCTGATACCCGTCACTTTTCTGCTGCGGTACTCCATCCCCAGCTTTTCCGCCTGCCTGAACAGACCTGCGGCAAATTCATAGCCGGAGATCTGCTCGATTCCCGGATAATTTTCCACCTTCGGCGTATTGATGATCTGCCCGCCGTAATTTCCCTGCTCCAGCACCAAAACACTCTTCCCTGCCCGCAGGGCATAAATCGCCGCAGTCAGCCCGGCGGTTCCCGCACCGATAATAATCACATCTTTCATAATGCTCCGTTCCTGCGCACAAAATAATTCCTGTGCAGCCATAAAGATTCCAGGAAGCAAAAATGCTTCCTATCATCAGGTTTTCTTCCCTTCTCTTACCTGAGCAGCGCCAGAAGCTCTGCCTTCGGTTTCGCCCCCACAGAAACCGTAGCCGGTTCCCCGTTTTTAAAAACAATAATGGTGGGAATAGACATCACATTGTACTTTCCCGCGATATCCGGCTGCTCATCCACATTTACCTTGCAGATTTTCGCATCCTTCACTTCCTCCGCGATCTCCTCAATGATCGGGCCCACCATCTGACAGGGGCCGCACCAGGACGCCCAGAAATCCACCATCGCCGTCCCCTCATACTCCAATACTTCTTTTCTGAAATTCTCTGTTGTTAAATGTAATGCTGCCATGCTCTTTCCTCCTATTCCAGTTCCGCATATTTCCTTCCGTCACACTTTAAACCCGGCTTACACCGCTCCATCCCCTTCTTCAGAATCCCCTCTGCTTCAGGTCGGCTACCAGCTCCACATAGAACTCCCGCACATCAAACCCGGGGATATTTTCTCTGTTCAGATCGATCATATCGCCGTGGGATACGCCTCTTCTTCCCTTTACGGTGACGAGCCGATACGCCTCCCCCCAGGGAAAGGAGTCCGTTGAAACCAGTCCGTCATTCTCCCCACCAAAATATTTTACCAGATGATACGTAAAATTTAAAGGGAATCTTCCATTTACCCCCCGGTTGCATTTTGAACCTATACTTTGATAGTATATCCCTTTGGCATCTCCAATATACTCATTTCTCTCCGTACAGGCAGATGCCGTCAAATCATGCACTGCCTTCATAAAATCCGGATTTTCATCCCCCAGCACTTTTACCGCTTTATTGTAGGTATCCGCCGTTTTTTCCTGAACAGCCTCAGGAATCTTCTCCAGCAGATAATCCGCAAAAAGGCAACCTCTGTGGGGCGTATTGATCGTGGTGAGGGAAGCTGTCAGATCACCGATTCCCAGTTGCGAGATTGCATACCGGCAGTCCAATCCTCCTTTGGAATGGGCGATAATATTCAGCTTACCGCACCCTGTCTCCTCCGTAATCTGCCTGATCCGCGCCGCAAGTTCCCTTGCAGAACCTTCCACGGAATCCGCCGACTGGTGGTTTCCATAATAGATCACCGCACCGTTTTTCTCCAGTTCTCCGGGAATCCGCCCCCAATAATTGAGATACTTGAAATCCCTGAAAAATACGCCGTGTACCAACAGGATCGGATACTTCGTTGCACAAATCCGCCGATCCTTCCTCTCCTCATCAATCAGCAGTTTCTCCCCTTCGAGTCTCGCCTCATAGCCTGTGATCTTTATGATGTGGTACAGCACCACCAGATTGGCAATGGGTATAAAACCGCAGATCAATCCCAGAACGCGCCATTTCACCGCAAGCTGCTTTGACGTCAGATACACCCGTATGATACCATTCCAGAAAACCACAGCTTCCACCAGAAACACATTGAGCAGATGAAACAGCCAGACCTTTGCCTCCCCCTGCCAGAGCTGCCCGATCTCAAGTAACAGATACAGCGCAGAGGCCGCCGTACTGAAGCAGAATAAAAGTAACAGATCGCTCCCCTGCATGCAGATCCGAAGCCGCCTGGATGGAATTTTCTTTCCCCTCAGGGTGGCTCTGATCCCGGAAGCCTCCTCTTTCCGGGACGCTCCGCTGCCGGAGTCCTTATCTCTCCCCGCAAAACGGACAGACCTCGTAAACCGCACTCTGTCAAGGGGGCAGGGTTTGATATTTCCGAACACAAACAGGATCCCGCACACCACACAGGCCGCCACGCGGTACTCCCCGGAAAATTCCGCCAGCGTATACAAATTTGCCATTATGAAAAAGACAATCCCATAAAAAATCAACATAAAATCTCCAACAGTTCCTCCGGTCTGCTGATCAGATAAGCCGGCCCTAACTTCTCCAGTTCCTCCCTGTCCCGAAATCCCCAGTCCACGGAGATACAGGGCAGTCCTGCATTGTCCGCCGTTTTCTTATCCACTTCCGAATCTCCCACATAGACAGTCCGCTCTTTCTCGCTGCCCAGTTCCCTGATCGCCTGATAGACCGTATCCGGCGCCGGTTTTTTCCTGATCCCGGCACTCTCATTCTCACCGATCGCCACTTTCACATACGCAGCAAAACACTCTCTGTTTAATGTCTTCACCGCCTCGTCCCTCTTGTTTGAGACGATAGCAAGCTTGTATCCCCTTGCGCACAACTCCCGCAGCGTATCCTCAATTCCATCGTAAGGCTTCGTTTTGATCTGACAATGTTCCTGATAGAAAGCCGCAAACTCCGGCAGCAGCTTCTCGATCACCGCTTCCTCCGTACCCTCAGGCAGGCACAGTGTCAGCGTCTGCCTGAGCCCATTCCCCACGATCCGGCGCACCTCCCCGATGGTCTTAACCGGATAACCATATCTTCTCAATATTTCATTAACGGCATTCGCCAGATCCTCCAACGTATCCATCAATGTCCCATCCAGATCAAACACCACCGTATCATATCTCCCGTTCAACTTTCATATCCTCCCATTTCTGTTTTCAATATATCTATGTTCAATATTCCTTATCACCAGTCCAAAACTGCCCTGCCGCTTAGCCCATCAGAATACAGGACACCGTCAATATTCTAACATTTTTCCAAACCTCTATCTCTCACATTCCCATCGAACGATCTCTGTCAGCCCAGCGGAAATATCCCTGCCATATCCCCGACGCAACCATCACACCATTTGGCTAAGGCTTTATCCAGCCCGGGCGTCCGGCATTAACCGCCCTCCAACCCCTTAAAGATCCGCCGCAACATCCACACCGCGCAGATCGCCAGCATAAATTCCGCCACAAAAGCCGCATAGGCGATCCCATATACGCCAAACAGTTTATTTAAGACAATAAGTGCCGGTATCTCAAACACGATCTTCCGAAGCACCGCAAACACTAACGATTTCTTCCCCATACCGATGGCCTGGAACACGCCCACAGCAAGGAAATCTATGGCGAGAAACGTCATCGCCAGAGAATCTGCCCGCAGAAACCCCCCGCCGTAACTCACGATCTCTTCTTTTCTCATAAACAGGCTTACCAGCCATTCCGAGCGGAAATAACAGAAAATGCTGGAAACCACCATGATCGGCACCATGACCTTCGCAATAAAAAATACCGTCTCTTTCATTCTCTTATAATTTTTCGCCGAATAGGAGTACCCCACAAGCGGCATCACGCCCTGGCTGGAGCCCATGGCCACCTGCATCGGCACCATGTAGATCTTCTGCACAATGCCGATGGCCGCCACCGCATCCGGCCCGTAGGCAGCCGCAAAATTGTTGAGGATCGTCATCCCCGTCACATTTAAAAGATTCTGGATCGACGCCGGAATTCCCACGCCGCACACTCCCGAAACGATCTCTCTCTGCAACCTGAAATCTTTCGGCCTGACGCTGACATAAGTGCTCTTTCGCTTCACATAAAGCAGCGCAAGGAAATACAGACAGGCCACGCAGTTGGACACAAAGGTCGCGCACCCTGCCCCCGAAGCTCCCATATCAAGCCCCCAGGGCATGATAAAGACAGGATCCAGTATCATATTTAACACGCAGCCGCTCATGGTGCCGATGCTGGCATGTAACGCAGCCCCTTCGGAACGCACCATATAGGCCATCACCACATTCAAAATCGACGGCGCCGCCCCGAACAGCACGGTCCATCTCATGTAAGCCGCCGTGGAAGCCAGGGTCGCCTCCTCCGCCCCCAGCAAAAACAAAAGCGGCCTGAAAAAGGCAGTACACAGAAGAGACATGGCAATCCCGCAGAAAAGAGCGCAGTAAAATCCGAAAGCCGAACTCTTCCGTACCTTGTCAAAGTCCTTTTCCCCTAACGCCCGGCTCATCATGCTGGAAGAACCCACCCCGAACAGATTGTTGACCGCGTTAAAGGCAAGCAGCACCGGCGCAGCCAGTGTCACTGCGGAATTTTCGATCGGATTGTTGAGCCGCCCTACAAAATAGGTATCCGCCATGGAATAAATGACCATCACGAGCGAACTTAAGACCGTTGGGATCATCAGCCGCCCTGCTGCCTGCGGTACCGGCATCTGTTCAAACAAAACACTTTTTTCCATCTTTTCCATTGCTCTTTATCATGGACAGGCAGACAGCCAGTCTGTCTGCCTTCTCCTTTCTCTTCTCCATCCGTTCCTTACTTTCCTGCTTAAAAACTAAGTCCCAGCGCCTGTAACAATAGCAACAGCAGAATGATGGGCGCGATCACCTTCACCATCACAAGATAGAGCGTCTTTCTCTGGAACTTATTTCCTCCCAGGGTGATCTCATCTATCACGGTCTTCGGCTTCACGATCCAGCCGATCAGAATGCAGGTGAGCAACGCTACAAGGGGCATAAACAGATTATTGCTCAGATAATCCATCACATCCAGAATCTGCGCCACAGCACCGTTGGGCAAAGTCAGTTCAAAGTAGAGCAGGTTGTATCCAAGGCAAACAATAACACCTGCTATGATTGCATATACCGTCACATATATGGTACTTTTCTTTCTGGATAAATGGAACTTATCCACAACGCTGGATACAATGGCCTCCATCACCGACACGGAGGAAGTCACCGCCGCAAAAGTCACCATCAGGAAAAACAGGAAGCCGATCACGCTCCCGATACCGCCCATGGCCTCAAACACCTTGGGCAGAGACACAAACATCAGTCCGGGGCCTGCGGACATTCCCTCCATACCCATAAAGGTATACACCGCCGGAATGATCATAAGCCCTGCAAGCAGCGCCACCAGCGTATCGAAAAACTCAATCTGGTTGATGGACTTCATCAGATTTGTCTCTTTCTTCGTATAGGAGCCGTAAGCCACCATAATACCCATCGCCACGCTGATGGAGTAAAACAGCTGTCCCATGGCATCCATCAGCACCACGAAAAAGTCGTGCACCGTCATACCCGTAAAATTCGGGATCAGATAGACCGAAAGCCCCTGCAGTCCCGTTCTTGTCATACCGCTCTCATCCGTATGGGTTAATGTCAGCGAGAACACGGAGATTCCCGCGATCAGAACTAAAAGGATCGGCATCAGGATCCTGCTGTACTTTTCGATCCCCTTATCCACGCCGCTGTACACCACAAAAGCGGTCAGAAGCAGATAGACGATCAGCCAGATAATGGGCTGCCATACTCCCGTGATATATCCCGTAAAATAGCCGTCTTTCGCCGCTTCCACACCATGTCCTGTCAGAAACACCGTCAGATATTTGAGTACCCAGCCCCCGATGGAACAGTAATAGGGCAGGATGATCACCGGCACCAGACAGGCCAGCACGCCAATGCCCCCCCATTTCGGGTGGATCTTTTTATAGGCTGTCAGCGGGCTCTGCCCGGTCTTTCTGCCGATAGCGATCTCCGTCGTCAGAAGCGTAAAGCCGAACGTAAGCGCCAGAATAATATAGCACAGAATAAATACGCCGCCGCCCCCTTTCGCTGCAAGATACGGAAATCTCCAGATATTTCCAAGCCCCACGGCGCTCCCCGCCGCAGCCAGCACAAAACCGATGGAACCGGTAAAGCCTCCTCTTTTTGTGTTATTTTCCATGTTCTTCATCCCCCTGTACAAAATTTTTCTTCCGGATACTTCTGTATAATAATACAGCTTACCATGATGTTCCCGGGTAGGCAAGTCCTCAATCTGAAAAAGCGGCGCATCGTTTCCTGTCCAGCTCGATCCATTCGTCCAGCGTAAGCGGCTCGTAATCCGAATACATGCAGAAACAGTTGATCATATTACAGGGAATACTCTGCTCTTCCCCCTCAGCATTCACAGTCTTTGTACTCCGCGTGATCTCCTGAAACTGCTCGATCAGTCTCTGATCCTGCGTATCGTGGACATGCCCGTAGAGCATATAAGTCTTCGGATTCCCCTCCGCATCCAGGCGGTACTGCCCGTTATAGCACACGATCGGATAGTGACACAGAATTACCCTTCTCCTGTTATCGGAGAGTTCCTCGTAGGGTTTGATCCAGGTAAAACGGTCGGTCTTAAACGCCGGCTCACGCACAAACTTATCATGATTTCCGGTGATCAGATACAGCCTTCCGTTTAACTTTCCCAACAGTTCATTGGTTTGCTCCGCGCTGCCCCAGGAGAGGTCGCCCAGGATGACGACCTCATCCTTCTTCCGAACCTTCCCGTTCCACCTTTTTATCATGTATGCATTCATTTCTTCTACATCGGCAAATCCCCGGTGATCCATTTTGGTATTGAGGTTTGCGTGGAAGAAATGCAGGTCTGCGATGTAGTATCTCAATTTTTTATTCTCCTGTTTCGACATCCGGATCCGCATATACTTTTCCTTTTATCCGCATGTCTTTATTTTCTCTCATACGATCTTTTATTTTGATCATAAACATTATGCCTGTTTTTAGTCTCTTCGTCATTGTGAAACCGCAACAAATACGATCCGTAACAAAACTAACGGACAGTTCGCTTAAAGCGTACTGTCCGCTGTTTATAATGCTGGTGGCCGGACTTGAACCGGCACGAGGTTGCCCCCGAGGGATTTTAAGTCCCTTGCGTCTGCCTATTCCGCCACACCAGCATAACAAAAGACTGTTTTATAAATTAAAAACAGATAATGGGACCTATAGGGCTCGAACCTATGACCCTCTGCTTGTAAGGCAGATGCTCTCCCAGCTGAGCTAAGATCCCATAACCATAACGACCCAGATCGGACTCGAACCGACGACCTTCGCCGTGACAGGGCGACGCTCTAACCAACTGAGCCACTGGGCCAATGCGAATAAATCCGCATACGAGATACTTGCTTAAGCAAAACATTGTTTTGCCGCAAACTCGAAATTACCGCTGTATTGTCACTGTTTCTATAATGGACCTTCGGGGACTCGAACCCAGGACCGACCGGTTATGAGCCGGTTGCTCTAACCAACTGAGCTAAAGGTCCGCAACCCCTTTCGGGACTGAAAGCCGATGAACGGACTCGAACCGTTAACCTGCTGATTACAAATCAGCTGCTCTGCCAATTGAGCCACATCGGCGTATTCTATTTTTCCTCAACTGATTTTTAATCAGCCTGCTCTGTCTGGAATTAGAGCCACATCGGCATATTGAATTCCAAACTCTACTGACTCCGACGGGAATCGAACCCGTGTTACCGCCGTGAAAGGGCGATGTCTTAACCGCTTGACCACGGAGCCCCTTTCCGTCACCAGAATAAACCTTATTCAGGCGTCCAACGAAAATTATCTTACCATAATCGCGATCATTTGACAAGAGGGAAATTTATATTCCCCCATAATTTTCTTCCAAAATACGTCTGTATTGGCTATGTCTTAACCATCGTATATCATTTTCAATTTGTGCTTACTTCCGCTGCAAAAATTTTGCTGCATAACGCTGTATATTCATCATAAGAAATTTCATTCCCATTTAATGTATATTTCACTCCATCCTCTTCTTCTGCATGATAGATGTCAAATTCTTCGCCAAAATTCATTTCCGCGACTAAATTGTCAGCTCCTTCAAATTTTTCGATATGGTAAAATTCAAATCCCGCACTTGACATGTTGCTGTACATAATCCATACGTCCCCATTATAGTAAGTATAAGAAAGAATGAGCGCAGTACCTTCTCCCGCAGCAAATTTATACACCCTGCCATCATGCGCATCAAGGTACATTCCACCATAAGGCCCGCAGATAATGAGTTCGTTTTCTCCATCATTGTCAAGATCGACTTTCTCTCCAATAGAATATGCATCCCATCCTTCAGAATCCATATTTAAATCAGTAATATAAAATGTCGATGTCAGATCCGCGGAGTCCACCGCACTTATTGAACCATCGATAAATGAATCCAACAGTTCTTCCACTGTCGTCTCCAAATCTGCATTTCTGGCCGCCTGTGCAGTCTTTGTGGCACGGTATAAAAATTCTGTCTCCTCAAACGTGGATTTTCCATAATACACATTTATTTCATCTGTGCCATGTTCTAAAATATAGTAACCAAAAACAGTCGTTCCGTCAGAAAATACCTGTTCCGGATACTTTATATATATTTTGTTATTTTCCATGGCTTCTATATTGGATGAATCGGCCAGAAAACGCCAGGAAGATTCTGATTCATAATCGGAAATGTCATAGCCGCAGGATGTTTTTTCAATCGTTAATTCGCCGCTTCCATCATCCGATAAATATTCATATTCTCCTGTCAGACTTTCCAGCACATTATCTTTATCAGTTACTGAATGCTCTTCCTCTTTATTTCCCGCCGGATTACTGTGGACTGAATCTGCAATCTCATCATGCTGCGTTTCCGGAACCTGATCTGTGCTTTCTCCCGCAGCCAAACCTGCATTTTCTACAGTATCCTCCCCTGCATTTCCGCAGCCTACAGACAAAATGCCGTTTAGCGCAAAACTGGCTAAAATAATTAACATTTTCTTTTTCAAGCTTGGAACCTCCCTCCGCAATATAATTCACATCCCATTTATACCACAGTCCTAAAGCAACTAAAATGCAGTCTGTGCAAACGCCACAATTTTTGTGCAAACGACACAGGTCTGTCAAAACAGATCAGCCGTCAAAATACATTCTCCATTTAAAAAACTCTCTCTTAAACTCCTTACTGTGAGTCCTCCCGATCGTCACTTTCATCCCATTGCAGAGTGTGATCTCACGGCTGTCCGCCTTTTCTATATATTTCAAATTGATAATATACGACCGCTGTATCTGAAAAAAACCGAACCTGGCCAAACTCTGCGCCGTATCGGTGATTTTCCCCACACAGAAATATTCCCTGCCGTCCGCCATAAGATATCGCAGGTTTCTTCCGCTCGTCTCCACAAGCACAAGCCCCCTCAGGTTTATCCTTCTGCAAATCCCGGCGGTATCGTTACAACAGATCATCCGATCCTGTATTCTGGTTTTCAGAAACGCGTCAAGCGCCTCGCCGATCTCCTCCAAATGTTTTTTATCGATGTACCGGAAGGCATTCACTCTATAGCCGAATCTGGCCAGCTCCGTATGGGAAGTCAGAAAACAAATCTTACACCCGCTTCCCGCCTCCATCAGTTTTTCGGCTATGTCAAACCCGTCTTCCCCCTCTGCCAGTTCAATATCTAAAAACAGCAGATCCGCGTCCGCGTGTTTCATAAACTCTTCTCCGCTGCCGCAGGAATAGATTTGAAGTGAAACATCTTTCTCTGTACAATATTTTTCGACCGCAGCCTGTATCTTTTCCCTCCACACCGGTTCATCTTCTACGATACCTATTTTCATGTCTGTACCTCTTTGCCCACTCCGGCGGGCATCACAGTCTTTTTCTATTCTCTGCTTTCGGAACGCCAATACTGACCTGAAACAATGCCTCCCCGTTCTCCGTCACGGACTCCATATAGTATTCTCCGTGATACTTCTCCACTACGGCAATCACATTTTTCAGTCCGAAGCCATGATTCACTTTATCACTTTTTGAAGTCATAAAAAAGTCTTTTCCTATTTTTATTTTTTCTGCCGTACTGTTGGTTACAACAATAAAAATTTCCCTTTTATGCTCTATCAGCTCAATCCGGATCCTCGGAACAGACGCCTTTGCCGCCGCTTCCACAGCGTTCTGCAATATATTTCCCATCAGCGTTGTCATGTCAAACATCTCGAGAGGCACTTCCTCTTTCAGCTTTCCCGACACGGAAAACTCTATAGCTTCCTTTGTCGCCAGATACCGATAATAGTTCAAAATAACATCGAGAAAACTGTCCCCTGTATGGACTTTTCCGTCAAATTCCGCCTGCATCTTCCAGATCGTATCTATATACTCTCCGGCTGCCTCCGTCTTCTTCTGATTCATCAGTTCTCTGAGAACGGCGATATGATTCGCCAGATCATGTTTAAAACGCCGCACAGCCGTCGATTGCTGCAGCTGGTAATCGTACTGCTGCTTCTGCATCCGCATAAAAGACTGGAGTTCTCTGTTCTGCTTTTCCATCAGATTATTTTTTACAGCAAATCCGAGAGTGAGAAAAACCGAGTAAACCGCACCCACTATACTGACAAAAAATACGACATATGCATCCTGACCATACCTTTCATGATTCTCGTTGAAGAAAATAAAAACAAAATTATAGAACATCTGAAAAATACTGCCCTGCACCAAAACCGCTATCCGGTACTTAAGTTCTATATCGCACAGATATACCTCATTCTTTTTCAGAAGATATAAATAGATCAGAAGATAAATCAAAAACGACAGCAGATAGGCTGGTTCCATCCACCACGTAATATCCGTGTCGGAAATCCCTCCCCCTACCAGCACAACCTGTATCAGCATGACGCTGAATGTATCCATGATCCCGGTGAAATACATGAGCGCAGCACTCAATACGGCCAGATGCCCCAAACGATCCTCAAAAAACAGACTGATCGACAATACACTCCAGACAATATAGACAATCGGAGAATTTGTATCAGAATATGCATTATAAACACCTGCTGACAACATCACCGCCATAGACGCCCCAATAAAAAATTTATTTTTTCTCGGACTTAACCTGAATCCAAAACGAATGATAAACAGATATATCAGATAATTCAATATATTATCCACAATATAAATCATACTCTACTCCTCCGTGACCAGGCAGGAAAACTTCATCTTTTCGCAGCCTGCGCAGAAAAAAGAGTGCTGTACGCACTCTTCCTTGTTTCCCAAAACCGCTAATACACCCCGATCTCCTTAATCAGAAACTCATCCCCCCGGACCAGATAGGTGTGCTCGCTGCCGCAGTAGGGGCAGACTTTCGCGTACTGCACCGTTGGGTACTCCTTCTTACAGTCCTCGCAGAATGTCACCGCATCGATCTGTTCAATCACAAGCTCCGCTTCCTCCATGACGGGCTCCTTTTTTCTGGCCCAGTTCCAGCAATCGACCAGATACTCATGGATGATTCCCGTCACTTCCCCGATCTGCAGCGTCACCGAAGCGATCTTCTCCACAGCGTTCTCCTCCGCCACCTGCTTCACATCTTTCACAACATAAAATACAACACCCAACTCATGCATGGCACTCTTTTACTCCCCTCTCCTGCCGAAGCCGCCAAACCAACTTAATCCCGCCTTATAAGAACTTCCAATACAGATTGCTAGCAGTTTTTCCGTTGGGATACTATCGCAACTTAATCTCCCCCCTGTAAAGGCTGCCAATACCGCCCCTGGCAAATTGCCGGCAGCTTTTCCATTGGGATACTATCGCAACTCAATCCCCCTGTAAAGGTTGCCAATACCGCCTCTGGCAGATTGCCGGGAATGTATTCCGAATTGCGACTGCGCAGGATCTTAGTGCTTCTTAATGTTCCGCGGATCCCCAGCAATTCGACGGCACGGATGCCGGCGAAAGCCCGGTTTGCGCCATGGATGGCGCATAGCGGGCGGTTGCGTCCGCACGCAATACCCTTTCCCGGAACATTTAGAAGCACTTAGATCCGAAGCCCGGAGCAAAGAGGAATACATTCCCGGCAATCTGCCGACCACCATATCCCCCTTTACCCCCGGCACTGCAATTTCTCAACTCTTTTTATGCGTCACAATCCTCGCCGCCCGCTTCAACTGATAAGGAATGATCTCCTTAAACTTATCCTCCGCCGTCACCATCCTCGTGCACTCCGGTCTGTCGCGATGCAGCGTAATCGCGTCAAACTCACATTTTGTCGTACATACGCCACAGCCGATGCACTTATTCTCATCCACGATCGTCGCACCGCACCCGAGACACCTTGCCGTCTCGATCTTCACCTGCTCTTCCGTCAGCGTCTTATGCGCATCCCTGAAGGACTTCGCCTCCACTGCCGGATCCACGCCCTCGATCTGTCTGGAAGAATTGTCGTAGCTCTCCACCCGAATATTATCCTTGTCAAGCTCATTAAACTCCCAGTGGTTCCGCCCGATGGTCATATGCGCCCCATGCACATAGCGGTGCAGTGATTCCGCCGCGTAATGCCCCGCAGCGATCGCATCGATGGCAAACTTCGGTCCGGTGTAGACGTCGCCGCCCACAAAGATATCCGGCTGGCCGGTCTGGTAGGTGAGCTTATCCGCCACAATGGCCGGTCCCCTAAACTCTACTTTCTCGCCTTCCAGCAGATTCCCCCATACGGTCCTCTGACCGATGGCAAAAATCACGCGCTCACAGTCCACTGTGATCGTCTCTTCCTCATTGTAAACCGGCGCAAATTTTCCTTCCGCATTGAAAACGGATGTACACTTTTTCAGCACGATCCCCGTCACTTTTCCATCCTGCGTCAGCACTTCCTTCGGCCCCCAGCCGTTCTCGATCTTTACGCCGTCTTCTCCGGCCTCATAAACTTCCACGTCGGACGCCGGCATCTCTTTCCCCGACTCCAGACTGAACATGGATACTTCCGAAGCGCCGCTTCTCGCACTCACTCTCGCCGCGTCGATCGCCACGTTGCCGCCGCCGATCACCACAACCTTCCCTGTATAGGACATATCCCCCAGATTTGCGTCATGCAGATAATCGATGGCTGTAAACGTCCCGTCTGCGTCGTCGCCGGGCACGCCCGGTCTTCTGCCCGCGCTGCAGCCGATGGCAAGATAAAACGCTTTATAACCCTGTTCACGCAGTTCATTCAGTGTGACATCTTTTCCGACCTCTACGCCGGTCTTTATCTCCACACCCATTTGCCGCATCACGTTGATCTCCGCCTCGATGACGTCTTTCTCCAGCTTATAGGAAGGGATCCCGTACTGCAGCATACCGCCGGGTTTCTCACTCTTCTCAAAAACGGTGGGGCTATACCCTTTTTCCGCCAGATAAAAGGCAGCGGAAAGACCCGCCGGACCGCCGCCGATGATGGCGATCTTCTCCGGGAAATGGTCCATATGGATGCTGGCCGGAATTACCACAGGCGGAATATATCTGGTTTCCGCTTTCAGATCCCGGTCTGCAATAAACTTCTTGACCGCATCAATAGCAACCGCCTCGTCGATGGTGCCTCTGGTACATGCTTCCTCACAGCGCCTGTTGCAGATCCGTCCGCAGACTGCCGGGAAGGGATTCTGCTTTTTGATCAGCGCCAGGGCTTCTTGATACTGTCCCTGGGCCGCCTTTTTCAGATACCCCTGCACGGCGATATGTGCCGGACAGGCCGCCTTACAGGGCGATGTCCCTGCCTTGTGACTGTTGATCCGGTTATTGTCACGGTAATCCGGATCCCATTTATCTTTTGTCCATTTTACATTGTCCGGCAGCTCCTGCTTCGGATACTGCACCTCTTTGCCGTCCTTTGTGCAGAGCTTCTGCCCGAGTTTTACCGCGCCCGCAGGACAATACTCCACGCAGCGTCCGCAGGCCACGCATTTTTCCTTATCCACATGGGCCACATAGGCGGACCGGGACATATTCGGCGTATTGAAAAGCTGAGAAGTCCGCAGTGCGTTACAGATATTCACATTGCAGTTGCAGATGCCGAAAATCTTATTCTCCCCGTCGATATTGGTGATCTGATGCACAAAACCGTTCTCTTCCGCTCTCTGTAAGATCGCCATAGCCTCATCGTAAGTGATGTCGTGGCCCTTTCCTGTCTCACGGCAGTAGTCCGCAAAATCACCCACCCCGATACACCAGCCGTAATCGTCGTCCGCTACGCCTTCCCCCAGAACCTTTCTGGAAGCACGGCAGGAGCAGCGCCCCACGCCGATGTGGCCCTCATATTTTTTCAGCCAGTAGGAAATATGTTCCAGATCCACAGACTGATTCTCCATGGAGATGGCCTTCTCCACCGGGATGACATGCATGCCGATCCCCGCGCCGCCGGGCGGCACCATCTGGGTGATCCCCGCCAGGGGGATAAAGGTCATGCGCTCGAAGAAGGACGCCACGTCCGGGTGATCCCGCAACCTCGGGTTGCTGCCGTCAGGCAGTTCTTCCATATTGAAAAGCTCCGCCGAACCGGGCACAAACATGGGCAGGATATACCGACGTTCAGACTGCGGTGCGGTGCGTCCGTTGTGATCATAGTGATAACCGTAATCATACTCCAGCAGCCCTATGTAACTCATCTCATCCAAAAGCTTCTGAAATTTTTCCTCGCCGCTTTTATCGATGTTATTCAATTTACACAGTTCCGCAAAAGTGTAGGGCGTCCTCTTTTTCATGGCGAGCCCCACTTCCGCCATCTCCTCGGTGATGATCTCCGCAAGCCCCCAGTACTCGGGATCCTCCACCTTCACCCCGCCGATCATGTGAGCCGCCACATCCGTGATCTTCTTCCCCAGCGCAATGATCTTCTTGCTGGGCTCCTTGTCATGTTTGTGATTCGCCGGCCATCTGTTGTACTGCTCCATATCAAATGCCATTCCTGTTCTCCTCCTGTTCCAATTCCAGTTCCGCATTCGCCCCATTCCAGCACACTTCAACCAAGCTTACATTTCCGGCCGCTGCTATGCACTATCCGTAAAGGAAACTGTGCGCTGTACGGGCTCCTGCTGTTTTTCTTTACTTTATTAAATTAATACACTTAATGACATCTCTGTCATATATGTATTGCGGTTCAACTTTCTCTGTCGTTACCGTCCAGCCATACATCCTGCATAGCAGCGGCACAAAATTATCTTCTTTTCTGTCATACAGTTTCTCTACCGTGTTCACCTGCTCCTGAAATTCCGCAAAGGAACATTTTCCGCCATACAGTAATGTATCGCCTTTGTAATATTCTATTTCAATTACCATATCTATTCTCTACGGCAGACTGCCGCTACAGCATCAGGGATCGGATTCCTCACGATCAATTCCAATGTTCCGGATCTCTCTGCCATTTTCAGGTTCTCCGCCCCCCAAAATGCAGCTCCCGCAGTCCCTCCACCTCGTCGCAGACTTTCTGCAGGCTGCAGGCGCCGCAGTCCATGACTGCATTCTGTAACATATGATCGATGGTCTTCGTGATTTTCTCCGCTTCGTCTGCCAGCCGCTCTAATTTCTGATAGTCAAATTCCTGTGCTGTTACATAATAAATATGAACCGCCTCCACCGCAGCATTCCTGTGAAAAGCAGAAATCATCCGGTTTCCTGTCTTTGCGAAATCAAGCCCTTTTTTCAGGGCATCTTTTCCGATACGAACCGTCTCCTTCTGTCTGGCGGCGGACACCCGCATCATAAACCCCTCCGGGTAAAAATGATACCTGGTGTATTCCAGACCGCGGATGGCCTGATATAACGCCTGCCCTTCCCCCAGAGTATCCTCCCGCACCCGCACAAGCGCGATCCGGGCGTAAGGCACATCTGTGCTGATCTGCAAAAGATCCCTGCCAAGGAGCGTCACTCTATCCTGCGGCACCAACGTTTTATCCGCCGTGATGACCGTACAACCGACAGCCGCAAGATTTTCTCCGCCCAGCTCGTACGCCGTCTCGCTCCTTAAAATCATGCTCCTGTCAGACACCTCGGGCCACGGCGTCTCCCCCAGGGGCAGATCCATGCTCTCCTCTGTCTCCAGAAGATTCTTAAATTTTTTTACGATCTCATCGTACAGTTTCATCTTCTTTTATCCCGGTCCGACCTTATTCCGGAACTTTACTTACCTGTCCGGCTGTACCCTGTTCCAGAGCTTCTCGCCTCTTCCGCCTGCCTGTTCCAAGGCTTTTCACCTGTTCCCTCAGGCCAGAGCCGCCCCTACAGATGTTTATCCCTGTCTATCTTATCATAATGCTTTTCAAAGAAAGGTGCAAGCGCAGATGTCAGCTTCATGTCCAGATTAAAAAAGTATACGAGAAACGAAAGCACAAACAGGGCGGCAAATACGCCCGCCAGGATCCCGATCACGCGAAGAACGATCCCCATCACTGTTTTCCCCCTTTCTGTCTTGCAAACTCAGCAGCCCCTAATGCCCCCATCAGCTGCGGATCGATGGGCAGATCGATGACCTTCAGTTTCAGCACTTTCTCAATAGCGTCCTTTAGCCCCTCGTTCTTGGCACAACCCCCGGTGAGCGTGATCTGATCCACTGCCCCCGCCTTCTTCGACATCACAAAGCATCTCTTGGCTACGGACAGCTCGATTCCCGCGGCGATCTCCTCCATGGGTTTGCCCTCCCCCACCAGCGAAATGACCTCGGATTCCGCAAACACAGTACATTGGGATGTAATCGGGATCACATTCTTCGCCTGCAGGGACAGTTTGGAAAATTCTCCCAGTTCCATCTCAAAGGCCCTAGCCATCGCCTCGAAAAACCGCCCTGTGCCGGCCGCGCATCTGTCATTCATAGCAAAATTGAGCACCGTTCCGTCCGTATCCACGGAGATTCCCTTGACATCCTGCCCGCCGATATCGATGATCGCTCTCACTTTCGGATCCGCCACATGCACTCCCATAGCATGACAGCTGATCTCCGAGATATTCTCATCCGCAAAGGGTACCTTATTTCGCCCATAACCTGTGCCCACCAGGTACGAAAGATCCTTTGCACTGCTTAATTCCGGCACCTGCGCCACTGCCTGATCCAGTGCATCCTGCGCGCTGAGCACGGAGTTGATACGGCTGCGCAGCGTCACATGGGCCGCCATCTTACCATTCTCATCAATGATCACACATTTTGTATAAGTACTTCCGGAATCACATCCGCCATAATATTTCATATCACATCCTCCTATTCCAGTTCCGCAGATACCTCTTCAGCACATTTTGTCCAAGCTTACATTTCCGGCCGGTAAAGAGCTCCGTCCGTAAATGAAGCTATGCGCTTCTCCGGTATCTGCTGTTCCAGTTCCGCCATGCATCGCAGCATGCGATGCATTTACCACGAATGTTCATCGGAGATCACCTCTAACGTCGGATCAAGGGGCTCCTCTCTGAAAACCGTCCGCATATACCGATTGACCTGATCCCTGATCTCCTGTCTGGAGATCACTCTGGGATCGAAGAGATCATGATCCACCCAGATCAGATGAATGCCCTTTTCTCTTGCCTTCTCCTCAAACTGCCCGTGCATGCCGTCAAGCGCCTTGCAGGCGATATGTTCCCACAGAATCACAGTATCCGCCCGGAACTCCTCGCAGAACTCCCACAGTTCGTCCAACAGAACCTTATAGCCGCCGTGGGTTCTGTTACGCATGATCATGTTCTCTGTGAGCCAGGCCATATCATAAATGGCCTGCTCCTTATCGTCCTCCGAGAGCACCTTTGTGGACACCATGGAGAGCATATCCGTCAAAGGCAAAATCCCCCAGCAATTCTGCAGCCAGATCAGAAAATCAAAATAAAAATGCGACTGCACGCCCCAGATGATCGCCCGGTGGCGGTATTCCTTCACCACCATGTTCTTATTCTTATAGGCTTTTTCCGCGATGGCGGATATCTTTCTGTCAGCCTCCACAAACTCCTGCATCTTCCCGCAGATCGCCATATAGTTTGTCTCGGTGTAAAGAGCCAGATTGGAACCAAACACCTGTGGATAGTCGGTCTTGTTCATCTCCAGCCACTCCAACCGGTGCCTCGTGGACTCATTGACGCGCTTCGCGCAGGTAAAATAATAATCCCAGTCCCATTTCTCTCCCGTGTGTTCCTCGATAAAACGAATGGCATCCCGGATCTCCTGGGCCGCATATTCCTGTACATCCTCCTCTCTGTGCCGCAAGGGCGCCGCAAGTTGGAAACAGGGAATGCCCTCCTCCAGTTCCAGACGTTTGGAGATGATGCCGTTCCCCATCAGAGAACCATCACAAGTGGTATTGCACTGGATCGCACAGGCCCCCAGCACAGGATAGTCGTCGTCAATGGAAACCCCGGCCTCCGCCTCCGGCATGGGACACACATCCCCCGGAATGCCGAACTCCTGCGCCACATCGATATAGTGGCAGGCGGCATACTGATTCAACAGCACGGAGACGTACACCGAAGGCGTCTCTCTGCTTAACCCTTTCAGATTGGGAAAGCCCATCAGCACCGCCGTCATCTCGTTCTCATCCACCAGCACCACTTTCTTGGAAAATTTCTCGTCGTTTCCGATCCGCCTGTCCCCTCTGAACAGATTGTCCAAAAGCTTCGCCACATCCTCCATCACCAGGTCAAACTCCGTATGGGCAATGCGTAGCTGCGGCCCTCTGAGCCCCTGGGTATGGCGGTCCACCATCATGGGCGCGGCAAGATAATTTGCCATCCAGCGATACCGGAAAAACGCTTTGATATTTCTGGGCTTCACAATAAACTTCGTGAGAATTCCCATGATATGCAGCCATCTTGCATAATCATAAAGCGTGTCCGTCACTCCCCGCCACTCTCTGCGCTTCCGCACCTTTCCTTTGGTATAAAAATCACCCAGCCGTTCACTTCCCACCTGTTTTCCCACGGTCTGCCACCCCCTGATCTTCTTTCCTTTCCCACCTTTTACAAAACTCTGTCCTGACAGCTTTCATCCTCTGTCAGTTTTTCCGGATCTTCTTCCACTCCGTTCTTTTCAAAACTCCCTGTCCTGACACTTTCATCTTCTGTCAGTTTCTCTGTATCTTCTTTAATTCCACGCTCTCCACAAAGGCTTGCACCCTTGTGCGCAGCTGTCCCGAATTCCCGATCGCATAGGGCCTGTCCACGGACAGTACCGGATAGTGATAATCCTCCCGCAGCACCTGCGTCCCCACAGTCCGCTCATAAGCCCAGGGATCACAGAATTTGATCTGCTGATAGATAATGCCGTCCGCCCGGTATTCCTTTGCCAGTTCCTTCACATACCTGCGCCTCCCCTGAATCTTGTCCTGATTCATGTATCTAGGGCACTGTCCTCTGTACATATACTGACGGCAGACCTGCGTCAGCGCATCCTCATCTTCTGTCAGCTCGATCCTGTCCCTGCCCGGAAAAGAACCGTAGCAGAACCGGTCTGCACAGACATAGGCCCCGGATTCCTCGATCAGCCGCACCACATCCACATCGTCCACCTCCGAGCCCACTAACATCACCCGAATCCGGTAAGGATTTTTTGCATCCGGTTTCCTGTCCGCAAGCTCTTCTAACGTCTCCTCCAGCTTACCGATCAGCAAATCCTTCGGCGCTGCGTAGGTAGCCATAGTCATGATATGGAATTCATATCCTGTGATCCTCGGTTTCTCTTCCTTTCTGTATTCCCCGATGCGGCGGATCAGGTCGCAGATCCTGTTGTGCTCCTTCACCGCTTCCCTGATCGCTCCGTCGGAAATATCGATCCCAAACTTCTCGGACAGGGGTTTTAATATATGGTTTTTACATTGCAGCACATAGAGATTTAATCCGTTGTCATTGGCCTTCATGGGAATTTCCATATATTCATGGAAAAAATGCTCCTTCGGCATGGTCTTCAAAAGTTCCATATTCTCCGCACAACGGTTTAACATGGAACAGCCGTCCGGCACGATCAGACAGTCCGCAAAATTGTAACCGCCCTCCATGGCACGCTCTAAAAGCGCTCTTGTATACTCGCACAGAAAACTTGTCAGATAGTAAGTCGCCATCTCAATGGAGCCGGTACGGGGCGCCCGCAGACGTGAAGAGAACGTTCCTGGCAGATTTAAAAGCGGCTCCGGAACATTCTCGCAGAGCGTGGCAATACATTTTCTGCCCTCCCCCTGGGCCTGCCTGATCAGCTCATTGTTCGCGTCCTCCAGCAGTTTTTCAAAATAGTACATATGTTTTAAATCTTTCATATTCCCTCTCTTTCATACTACAGCCTGCCGCTATCGTATCCCCTTCTTCTCACAGGGCCGGTACCCCCACAGAATCCAGACCATCTGCCAAAATCCCCTGCACACTCAGACTCTGACACAGCACTCAGGGAATAAGCCCCATCTTTTGCAGCGCCTCTGCCGTCCCCTGCACAATCGCCGCATCCGTCGGCAGATAAAAGACGTTCTCCCCTTTTAAATCAAATTCCGCCAACGTCCCATCCGCCGGTATACAGGCAAGCACCGGAAGATCTCCCATCTCCAACAGTTTCCCGGTTTCCAGAGACGGCAGACGGTTGGCGATCAGTCCCAGTTTTTCGTACATTACCAGCTCATCCGCCACCCTGCGGATAGTCTGCACCACCTGGGTTCCCTTTCTGCTGGCGTCCGTGATCAGAAGCAGATGGGTAACCTTTTCCATCACCCGCCTGTTGATCTGCTCGATGCCGGCCTCCCCGTCGATGACTACATAGTCAAAATTTTCCGACAAAATGCTGATCACTTCCTTCAGATAGGTATTGATCTTACAGTAACAGCCTGCGGCCTCCGGGCGCCCAATGGCGATAAAACTGAAGCCGTCCGTCTCCACCAACGCGTCAAAGATCCTGTATCTGGCCTCCCCAAGCAGTTCGATGGCGCTCTTTTTATCTCCCTCTTCCGCTGCCGCCACCACCGCCCGGCGGATATCGTCTATGGTAGTCTCCACCTCAATCCCCAGCGCCGTAGACAGCCCCACTGCCGGATCCGCGTCGATAGCGAGGATCTTCTTATCGGGATACGCCTCCACCAAGATCCGCACGATGGTGGCCGCAATCGAAGTCTTCCCCACACCGCCTTTTCCGGCCACCGCTAATATTTTTGTCTTTTCCTTCTCCATCTTTCTGCTTACCCTCTTCAAATTTTCGCGTGCTCCATGAACCGGTCTGCATGCACCAGTCTTCCATTTTGCCACTGCACATTCCTGTCCCTCCCGAGGCTCCACCTGTGTCACGATCCGGTCTGCATGCATTCGATTTTCAGCCCTCTACTACTACATCTCTGTCCCTCTCCAGACCTCTGCCTGCGCTACGATCCAGTCCGCCAGCGCTTCGATTCCCTCGCCGGTCTTTGCAGAGATATACAATATATCAATATCCTGATTGCGGAGACGCGCATATTTCTCCACTTTCTCCTTATCAAAATCAAAGTATGGCATAACGTCCGTCTTGTTGATCACCAGAAGATCGCATTTCTCATACATCAACGGATACTTGAGCGGCTTATCATCCCCCTCCGGCACCGACAGAATCGTCATATTCTTCACCGCCCCGGTGTCAAACTCCGCGGGACAGACCAGGTTCCCCACATTCTCCAGAACAATCAGCTCTGCATCTTCCAGCCCGAACTCATAAAGCCCCTGTCTGGTCATATCCGCATCCAGATGACACATACCGCCGGTATGAATCTGAATGGACTTCACGCCTGCCTGCGCCATTTTCTCCGCATCCACAGCGGAATCAATATCCGCCTCCATTACGCCCATCTTTATACGGCCTTTCAGCGCCCGGGCAAGCGCAAGCAGAGTCGTTGTCTTGCCAGAACCCGGGGAAGACATCAGATTTAACAGAAACACCCGCTTTTCTTTTAACTCCGTCCGCAGTCTGTCGGCATCTTTATCGTTATTCTCAAAAATACTTCTCTTTACTTCGATCACCCGAATATCTTTTCCCATATATTGCGCCTCCATAACAAAATCCGGTATGCACCCGTTCTGCAAACCGTGTCTTTCTTTACATATTCGCTCTGTGCCCTGTTCTCCCGGCATTCCCTGAAAGCCTCCGCTCTCTCAGTTTTCTGGCTGTCAGGAAACAATTTTTGGTTATATAGCTATCTTCCTATATTATTATCTCCTTGTAAATTGACAGAATACCCAAAAAATCGCCATAAAATTTATCTGGTCATGGTCTGACCAGTTTCTGTTGACGATATTCAGACTGCCATGTTATATTATAGTTGTGAAAAACACTCAGCAGATGAAAGGAAACGTATCCTCATGACCTTCAAAAAAATCGACGCCCCCTCCATCAAGGAATTATTTTTATCCCAGATCGAGGAAATGATCCTGTCCGGTGAACTGAAACCAAACGACAGGCTTCCTTCAGAGCGGGAACTGGCGGATACCATGGGGATCAGCAAAACCATTGTCCACGAAGGGATCAGGGAACTGGCGCGCATCGGCTTTCTGGATGTAGTTTCCAGAAAAGGCGTATTTGTGGCGGATTACGCATCCACCGGCAATATAGACACCCTGTTTGCCATCATACGCTACCGCGGCGGCATGCCCGACAAAAAGATGCTGGTGGATCTGTTAGATGTACGCATTTATCTGGAATGCCCCTCTATCGAGCTTCTGGCTCGCAGGCAGGATCCTGAGAACATCAAAAAGCTGGAAACTCTGCAGGAAAATGTCCGCAGCTGTTTTGACAGCGATATAAAAGATTTTGCTTCCGCTCTGTTTCTGTACCGAAAAACATTGACTTCTCTGAGCGGCAACTGTATCACCCCGTTAATTATGAACGCATTCTTCACCGGTTCTATCTCCGCCTGGGCCGACTACTGTGAATTTACCGGCCGGGAAAATACTTATCATATCCTGGCACAAACTACGGAATTTATCAAAGCCGGAGATGCCTGGGGCGCCATCCGGCTTTTTCAGGAATGTATTACGAAATACAAAAATCATCTGCTGCGCGATATGTCCTGATACCTCTTAAAAAAAATGTAAATAAATGTCGTATTTCCTCACTTTTTCCTCACTGTAGAATAGAATATAGAAAGAGATACCTGATCGAGAGGAACTCACATGGAAAATCGTTTGATGTGGGATGAACAGTATAATATCGGAGTGGACATTATAGACAAAGAACACAAAAAACTGTTCAACATTCTCAATAAACTGTTTGATTTCAGACATCGAGAGGAAAAAAGCCACTTTGCCTGCCAGGAAGCGATCAAGTATTTTAAAGACCATGCCATTCAGCATTTTGCGGATGAGGAAGCCTATATGGCCTCCATCCATTATCCGGGACTCGAAACCCACAGACGCATCCATAAAGACTTTCGCGAACAGATGCTTCCCGCCCTTGAGAAAGAACTGGAGGCAACAGGTTTTTCTGAGACCTCTGTCCAGCATTTTCTCGGTGTCTGCGCAGGATGGCTGATCGGCCATACGCTGATAGAAGATCATATGATCGTAAATGGCGAGCTGATCAGGCACTGGGAAAAACTATTGCCGGAAGAGGAACAGACCATGATGGGACAGACCATCGCAAACCTCCTGCACAGCATGTTCCGGCTGGATCCACAGTTAATCAGCAATTACTACGGCGGAGAAAAGTTCGGAAACGGCATCTACTGCCACCTGATCTATCACGATGAACAAAAAAAGAAATGGGAATTCTTTCTGCTTTTCGAGGAACAGCTGATCGGCAGCACAATCGGCAATGTCATAAATACCAGATCGGAAGCCACCGAAATGATGCTTTCCAACGTAGCAAAGTACGCAGCAAAACAGTTGGTGGAACGTATCAAACGGCATTTTTTGTCCCTGGAACAGTTTGAAATGACAGAGGAACAGCTGCTGACCTATGAACAGTTTTATAAAATGTATGAGCGGCAGAGCCCTCAATTCAGTTTTCTGTTCGACACCAGCAAAGGTTACTTCGCCTATTGCATGACTGCCACCGAAACGCCCCACCGCAGAGACGGCGTTTCGACCGTCACAAAAAATGCTGTGGCCGAAATTGAAAGCCGTCTGCTGCTCGACGATTCGACCACTGAAACCGGCAGTCATATGCCGCCTGAGGAGTTCCAGGCTGAAAATAAAAAACATCGATCTCTGAATGATTTAGCTGTAGAAAACGAAAAATATCCGCAGCCCAGGAATCCCTCAAAAACTGTGCCCGACCGGAAAAAGAAAATACTGGTAGTGGATGATTCAAACTTTATGCGGAAAGTGATGCTTGATTTACTCGGCCGCGACTACGAAGTGCTGACCGCAGGCTCCGGCACCTCCGCCATCAGGAGCATCACGCTCACCAGACCGGATCTGGTACTGTTAGACTACGAAATGCCTGTCTGCAACGGAAGCCAGGTGTTGGAAATGATCCGCTCTGACCAGGATTTCACAGATATCCCCGTAATCTTTCTGACGAACAAGGTGGACAGAACGAGTGTCAAAAAAGCACTCTCCCTCAAGCCTGACGGATATCTTTCCAAATCCCTCCCTGCAGAGTCTGTGAAAAGAGAGATCGATCGCTTCTTTGAAAAAAAATAACCGTCATCATATCGAGCAGGGAAGATTTTCTCCCTGCTCGCCGCGCAGACGGCATACTGCATGAACGGCTAATTTCCTTATGAGGGCCTGCGTATAAAAAAAACCTGCAGACACTATATCTACAGGTTTTTCTGTTCATACTCCCCCAGTTGGACTCGAACCAACGACACTGCGGTTAACAGCCGCATGCTCTACCGACTGAGCTATGGAGGAAAATGCGAAACTCTGTTTCACTTTGAGGATCATCCCCTCAAAACCGAATACTGTCTCTCTCCATCCTTAACCTCTCTCCTGGTTAAGCTCTCGGCCTATTAGTACGGGCCAGCACATACATCGCTGTACTTACACCTCCCGCCTATCTACCTCCTACTCCCGAAGGGGCCTCTCTTCTTTCGAATTGGATATCTCATCTCGTGGGGGGCTTCACGCTTAGATGCCTTCAGCGTTTATCCCTGCCGGGCTTGGCTGCCCTGCCATGGGGTTGGTCCCCAACAGGTACACCAGCGGCCCGTCCGTCCCGGTCCTCTCGTACTAAGGACGGCTCCACTCAAATATCCTGCGCCCGCGCCGGATAGGGACCGAACTGTCTCACGACGTTCTGAACCCAGCTCGCGTACCG
>OFFN01000025.1_pt1 | contig 157073 bp, 138 predicted proteins | sample 1521381 | NCBI WGS metagenome assembly OFFN01 (sample SAMEA3504112, study PRJEB24116) | mouse gut metagenome | biome: mouse gut; feature: mouse-associated habitat; material: faeces | place: Denmark | collected 2011 | reverse complement strand
GTTATGATGTCTATGAGCCGGGATTTGATGACGATGAAGTTCATTGCCTCGGCTTCCCTCAGTTTATCCTTGTCAAATGCGACCCTATCCGCTGGAGTGAAGAATTCAATTTTCAACTTCCTAGTCTCTCTGAGTGAACAGTGTAGCGGCATGAGTAGGGGCGGCACGATGGCCGCCCCTGTCTGGATTAGTCTATGTGTGTGCTATGTCAGTTTATTCTTCTGAGGAGAGCATTTTCAGGAACTCTTCCTCGCTTATTAGGGGTATGCCTAATGTCTGGCATTTCTCATACTTCGAGGGGCCCATGTTTTCGCCTGCAAGCACGAAACTTGTCTTCTTTGAGATGCTTCCGGCATTTTTACCGCCGTGGCTCTCTATTAGCTCTTTGTATTCATCGCGCGAATGGTGGCTGAATGTGCCGGAGATTACGATGGTCTTTCCGGCAAGGGCGTCGCCGGCGGCCTCCAGTTTATCGGCCGACAGGCTCATCTGAAGGCCTGCTGCCGTGAGGCGTTCGATATTGCTGACATTCACCGGTTCGCGGAGAAAATCATATATGCATTGGCCGATAACGGGCCCTATATCGGGCACCGAGGTGAGTTCCTCGACACTCATGCTTCTCAAGGCCTCCATGCTCTTCACGGCCTTTGCAAGACGCTTGGCAGTTGTCTCTCCGACATTCGGAATCGACAATGCATAAATCACCCTCTCAAATGGCACGCTCTTCGAGGCTTCTATGCCAGCCATTATCCTCATGGCACTCTTCTCGCCAAGACGCTCGAGTTTCTGAAGTTTCTCTGCAGAGAGATCATATATATCGGCTATACACTCTACCAGACCGGAATCATATAGCAACTCAGCCGTCTCCTCGCCAATGCCATCGATATCCATCATGCGTCGGGCACAGAAATGCTCGATTTTGCCGGTAAGCTGCGGGCGGCAGCCATAATGATTCGGACAACACCAGGCTGCCTCACCGTAGATGCGCTCAAGCGGAGTTCCGCATTCCGGGCACTTGGTGACAAAAGCCACCGGGGCTGCCTCAGGATTGCGCCGCGACGTATCGACACCCGTAATCTTGGGGATAATCTCGCCACCCTTCTCCACGTATAGCCAGTCGCCTTGATGAATGTCAAGCTCGCGTATTATGTCGTCGTTATGAAGCGAAGCACGCTTCACGATAGTGCCCGACAGCAGCACGGGGTCAAGGTTAGCCACAGGTGTGACAATGCCCATGCGCCCAGTCTCAAACGACACGAATCTCAATTGTGTGCAAGCCCGCTCGGGATTGAACTTGAATGCTATTGCCCAGCGTGGCGATTTGGCTGTAAATCCGAGATTGAGCTGCTGGCGCAGTGAGTTGACTTTAAAGACAAGTCCATCGGTGGCCACCGGCAACTTCTTGCGTTCCTCATCCCAATAATTGATAAAGGCATCTACCTCTGCGAGCGAGTTGAGAAGCTGCATATGCTTCGACACCTTGAATCCCCAGCGGCGTGCTGCCTCCATATTGCCATAGTGGTTGTCGGCGGGGAGGTCATCGCTCAGCAGATAATAGAAGCGAGCATCAAGATGACGCGCTGCCACGATGCGCGGATCCTGCATCTTGAGTGTGCCTGAGGCTGCGTTGCGCGGATTGGCGAAGAGAGGCTCTTCGTTGTATGCCCGCTCGGCATTGAGTTTCTCAAACACGCTCCAAGGCATCAGAATCTCCCCGCGAATCTCAAACTCATCCGGCCAGTCGCCAGGCAGGAGCTGCAGGGGGATGGAGCGGATGGTCTTGACATTGGCAGTGACATCGTCGCCCTGGGTGCCGTCGCCACGCGTGACGGCCCTGACAAGGCGCCCGTGGCGATAGGTCAGTGAGATTGATGTGCCGTCAAACTTCAATTCGCCTACCACACTGAACGCTTCCCCTTCCAAGGCCCTCTTCACACGATCAAACCATTCATCTACCTCCCCGATAGAGTATGAATTTGAGAGCGACATCATGGGGCGCTCATGCACTACGTGGTCGAACCCCTTGGTCAAGTCGCTGCCAACACGCTGAGTGGGCGATAGCGGATCTATGAATTCCGGGAATTCCTGCTCAAGTGCCTCAAGCGACTTCAGAAGATGATCGAAATCAAAATCTGAAATCTCGGGTGAATTGAGCACATAGTAATTATGGTTATGGCGGTTGATCTCCTCGCGAAGCGCATCAATCCGCTCTTTGGCTTCTTTTGGCGTCATAAGTCGATTTATTCTTAAGTAGTGTCTTAAGTAGTGATGTAGGGATACACCACATCCCATAGAAACAACGCCTGGGCCGGCATTGATGTTCCGGCAGCATTGCGGTCTTGGCGGCTAATTATGGCTTGGAATTCTTCCTGACTGATTTTGCCACGCCCTACATCCACAAGTGTGCCCACTACGGCGCGAACCATATTGCGCAGAAAGCGGTCGGCGGTGATGGTGAACTGGATTCCGGGCACTCCGTAGGCATTCTCGAAGGGTGTCCATCGGGCATGCCGCACATCGCAGATATTGGTCTTGACATCGGTGTGCAGTTTTGAGAATGACGTGAAGTCGGACGTATCGAGCAATACGGCTGCGGCACTGTTCATGGCATCAACGTCAAGTTCGTGAGGAGAATGCCAGGATGAGTCGCGCAGAAATGGAAATTTCTCATAGACCACGAAATATTTGTAGGTGCGCGACACGGCATCAAAACGCGCATGCGCATCCTCAGCCACCGGGATGAGGCGCTGCAGGGCAATAGCCGGGCCAATCATACGATTCAGCGAGGTGAGTAGCCGACTCGGGTCGGCTATCTCACCGGCTGTATCGAAATGGGCATACATTCTTCGGGCATGCACTCCGGTGTCGGTGCGACCGGCGCCTGTGATTTTGGTATCGGCGCGTAACACCACGGAGAGTGCATCCTCGATAGTCTGCTGCACAGAGCTTGCATTTGGCTGCGATTGCCATCCATGGTAGCCTGAGCCATCATATGCCAGCTGAAGAAAATATCTCATCAATCGCGCTCCTCAAGATAAGTTATGCCATAGAGGCCCGAGCGGTAGATATTAAGGAACTGCCGACCCTCTTCAGCCGAGATGACACCATCCTTGACAGAGCGTGACACCCATGACTCAAGATTTCTGACAAGTTTCTTCGGATTATACTCCACATAGTCGAGCACATCGGCCACGGGTTCGCCATCTATCACCTGCTCAATCTGGTAACCATCTTTAGAGCCGATGATGTGGACTGCTGCCGTGTCGCCAAACAGATTATGAAGGTCACCCAGAATCTCCTGATATGCTCCCACCAGGAAGACTCCGATATAGTAGTGGCCACCATGCTTGAATTTGTGCACCGGCAGCGAGTACGACACTCCCTGCGGAGAGACAAACCGATTGATCTTGCCATCGCTGTCGCATGTCACATCCTGAATCGTGCAGACTTGAGTGGGCTTCTCTCCAAGATTCGAAATCGGCATGACGGGGAAGAGCTGGTCGATGGCCCATGAGTCAGGCAGCGACTGGAAGAGTGAGAAATTACAGAAGTATTTCTCAGGCAGCATTCTTGCCACCTTACGCAGCTCTTCCGGCGGGTGCTTCATCGACTGGGCAATATCGTTGACATCGCGTGCCACACTCCAGAAGAGTTTCTCTACCTGTGCGCGGGTGGTGAGATCGAGCATGCCGAGGCTGAAGAGTTCCAGAGCCTCCTCGCGGATCTGAAGAGCGTCGTGCCAATCCTCGAATACTCGGGCGGGATTGATCTTATCCCAGATGTTGTAGAGTTCACGCGTCAGTTCATGAGCGTCATCGCCAATCTTATCCTTCTCATCATTCCACTCGGGGAGCTGAGTAGTCTCGAGCACCTCGATAATGAGCACCGAGTGATGGGCTGTCACCGAGCGTCCGCTCTCTGTGATTATATTGGGATGCGGCAGACTGTTCTTCACACACACATCCACCAGGGCTGCCACAGAGTCGTTGACATATTCCTGGATTGAATAATTCATGGAGTTCTCGCCCGAGGCCGAACGTGTGCCGTCGTAGTCCACACCCAGGCCGCCGCCGATATCTACAAATTCCACACTGAAGCCCATCTTAGAGAGCTGCACATAGAATTGCATCGCCTCACGCAGCGCATTCTTGATGCGGCGTATCTTGGTGATCTGGCTGCCGATATGGAAGTGTATCAGTTTCAGACACTCCGCCATATCATTCGATTTCAGGAATTCGAGTGCCTCCAGCAACTCGCTCGAGTTGAGGCCGAATTTGCTGACATCGCCACCCGATTCTTCCCACTTACCACTGCCCGAAGATGTGATCTTGATTCGGATGCCTATGTTGGGCTTCACATTGATGCGCTTGGCCACATCAAGAATCAGACGCAATTCGTTAAGTTTCTCGACCACGAGAAATATGCGGCGTCCCATCTTCTGGGCAAGCAGGGCCAGCTCTACGTAGTCTTCATCCTTGTAGCCATTGCAGATGATGAGAGAGTTGACATGGGCGTTGACTCCGAGCACCGCATGCAACTCAGGCTTTGAGCCGGCCTCAAGGCCGATGTTATATTTATTGCCGTGGCTTACAATCTCCTCGACCACCTGGCTCATCTGATTGACCTTGATGGGGTAGACCACGAAGTTCTGTCCTTCGTATTTATACTCCTGGGCAGCCCGCTTGAAGCAGGTGGTGATTTTCTGGATTCTGTCGTCGAGGATGTCGGGGAAACGCAGCAGTAGCGGAGCCGAGACATCGCGAAGCCGCAACTCATCCATCACTTCTTTCAAGTCAATCGGATAAAAGTCCTGGCGCGGCACAACCTGCACATTCCCTTTTTCGTTGATTGAGAAATATTTCAGTCCCCAGCCCCCTATGTTATAGAGCTCGGCTGAGTCTTCTATTCGCCATTTTCTCATTATTGTCAGTTATATCTATGGATAGATTATCCTTTATTGAGTTATATAACAAAGTTATGAAGTTGTTTAAACAACTTCTATGTTTGCCGGAATCAAGTTGCCCACGCTATCCTTGGGACTGGGCCGGGGGAGTGCCGAGCAATTCAAACGATGTCACCTCCACTTCGGCCACACGGCGTTTTATCTTGTAGCGGTCTTCATATTCGCGATAGCGCATCTTCCCCTCCACATATAGGCGCGTGCCCTTACGGACATATCGCTCGGCAAGCGAGGCGTTGCGTCCGGTGAGTATGCATGTATGCCAATCAGTGACCTCGACTCCGGAGGTGCCCTTGTGTTCACTCGTGGCGAGCGAGAACCGCGCCACTGCAAAATCCTTTTCAGGATACCTCATCTCAGGGTCATTCCCCACGTATCCGAGCAGTATTATCTTATTAACCGACATAGGGCATAGTTCTGTTCATGCAAAAAACTCTCTCTGCATCACAATTTAGTCTTAACATCTCCATTCTCTGAGCCACGCCATGCAGTGGCGGGCAGGCTCAGTCCGGTCTTCTCGTGCAAACCGAAAAGCAGATTCATTACATGCAGAGCCTCACCGGCAGAGCCTCGCATGCGCGGATCAGCCACAACATCGATATTGAGAGTATCATCAGCCGAATGCCATAGGGATATGACAATCTTGTTAGTCCCCTCGACTTCGGCAGTATCAACCCTACGCGAGATCATGAAGCTGAAGTTATGGTCGTCATAGATTGAATCATATATCTTGAATACCTCGTCAAGGCGCGTTGCGCATGGGATAGCCATGCTGAGCCGCATGGCGCGCGGAGATTGCGACTGACGCGGAGTCAGGGTAATCTGACCCGAGAAACTTGTCTGCACTCTCTGCAATTCGTTGAGAATCTCTTTCCGGGCACCCGCCAGCGACGCCTGAGATATGATATCAGCCGGAGCCTCGACCTCAATATTCAGATCACCTGCCAACATCAGATGATTGGCAAGCGGATACAATGCCGTCAATGCTGCCGAAGCCACCGCACGCGGCACCGTGGCCACACGTGCACCGCGTACCAGAGGCTTGCGGTTCATCTCCGACAAGCCGTAGACCGGAGCGAGATTGAACACCGGCGCCTCATCCACAATATTGGGGAAGAGTATAAGCTTCAGTTCCTGCCGGTCAGCCATAAGTTTCATCCAGTCGCTATCGGAATACAGCGGTTGGAGCAGAAACACGCAATCAAGTGCGGTGGCATCGAAGTTGGCTGAGAAAAGCACTCTCTCTTCGCCGATAAATCCATGATGCACCTCACTCACCGGGCGCCCTGCCAGACGCGGGGCATAGGCCGTGACGATATCGATGTCGGGGTGTTGCTGACAAAGTCTCATCAGCTCACCGGCTGCGGGAGAATCCGCTCCGGCGATTCCAACTTTAATCATATGCGGGTAGTAGTTTTATTGATTTCAGAATGGGGGTATATAATGCTTGAGGGGGACAAAGCGACCGAGCACTTCCATCTTTTCCTCGTCGGTCAGACCGTCGCGCATCACAGCAAATATGGTGTTGGCGCCGGCGATGGTGCCGAGAATCTCATGGCAGTTGGATATGTCGATATCATACGCCAGCCCGGGGGCATAGCCATTACGGGTCTTGATGACTGCAAGATTGCCCGAAATAGCGAGCGATATGAAGCCGCTCTGGTAATTGGCATTCATATCAAGTTGGCCGGAAGCGAGCAATTTGTCTTTCAGCGAATTGCTGTCGGGGAGCACATAGATGTATGTGCCACGGTCGGTGGGCACTTTCGTGGTGTGCAGCATCTTCAGGTCGCGCGATAGGGTAGCCTGGGTGACATTGTAGCCCAGTTCGGCGAGCTTGCGTGCCAGCTCCTCTTGCGAAGATATGCACTGCGTCTTTATCAGCTCGACTATTACCTCCACACGCTTTCTTCTATTCTTCATATCTAAAGAAACTCTATTGAGTAGGATTCAAAAACTGAAGTCATCTAAACTTTTATTCTCCACGGCGGCGCTGCAGGAGTCTTTTCAGCCGGGCGGCTGACTCATATTTCTCGTCGCGCGCGAATTTTGCTATGAGATTCTCAATCTCCTTATCCGAATAGTTGCTGAGAAATTCCATGACCTCTGCATCTGCATCTTCGGTGTCGGCATCTGCATCGCCAAGAAATTGCTCCAGACCCTCGAGCGAATCAACCTCACTCTTTACTTTTGGAAGTTCCTTGAGCATCTTCTCTGCCGCTGCCAAGGGATCAGACTCTTCGGCATTAGCATCAGAGGGTACATCTTCGGCTGGCTTCGGCCGGAAGCCGCACTCATCGAGCACCTCTGAGTCGGTGAATATCGGCGAACCGGTGCGGATGGCAAGAGCCAGGGCATCAGACGATCGCGAATCAATCTTGTGCAACTCGCCATCCGGGCCCTCCATGATAAGGTTGGCGGCGAAGACTCCGCTCGGCAATTTATGAATCTCAATGCATGCCAGACGCAGATTGAAAGTGTCGAGCACAGTCTTCAGCAGGTCGTGAGTCAGCGGTCGGGGGGTGTTGATCTGTTGCAACCGGCATTCGATAGCCTGCGCCTCAGGATAGCCTATGACTATAGGAATCCGGCGGTCCCCCTTTACCTCTTCAAGAATCACTGCGTATACACCTGATTCAATCTGATTATATGTGATGCCCACTATTCGGAGCTGATGACGTTTTTTCATGCTTTAGGCTTATGATGACGTTTATGCTTTTTATTTTCTGGCAGTGATATCATGCCCGAACCGAGACATAACTGTCGGTCGGGGGTATAGACTATGGCGAATTGTCCCGGAGCAATGCCTTGCACATCCTCTTCGGCTTCAATGCGGTAGCCCCCCTCTGCTGTGACCGACATCACTCCCGGTATAAACTGGGGTGAATGGCGATTCTTGAAGGCTATCTGAAGCCTCCCCTCCGAGGCACGGAATCTCGCGGGAGCATCGGCGTCAAAGGGATTCAGTGTGATCCAGTTCATCTCCTCGACGGGCACAACGCGGCCATATTGCTTATGGGTGTCGTAGCCATTTGAGACATACACCACGTTGTCTTTCACATTCTTTCTGACCACAAACCACGGGCCGCCGCTGAGTCCGAGACCTTTGCGCTGACCGATGGTGTGAAACCAGTAACCTTTATGGGTGCCGATTTTCCGGCCGGTCTCAATCTCGACTACCGCGCCCTCCTTGACACCGAGATGGCGCTTTATGAAGTCGGAGTAATCGATTTTGCCAAGGAAGCATATGCCCTGCGAATCTTTGCGACGCGCATTGGGGAGTGCCGCCTCGGCAGCCATCGCGCGCACCTCGCTTTTGGGAATGTCGCCGAGTGGAAACATCAGATGATCCAACTGCCGATAGCTTATCTGTGCAAGAAAATCTGTCTGGTCTTTTACCGGGTCTACGGCGGTGGCCAGAAACTTCATACCGTCGATTTCGCGTATTGAGGCGTAATGCCCTGTGGCCACGGCATCGAACTCATGGCCCCAGCGCTCCTCGAAAAATCCGAATTTGATGAGTTTATTACACATCATGTCAGGATGCGGGGTCAGACCCTTCCTTACGGTCTCGAGCGTGTAGGCCATGACATGATTCCAATACTCCTCATGCAGCGACACTTCCTTGAGAGGAAGCCCATATTTGCGGGCTATGAGCGTGCACATCTCCATATCTTCATCGGCCGAGCAATCGCCTTCGCCATTGTCCATGCCGATGCGTATATAGAAGAGATGCAGGTCATGACCCTCTTTGTAAAGACGGTCGACCACCACGGCTGAATCTACGCCGCCTGACACCAATACGGCTATGCGCTTCTTGTTCATACCTCTTCGAGCTCCTCATCCTCGCTCTTGTCTTCTGAATGAATGAGATGAAGCGAGAGAAAATAGTCTACAGATATCTTGCCGGGGCCGACAAGAAGGATAAAGAAGTAGATGCCGAGAAACATCACTGGCAGATAACCCATTGATTGCCAGTTGAGCATATATGGCGCGCTATTGAGCGTGTCGTGCAGGAGATGATATTCGGCGATAATCATGGCCACAAAGGGGGGCAGCGTCATCAGACGCGTAAGAAAGCCAAACATGATGAAGACCGAGCATATCATCTCGATGCATATCATCACTATCAGCGAGGCCTCGCTCCCCATGCCCAGCACACTCGGGAATGTATGGCTGATGGCGCTGAAGGTAGAGAGTTGTCTGACAGCAAACTGAATCAGCATTATCCCTACAAACAGGCGCAGAAACAAACGTCCCAGATTCGTATACGAATATCCACATGTGCGGATATACAGGGTCTTTATGTTGTTGATTATATTCATTCTGATTTAAATTAATGTCATCTGGATGGCTCAAAATAATTGCGGGCATATTCCACCGCACGGGCCACATCAAGATTCTTGGCAAGAATCTTGCCGTTCCGGTCAAGAATATAGAAACTCGGAGTCATGCGGATGTCATAGATGTCATCCCCTCCGTAGCATATGCCCGGCACCCATGATTCGGGCATCGATGCAAATTGCTGCAGAATCTCATTCTGGTCGTCGGGCACAGCATCTGCCACCACAAACATTATCTTCAACTTCCCTTCATCGATCTTCTCTGCAAGGTCAGTTGCCACATCAAGTTTGGTCTTGGCAAATCGGCAATCATCACAATCCGGATTTCCGAACTCTACAATCGTCAGCTCTGTATCGGGCTTGAAATCGGCATGACGGGCGTTGCGCAGAGTGAGTCGCATGGCCGGAAATTTCGCTCCTATGGCATTGCGCTTCAACAGATCAAGTTGCATGGCATAACGCTGCTTGCGACTATCCGGCAGACTCTTGTCTGCCACCAGAGCCTTCAGAAACGGCAGATAGGCATCATCGCTCCATAGTCCGGCACGCGGGCCATAGAGTGATTCTTCGGCGGCCTTCGTGAACTGCAGAAGCAGCAGCGGATTCCCCTTCAGCGACTTTACCAATCTGTCGATTGAAGCATTCACCGATTTCATTGAAGAATATGGCATTGCTGTGGCGTAGACTGAGAATGCATCGTTGAGGGCATTCTGGTCTACAGGCTCGCGGCGTTTGAAGTCCATCGCATCCCAGAAATGTTCCATCAGATAATCTGACCTCATCTGCAAATCAGTCATCTCTTCAGGGGCGGTGGGATACTCAAACAGTGGCTCGATGACAATCTGCGATACTGCACCACAGGGCTGCCAAGCCATCATGCCGGCTGAAATAGCCAATGCCGTCACCCAGCATCGGTTAGAAATCAGTATATCCTTAATTCCCATAATTTTCATACACAGAGGTTTGCTTCAGTAGGAGAGAGGATAAAATCATTGTATAATTGTCTGCAGGTTTTATATGGCTTGAGAAGAGAGCGGCAGAGTTTGGGATAGACCATCCGCACCTTGACTATTCTTGCCACAGTTGTATGCGCATCAAGCATTCTCAACTTCCATATGAGCTTAAAACTCCATCTTCTTCGATATGGATATCTGAGGAGGTACGACAACGCCGATAGCATCTGTATCCTGAGGCTGGTCATCATCGGCATCATCCATCACACCCTCTACATATGGCCTCAAGGCCTCAGCCCAGGCACGATACCCTTCGCCGGATAGATGCAGCCCATCGGTAGTGAAGTTCTTATGCATCTTGCCTGACTCCGGATCAGCGAGCACAGGCCACAAATCGATGTATACCGCACCATTGTCGACAGCCAGAGTGGCAAGCCGTTCATTTATGGCCGGAATCAGCGACTCACGACCGAATAGACTTTTGTAACGCTTGAAATCATTATTGATAGGCATGATGCTCTGCACATAGAGCTGTGTAGAGGGTGTCTTCTGCCGGATAGCTTTAATAAGTTCATCATATTTTGCAGCTATCTTCTCGGGAGTATTGTTGGAGTCGGCCACATCATTTATGCCGATAAGCAGGAATATCATCTTCGGCTCACCCTCGGTAATTTGATCAAGGCGCTTCATCACACCTGAGATGCGGTCGCTGCGGATACCTCTGTTCAGCACATTCTCCATGCCGAAGAGCTCCTGAAACTCTCCGCCATCTGTGATGGAGTTTCCGAGAAACACTATATCATCTGAAGTGACAGGGAGTTTGGCAAAAAGACTCACCCTCTGCCGCCAGTAATCATCTTGCGCATGAGACTGCAGCGGCCATATGCCGAGTGTCAGCCCCAGCAATGAGTATTTGAAAATACCCTTTATATAGCTTATAGATTTATTTCTCATAGTTTGGTCATAGTGATTAGATTGTTGAGGCTTCCGATGGTCTCACTTATTATAGACTCGGAGCAGGCCCACTAATGGCATCCTTAGGAATGGCTTTTATGGAAGTTAATCATCCCTTCGATAGGAGAGGGCATGATATGACTTACGCTCAATCCCTGACGCCCGGCGGCATCTTTCAAGATATCTGCAAAATGCCATGCTATCGAGCCGGTGAAGGCCAAGGGCAATGACCGGGCGCCGGAATACATCGCCACATTTCTTCTGAGGAAACATTCAAATTCTTCGCGCACGAGCGAATACACATATGGATTCCAGAGATGATCCCTGATGAATGGCACCAGCGAGGCCAAAAATCTGTTGGCTGCCGGCCGACGATACGTATACTCAAGAATATCATTGAGCGACATCTCATACTGCTTCATAAACTGGTCGCGTATCGGACGCGGGAGATGCCCCTTGAACGCGTCGGCCACCAGACGCTTGCCCAGTGCGGCCCCGCTCCCTTCATCGCCGAGTATAAACCCTAATGAGGGGATATGCTCTACGATTTCATGTCCATCATACAGACATGAGTTCGAACCTGTGCCTAATATGCAGGCAATACCTTTCTCTCTGCCAAACAGGGCCCTGGCAGCTCCCAACAGATCGGAATTCACATGCAGCGTGCCAGCACGCCACACATCGCCCAGGGCAGCATGCACTTTGGCACAGATTGATTGCGTGGCACATCCGGCTCCATAGTAATGGATCTCTGCCAGCGCATCATCCACACCAAGTTTATCCTGCACCTTCCCGAATGCCTCAGCTATCTCCTGCCGGCTGCACATCAATGCGTTGACGCCAATTGAGCTCACACGCGCCAGCTCATCTCCGCCATCGGCGAGGACAACCCAATCTATCTTCGAACTGCCGGCATCGGCTATAAGTCTATTCTTCATGGCTGAAAGCATCTAAAAGACCGTAATAAACTACACCGTCCGATTCAATCTTCTGATATATATACTGAGATACACATATCGAATGAAACGGCATAATTATCTAAACTACAAATTTAATCAAAACTTAGATTTTATGCAAAAAATATCCAAAAAGTTTATTCACTTCTCACACGCAATTCTCGCGCATAGTCCTCTCTGAATCTGAAAAGACTACCAGCATATATGCAAGAGGGGGCAGCCCCTATACTGAGTCTGCCCCCTGCGATGAGTTATCTGTTGTAGATAATTAGCTTATAAGTAAGTCTTTACTCTGATTATTCCCAGCTATCCCAGACACCTACAATCTGACGCAGCGATGAATCACCCTCGGTGCGGAGGTCTGTCAGCAGATTATTGCCCGCAAGGTTAAGTGAGCGCAGTGCAGGGTCGAAAGTCACATCAAGTGTCACGAGCTGATTGTTGGCCACATTCAGAGTCTGAAGGAAGTTTTGATTGGAGAGGTCGACATTCGTGAGGTCGTTCCATGCAAGATTCACGTAGGCCAAATTCTGACAATCCTCCACAGCAAACTGAGTAAGGTCATTATAGGGCGCATAGATATCAAGCAGAGCGCCGCAATTGTTGACAGCGAATTGAGTCATATGGTTGTCGCTCACAAAAACTGTCTGCAACGCCGGGAGATTCTGCAGATACATCTTCGCCAGACGATTGGAAGTCAGATTAAGATTCTCAAGAGCCACAAGACCACCAAGCTCAAGCTGACTGATCTCATTATAACCTGCATAGAGATTCTTCAGATTCTGACACATAGTCACATCAAGCACCTTGATGCGATTGTCCATGCAGTTCAGACTCTTGAGATTGACTGCATTGCTGACATTCAGTTCAGCCATCGAATTCGATGCCACATTAAGCACAGTCAGTAGAGGAGTACCCTCAAGATTAATTGAGCTGAGTCGATTGCGGTTGAGGCGAAGTTCCTGAAGTTGAGAGCAACCGGCTATATCCACTTCAGTAAGATCATTGCGCGAAGCATTGACCACTGTCAGAGCCGGATTATTGGTCACTACGATAGAGGATATCTTATTGTCGCTGACATTGACCACCTTAAGGTTGGGGAATGCGCTCAAATCAAGTGTGCCGGCAAGATTATGATTGCGCCAGTCAATCTCAGTGACATGGCCATTCTCTACTTTCACTCCAGGGCAAGTGGCCGGATTGCTGCCATTCATCTTCAATGCCTCGGCGTTGTTGCCACCTTTAGCAGCAGGTTGAGCCAGAAAAGCACTGAGGCTCTTGGACTCTGATTTCGAGATAGATTGCGCGCTGGCAGTGAAGGCTCCTGCCATTGATAAAGACAATGCGCAAAGAATAGCTAACTTTTTCATAGTCGTATGATTAGGATTTTATATCGATTGGGGATGCACTGTATGAAATTAATTTGCATCGTGCACCATAAAGTAAGCTACCACGCAATTGATACTCAGCCGTCAGGACTAATCCAATACTCCGTTGCTTACTTTCATCAATACAACAACCTAACTCCTCACATGGTTGGCTGTATTCTGAAAAATAATAAAAAAATGTTAAGCCGGCATCTCTACTGAAATCTGCACTCAACAAATAGACTCCTGCGAGGGTTATACGTAAAACTGAAATGCGGTAGGTGGCATAGTCGCAGATGGCAGCCCATGTACAGTGGCGGCTTCGAAAGACCTATCTATCCGCAATTCTAAAAATCTACAGTTATGCATATGATGCCAGATTTTCTATTAACTTCGCTGAAGGTGCTGATGGTGATAATCATACTGATTGGTATGATTATCATACTCATGGGGATAAATCATCTGACACATAACGATGACTCAATCTCGCCGAATGAGACTAAAGCGCTGAAGCGTGAGGTGCGCGATGACCAAAGGGTAATCTCGCGGCGCAGCGTGTTTCATAAATTTTTGGCGCGCGACCTGAAGAGAGGAGTGACGAAACAGTCTTAAAAGTGTTATCTCTGCACTCTATTTAACATAATGGTGATTATGTCTAATTCGCATTTATGAGTAAGAGCCGAGTTGACTCGGCTCTTTTATTATGTGAGATTTTAATATTTTGGCTTAGGTTTACGCCCGCGCTTTTTTGGAGGATTCTCGTGGCTGGGTTCTGCAAGCGCTGCTGAAGTATCCGCTGCATCCAAAACGGCGCCGCCGTGAAGTTCTGCGGCGTGAGGTTCTGAAGATTTTGGTGTAGCTGCGAGTTCGGCCCGAAGAAAACTTGATGTAGGTCCATTCTTTTCAGCCACCTGCTCAGGAGTACCCTCGGCCACAATGCAGCCGCCGGCTCGCCCACCCTCGGGGCCCATATCGATGATATAGTCGGCACACTTGATGATGTCAAGATTATGCTCAATCACTACCACTGTGTTGCCCTTATCCACAAGTCGGTTGATTACACCAAGAAGAATGCGGATGTCTTCGAAATGCAGTCCTGTTGTGGGCTCATCAAGCAGAAACAGCGTGTTGCCGGTGTCTTTCTTAGCAAGCTCAGTGGCAAGCTTTACGCGCTGGTTCTCGCCCCCGCTAAGGGTGCTTGAGGGCTGACCGAGCTTGATATATCCGAGACCTATCTCCTTGAGCACCTGAATCTTTTTAAGGATGGCGGGTACATTCTCAAAGAAGTCAACTGCCTCATTTACAGTCATTTCAAGCACGTCAGCAATCGATTTGCCCTTGAATCTGACCTCAAGCGTCTCACGATTATAGCGTTTGCCATGACATTCTTCACAAGGCACGAGCACATCAGGCAGGAAGTTCATCTCTATAGTGCGGTAGCCATTGCCTTTGCACACTTCGCATCGCCCTCCGGCTACATTAAATGAGAATCGGCCAGGCTTATAGCCTCTGATTTTAGACTCCGGTAATTCTACAAACAACTTGCGTATATCGGCAAATACCCCGGTGTAAGTGGCCGGATTAGACCGCGGCGAGCGTCCGAGCGGCGACTGGTCGACGGTCACTACCTTATTGATGTGCTCTATACCCCTTATCTCTTTATACGGAAGCGGGGCCTGCAGCGACCGATAGAGATGCTGGCTCAGAATAGGCTGAAGTGTGCCGTTTATGAGCGAGGATTTTCCACTACCGCTCACTCCCGTCACACATATGAATCTCCCCAGAGGCAATTTGAGGTCTACCTCCTTAAGATTATGCCCGGTGGCCCCTATGATTTCAAGGGTCTTGCCATTGCCGGGTCTATGCCGGGCCGGAAGATTGATTGACCGCGAGCCATTCAAGTAATCTGAAGTGAGTGTATGCGCAGATTGCATCTCATGGGGAGTACCCTGAAACACTACTTCGCCCCCATGCACCCCCGCGCCCGGACCAATATCCACCACATAATCGGCTTGCATCATTATATCCTTGTCATGCTCGACGACAATGACACTGTTGCCTGCATCGCGCAGAGTCTTCAGACTTTTTATCAGGCGCTCATTATCGCGCTGATGAAGTCCTATCGAGGGCTCGTCGAGAATGTACAATACATTCACAAGCTGCGAACCTATCTGAGTGGCAAGACGTATTCTCTGACTCTCACCGCCGCTTAGGCTGCTGCTCGAACGGTTAAGCGACAGGTAATCGAGTCCTACATCAAGCAGAAACTTTATGCGCGAGCGTATCTCCTTCAACACCTCTGTCGCGATAGGACGTCGGGAAGGCTCAATCTTGTCTTCAAGACCGAGTGTCCACTCATATAAATCTGCGATATCCATTGAGGCCACATCGGCGATATTTTTCCCGTCGATGAAATAATGCAGGGATATTTTATTAAGCCTCTGGCCATGACACTCAGGGCATACGGTCTCAGAAAAATACTGATTACTCCACTTGTTGGCTTCAGTGCCGGCATCCTCGCTCTGCTGCATCTCGATATACTTCACGAGGCCATCATAGCCCATGTCGATTCGCGATGTCGACAGTGTGTCATTCTGAAGTGATAGCTTCACGTCAGTGCCACCGAGTATATCATTTATCGCCTCCTGAGGCAAATCCTTGATGGGCGTCTTGATATCGGCGCCATAGAGCGCGAGAATAGCCTGGATTTGCCAGAATACAAGTGAATTCTTATATTTGCCCAATGGCGCGATTCCACCATCGTAGATTGATTTATTCCGGTCAGGGAATACCTTCTCTTCATCGACAACGCTCACTCGCCCTAAACCCTTACAACGCCGGCATGAACCCTGAGGCGAATTAAACGAGAAATCATGGGGAGCCGGTTCGGGATACGACAGACCGCTCACCGGATCCATCAAGGATTGTGAATAATGCGTGATTTCTTCGGTGGCCACATCAAACACCATCATCTGCTTGTCGCCCTGTTTAAGCGCATTTTCTACCGTAGAGCGCAGACGATCCAGATCATTTCCATCTACTTTCAGACGGTCGACCACAAGCTCTACACTATGATTCTTATAGCGGTCAAGCTTCATGCCATAACTCAACTCGCGAATCTCGCCATCGACACGCACTCTCAGATAGCCCTTCTTCAGAAGGTTCTCAAACAACTCCTTGTAGTGACCTTTGCGATTCTTTACAAGTGGCGCAAGCACATATACCTTCTTACCCTCACACCGCTGCAATATCAAATCTACAATCTTATCTTTGGTATACTTCACCATTCGCTCGCCCGAGACATAACTTATGGCCTCGCCAAGTCGGGCGTAGAGCAGACGGAAGAAGTCGTAGATTTCTGTCGTAGTACCGATTGTAGAGCGAGGGTTTTTATTGACGGTCTTCTGCTCTATGCTGATTACCGGACTAAGGCCACTGATGAAGTCTACATCAGGACGTTCCATCGAGCCAAGCATATTGCGTGCATAGGCCGAAAAGGTCTCTATATATCGGCGTTGCCCTTCGGCAAAAATTGTGTCGAAGGCCAACGACGATTTTCCACAACCACTAAGGCCCGTGACGACACATAGTTGATTGTGGGGGAAGGTTACATTTATATTTTTAAGATTGTGCACACGCGCGCCGTAGACTTCTACAGCGTCGTGATTCATCAACTCTGATTTAATCTCTTTATCTTTGCTCATCAAATAATATTTATGAGATGAAGTCTTAGATAGTATAAGTAAGTTTCTCTCAACAATAATGCATAAGCAGTTGCTAATTTATGAAAGATACTTATTATTCTTCGACTACTTATTCTTCGTCTACCGCATTATCAACACGATTATGACGGAGAATGTTGATATCGCCACTCTTTTTATATTTTTTGCCGTCGGCGCCCTCAGCAGTTATCACATAATAGTACACGCCGGGCTTTACCGCACGTCCTCCGCGGGTGCCGTCCCAACCCAGATTCGGATCCGAGAAGTGGTGGATTTGCGCACCGTAACGGTCAAATATCCAGCATTCGAAATCTACAATCGAACGATAACTTACCTTCCACTCATCATTCACTCCATCACCATCCGGAGAAAACGCATTCGGGCATAAAAGTTCCGAGGCTCCGATGGCCACAGTATATGTGTCGCCCACAGCTTCGCACGAACCATCTGAATTACTTCCGACATACCGGATGTAATACGTGCCCTCCTCCATAAAAGTGTAGTCGAGATTCTGCTCATTAAATCGATATTCGAGCTCTTCAAATTCCGGGTCTTTGCTCATCTGCCATTCATGGTGCATGACACCCTCAGTGACATATGCACGAAATTCAATCTCTGATGGAGCCGAACCGCCGAGCGATGATTCATCACCCTTTATCTGATTGCTGCCTGGAGCTGAATCAGCTCCGTTTGAATCACTGTCGCTATCTGAATCAATATCGCCATCATCTACACGCGAAGCACGCTTGCTCTTCTTGGTCGCACTGCGGGAAAGATCACTGTAATCTGCATCAAGTTGTACGGCCTCCGTAGTCACCTGCACAGCCACCGGAGCCACCACCGGACTTTCTGCCTGCTGCTCCCAATTCCATGCCTGCATAAATCTGTCGCCCGACACATGAAAGGACGTATAACAATAAGCGGGAGGTGTGATTCTGATTCTATCGGTAAAACTCTCTATCAACACACTTGTCTCGACAGTAGAATATTCTTTCAATTCCTCATTCCACTGCTGAGTATCGTATGCGACTTTTATATCACGACTCAATACTTTCTGCTGACCATTTACAGTGAAATAATGTATCGGTTCAGCACTTCCGGCTACGCTTAATATCGTAGCCTCGCAATCGGATTCACCGTTATCCCAGACATCACTGATTTTAAAACGATATGGCAGATAATCTACAATCCATATATAATGCCTTGCAGAGCCATCTTCGATGATATATCCATAGTTACCGGATACACCGGACACAACCACTTGATTACTCTCATATTCTACATTTGAAATCTCTTCGGCATATCCTCCGCCAAGATTACTGTATCGGTAGATTTTCACATTGTGAGGATTCGCAGCATTGTACAACAAATCTACGCCACTTGTGTCGTAGATAACGTAAATCTTATCAAGCCCGGTGCTCTTCTCAGGAATCTCCTCAATAACTTTAAGAGAATTACCTCTAAATGATATGTCATCAGCATGTGCGCCTAATGCAGTCACACATAAAATAACGGAAGGTATATACTTGGAAAGAATCATAAAATCACTTACACTATAAAGTTTGAGGATCGTATATAAGAAGTTTGAGAATAGAATATGAATGGTGTTAAAGATTCTACATGAGTCGGCAATTAGGAATTCACCATCTAACAGAATCTTGCAACCATCTCATTATATAACGATTTAGGCTATATTGATATTGCCTAAATGCTGAAGTTAAGAATTAGGCGCACATATACTTGCGGTGGAATAGCAGTGAGGTCTGCAGCATTATAGCATACAGACCTCATAAGCTATAGTATCCCAACAAGTATTCCATGCAGCTGCGCAGGATTCCGATGCCCCCAAAAATCATGCGGCAGACGAACCATCACTTCGGAACAAAGGTTTCGAAGGTAGAATCATCATAATATATGGTGATTTGGATTACTTTTCGTGGATTTTGACGCATATTCTCTATTTGCCTTTGCAAATCCATAATTTTCAAATCAGACTCAAATATCTGGTTTTTCGCAGCATTAGCCTCTTGATTCGCATTATTTAAGGCCTCGAGATTCGAATAGATTCTTTCGCTTGAGGGCTCGTGCAGTTCTGCTGAATTTTCATTATCAAAATTTGACCCGAGAGCAGGCGACATCGCCTCTCTTCCGGCCGAGGGTCGGCCGGATATGGTGGATCCATTCCCAAGCGCAGGATTGGAGGAGACCTTCACAGGCCCTTCTCCGAAAAGTATCCACAAAACCGACAGATCCGGGAAAGCAGTATGTATCTGCTTCACCAGAGCATCGCTAATCTTCTTATTTCGTCCTGACAGCACCTGCGAGAGGGTAGGACGAGGGATGCCACACATATCTGCAAATTGCGAAGGCGTGAGGCCGTTCGTGTCAATGAAGAGTTTTAGGCGAGTGGCGAAATTTTCCTCCATAACGGGGTAATAATTTAGGTAATGATTTAGATTGCAAATGTAATAAATAAATTCCAAATTCACAACTCAATCAAACAAAATAAAATTTATATTTACAAATCATAATTGCAAATTCCGACGTTTATAGATTCTCATTCTCAAACACAGCGCATTAAAGTAAAAATTCAGTCATACTTCACACTAAACTAACTGATAGATCGATACATCGATAATTATCTCAATTTTACACCTTTTTATTAATCATAGGACGGAAAATATGTATTTCACTCCAAAAATATAGCCTAAACCACTCATATAGTGCAGAATAAATTAAATGTTAATATTTGTGATTTGCAAAATTCATGAATTATAATAGAATACAATTGAGAATTATGTTTCACGAATTTAGGTGTTCCACAACTCAAATAGTATGTATTTATAAATTCGAAATGTAAATATTGAAATAAACGCAAATGCAAATAACACTAATAATATACAAATTGAAATTGCTTTTGCAAACCACAGAACTCCTACAAATACCTCTGATTCAAAGATGCGAACTTTTGACCAATTTACAAAAACATCTCACTATTCCGTACGATCAAAAACTGCTAAGTAAATCATCCAACTCAGATTTCTATTCTCAAATTTCTACATTCATGACCAACTTCTCGACCAGATTACAAATTTTCGAATCTCAGAGCCTTTGGAATCTATCATTTCTACTTAACACTCTAACAATCCTTAAGTTAGGCAAGATTCACAGCTCTCCCCTATTTAACCATCCTACATTCTTTCCACCCTCTGCAACCTGCAAAATCGACAATTCTGCCTTAAATCACCTATACGGCCCCACTGCTGATTGCAGAGAGGAGCACCATCCACACTAAGAAACCAACCTGAATCGGATAAGTATCGAAATATATATAGGTCTCCCTGACTACATTGTGATTCTTTAGCTGAATACCTTTATTTAACATTATGGTAAGTATAATGTTATAAATGATAGTATCTGATTGTTCGTTATCTATGAGTCAATCTTATCGAAATCTTCTTTAGTTATCTCTCATTCTAAATGGCTTTTCCGATCAAACGCTATCCTCAGCCGGCAAGAGTGTCAACAAGTAATAACTTGCAACTATCGTTAACCCTACTTCAATCTTCAGTAATACTTCTCTTTCAAGTTCCGCTGCCTTATTTATAAGGCAGCCCACTGTTAGCTCTTCCATACACCAATAAGTATCACAACTGAGATTACTTCCCTAAAGACTCCATTAACCGACTGCTTCACCTAATCCATCAATAACTATCAATTATCCCCAGAATATGAGATTCCAATATTTGTGAAACATTCCTCACTTCTTCCCAAATATTCGATTCTCAGAATCACATCTTGGGCTAAATAATTTCGTGTGCTACAAAAGGAAAATTGTTACGGGACAGAGTCAATCTACATCTCAAGGTGGTTGAAGAGCTTTCGTAAAAAGTTTAAATCAACTCATCGAATAAAATCGTTTAGTCAATCAAGCATGAGGCTAAAGTGGACTTCACTACCTATAATATTTAGACCTGACTCAGCAGGATTATCTTTCAAGAATTTCACCATTCCATACTTCGACACCTCCGCCATTTTTACACATTCTACAAATTTTAGACTATCTATGAAACGACAATCATCTTCAACACTTCTACATTTTGGGAATAGCTTTATCACTTCAGAATCACTCTTTAATAAGAGAAGTATTTCATCCAACCCATGTTTAAAATAGACGGCCTTACCACCAGATAAAAAATGCTCTTCAAATATGATTTCCCAATCTTTACGACTGTGAATAATCCGACACTCATACGCATCTCGCTCTGCATTCATACACTTCTCAATAAGCTCATCTAATCCTATCAAACACAACTCCGAAAAGCTATTTATATATTTATATCCTACAGAATGCATGTCACAAATATCACGTAAACAATTCGAATTATCCGCTTCTTCAGTTGTCAAGAATAAGCTCTGAATACACTTCTGGAAACACTGTATATTGTCAGGATATGACACGTACAATCTACGTAAATATGCAGAGTCGACAAACCCGAATTTTGTATAGTATCTTCGTAGATGATCATCAGCAGGAATCAAGAACAGAAAATTATAATCTCTACTTATTGCAATGTTCTCAATATCCTTTATCATTCGCCCCATGATGCCCCTCCCCTGCATATCAACCTGCGTAGATAGACCGCATAGATATAACCCCTTTAAATTGGCATCTAAACCGTCACCTGACCTAAATGAATATACTATGCCATGCAACACAGCTACTATCTTTGAATCTACTGTGCATACCAGACTATTCATTGGATTAAAGTAATTATCCAATACCAAATCTACATATTCATCCGAATCACCGAAAGTAGACTTCCACATAGTTTTCATCTCATCCAGTTCTGTCAATTCCGGGTGTCGAATTATTTCTTTATTTTCAATTATTTCATCCATATTCCTAATGTATACTAATCCTTATACTTTAATGCGTATTTTCGAAAATATCATACGTCATTATCGCCGAAATATTGCTGCTATTTTAGTTATTCTATTGCGTATTCTAAAAGGGGAGAAGTCATGAAAACCATAACTTCTCCCCTCGTATACATCGTTAAATTTTTTACTTCAGACGCAGGAATGCATAACCGAATCTTTCTGCAGCTGCACGGCTCAATTCATCGCGGAATTCAGGTGCGGCTATCGATATCATTAGCTTTGCACGCTCCGCGAGATTCTTGCCTCTGAGGTCAACGATTCCGTGCTCGGTAGCGATGTAATTGGTCTGGAAACGTGTTGTCACCACACCGGCTCCGGGCGTCAGAATAGGTTTGATTTTAGTCGCACCCTTGTTGGTAGTAGAGAGCATAGCCAGAAATGATTTTCCACCCTCACTCTGTGAGCTACCGTAGACAAAGTCGTGTTGTCCGCCTACACTCGAAAAGATTTTTGTACCAATCGAGTCGGCACACACCTGCCCCGTAAGATCGATTTCCAGACACGAATTAATCGACATCACTTTCGGATTCTGCGCGATTATGAAGGGATTGTTGGTCCACGCCACATCTTTAAACACTATATCTTTATTATAGTTCATATAATCATATAGCCGGCGTGAACCGAGAGCCAGAGAGGCCACAGATTTTCCGGGCATCACCATCTTCTCTGAGTTATCTATGATACCCTTTTCAAGCAGTGGCAGCACACCATCCGTCATAGCCTCCGTATGCAATCCGAGATGTTTATGATTCTCCAGTGCGCGTATCACAGCATTCGGAATTCCTCCGACACCTATCTGCAATGTTGCCCCATCAGGAATATGCTCAGCAATGAAGTTGCCGATTCTTATCTCCTTCTCGGTCGGCACAGCTGTAGGTACTTCGATCAGAGGATCATCCACTTCCACGATGGCTGACAACTGCGATACATGTATTACCGGGTCGCCGTATGAGAATGGCATATGAGGATTGACCTGAGCTATCACTCTATCGGCGCATTCGGCTGCAGCTGTCGCAAGGTCAGCCGACACACCGAAGCTCACATATCCCTCCTCATTGGGCATGGAGCAGTTGAGCAATGCCACATCTACCCTGCACGTACCATCGCGGAACAGAGCTGGTACCTCACCCAGGAATCGCGGTATCATTGAGCCATATCCCTCGGCGATATATTGCCGCACAGCATTCGACACAAAGAATGACTCCACATTGAAGTTATCCTTAAATTCCGGCTTGCAATAAGGAGCGACACCCTTTGTCACTGCAAATGCAGAATAGAGCGTCACATCGTGCAGTTCATGGCCACGTCGAGCCAGTGCCTCCACAAGTACTTCAGGCGTCGAAGTGCTGCCCTGAATATACACATGGTCGCCCGATTCTATCAGTTTCACCGCCTCATCAGCGGTCATATAATTTATCTTATCCATACGTCTCAAATTTTAGACAGCCCTATGGGGAGTGCGGATTATGCTTCACATTCAATCCGCACGCTCCATAGGGCTCGATAGTGGGTTATATACTTATGCAAATACTATTTTCTCTGTCTCCTCATGAAGAGCACAGGGCTTCGATTCGTGCAGACACTTATGGTCAGCATCAAACTGACGCAGGCGCGATTCAAGGCGTTCCATATCTTCGGCTGAAGATATCATCGATACCGTCACACGTATCCCCTCCTGCTCACTGCCTGTAGAGGGCAACGAAATCGAGCTCACACCATAGCGCATAAGCTCACGCTGCAGATCCACACCACGCATATTCGGATAGCCTACCGTGAAGAAGAAGCCATCAGATATCGGGCGGTCGCCATCAATACTGTATACTATATGGAACCCATTCTCCACGAAATGGCGCTTCACAATCTCCGCACGACGTCCATACTCCGATGAATGGGCCACAAAATTCAGCTCACCCTTCACGGCAGCCTCCATCATGCCGGCAAGGGCATACTGGGCCGAATGTGTAGCACCCGACGATGCGCAGTAAAGCACACCATATATATATGCGTCGCCAAATGCAGGCATCTCATAGAATTTCTCAAGATACGCATAATGGCGCCCATACACCTCCGGGCTCATGCACACCAACGCTATACGCTGACCCGCATAACTGAATATCTTGGAGGCCGACACAAGTAGGATGTAATTATCCGTATACTTCGCCACTGTAGGTATATAGGGAGCTTGATAAGGCTGACTGAAGTCAGAGCGGAAGTCCATGCCCATATAAGCCAGGTCTTCAAGCACTATCACATCATACTTGGTGGCAAGCCGACCGATAATCTCAAGTTCCTCATCAGTCAGATTGGTCCATGCAGGGTTATTCGGGTTAGAATAAATCATGGCCGTGATTCTTCCCGACTTCATCTCCTCTTCGAGGCGTGCCTCGAGCGCTTTGCCACGATAGTTATAGATGTCGAATGACTGCATGCGCAATCCAAGCAGCTTTGCCTGATGGCGCTGTGCCGGGAAACCGGGATTCAAAATCAGTAGCGTATCCTTCTGTTCAAGACGCTGCTTAAGCAGAAGCATCAGAGTGAAACTACCCTGCATTGAGCCTACAGTAGGCACTATCCCCTTGGCCGGCACATCTATCCCCATGAATGCTTCAAGGAATTTATGCCCCGCCTCTTTCAGAGCCGGTATGCCGGCGATGTCGGGATACTTGTTTGCCACTCCGCTGCGCAGAGCTGCGCATTCTGCCTCTATGCCCACCTCCTCGGCCGGCAGACCCGGATTGCCGATTTCAAGATGCACACACTTGTCGGAGGTAGCGACTTCAAGCTCTGCTGCCACTGAGCATATCTGACGTATTGTAGCTGTCGATACATCAGGTATCGATAATTTCTTCAGGATTGAATCAAGAATACTATTGTCTACAGGAAACATTAGAAAGAATAAATATGGAAACTTTACTATTCATTCCATCGCCGCCAGGATTGCCCTGCGAAGGCTCACTTCGCAGGGCTACCCCGACAGAGATGCGTTTTAAATCAAGTTTTAAATCAAGATAGAGCTGTCGGCCAGACTTACTTTATAGCCTGCGCACGCTCCCAACCCTCACGGAAGGCCTTGAGATTGCTCTCTACCATCGCCTCACCTTTGCGGCCGAAGATTTTGCGGATTCCCTCCTCAATCTTCGACTTCTCCATACCCTCTATGAAGGGGGCGCACGCACCGAGAAGCACCATATTGGCCGCTCTCGGACTTGCCACCTCCTTGGCCACGGCATCCATATCGAACGCCACCACGTGCGGCAGAGCCTCAAGCTCAGCCATCACATCCGCCATGTCAGGATAATCAGGTATATTGTTGAAGGGTGTAGTGTTGGTCACCACCCAGCCATTTTTAGAAAGATACGGTAGATAACGCAGCGCCTCCATAGGCTCGAGCGACACTATCAGGTCGGCACCACCAAGGGCGATGAGGTCGCTTGCTATCGGCGAGCTGCTCAGTCTGAGGTTAGATTGCACATCACCGCCTCGCTGCGACATGCCATGCACTTCGGCCTGCTTGAGATGAAGTCCCTCATCAAGAGCTGCCGCCCCGAGAATCGTGGCGATTGACAGGATGCCCTGGCCTCCGACGCCTGCCAGAATTATATCTGCTTTCATTGTGTTGTAGTAGTGTTACTTCTGATTTAAGGTTATTTCTTCGACGAAGCATGACGACGCGCGGTCTGGATGCATTCGCGGCGGCTCACAATCACCGACAGTCCGGCATACTCTATCTCCTCACGGAAGAGTGCCTTCATCTGCTCCACATTCTTGGGCAGCGAATCAATAGTGCGCACATGTGCCGGATCAGCTCCAAGGCCAAGACAGATATCCTCGAGTTTACCTGTGCCCTGCGAATCCTGACCACCGGTCATGCCCGTAGTCAGATTGTCGGAGATTATCACCGTCATGGGGGTATTCTCATTGATGGCGTCAAGCAATCCGGTCATGCCTGAATGTGTGAATGTCGAGTCGCCGATTATAGCCACTGCAGGATGCTGGCCGGCATCAGCCGCACCCTTGGCCATTGTGATTGATGCGCCCATATCCACACAGGTGTCGATGGCATTGAAGGGTGAAAGGAATCCCAGAGTATAGCATCCTATATCACCAAACACTTTCGGATTCTCATACTCCTCAAGCACGCCGTTGAGCGCCGCATACACATCGCGGTGGCCGCAACCCTGGCAGAGTGCCGGCGGACGCGGACGCGTCACCTGCGATGCAGCCTGCACCTCCACCTCCTTCAGACAGTCAAGATCACTCTTCACCTTAGCCAGTCCGGCACGCACAAGGTCAGGTGTAAGCTCGCCGGTCAGATTCAACTCTCCGCTCAACTTGCCATATACCTTGCCGGTGCGGTCGAGCACACCGCGTATTTTACGCTCGAGCAGAGGCTGTCCCTCCTCGATGACCATCACAGCATCACACTCATCAAAGAGCTTGCCAATCAACTTTGTCGGCACAGGATATTGCGAAATCTTCACTGTCGGGAAAGGAATACCCTCCGGGAAGACCTCCTTGACATAGTTCCAGGCCAGGCCGCTCACCACGAGTCCAAGCGACTTGTCGGCGCCATCGATATAAGCATTAAAGGGGGATGTCTCAGCCGCCTCTTCAAATCGCTTATAGTCATCGAGCAACACCTTATAACGCTGTTTTGAAATCGCAGGCATCAATACCCACTGACGCGGATTGCGCGGATAATGAAGCGTATTCTCGGCAGAGGGTTCGGAGTCGACCTCCACCACCGCGCGGCTATGGCTCAGGCGTGTCACCAGGCGCACCATAACAGGGATGGCAAACTTCTCCGACATCTCAAAACCATAACGCGCCATATCATAGGCCTCCTGCTGATCTGAAGGCTCAAGCACCGGCATAAGGGCGAAATCAGCATAGAATCTCGAATCCTGCTCATTCTGCGACGAATGCATCGAGGGGTCATCGGCTGCTATGACAAGCAGACCGCCGTTGGCACCGGTCATGGCCGAGTTCACAAACGCATCGGCAGCCACATTCATGCCCACATGCTTCATCGACACTATGGCACGCTTGCCGCAATATGACATTCCCAGAGCCTCCTCCACGGCAGTCTTCTCATTGCTGCTCCAGTGAGAGTGAAGATGACGCTCACGTGCCACCTCATTGCCCTGCACAAATTCCAGAATCTCGGTCGATGGTGTGCCCGGATAGGCATACGCCCCCGACAGACCGGCATTGATGGCTCCCAGAGCCAGGGCCTCATCGCCCAATAAGAGTTTTTTCGTTTTCATGTACTATTAGATTCGCCGAGCTGACGACTATGTCTGACAATGATATCCGACACTCTCCTCAGCATTCGGCCATGGACAAACTTTCAATGCGCAAATATACGTAATTTAGTCCGCTTTCAAAACAGTTTCTTTAGCAATTTTTTATGTTTTTCAGCATATTCATCATGTTTTCAAAATACTTATTAACATAAAATTCGTAAATATCACTTTTTTTTATTTCATCGTTCGAATCTCTCATGATTTTTTATTAACTTAGCGGTGCAAACCATTTCCCACCCCGTGTGTCAGAATGGCAAGAGTATATAACCCGAAGGCCCCTCTCCAGCATCACGGTGGCATTCTCTGACGCACGATGTGGTTATGGAGCGCATTGATTCTTCCACATCCATGACACAGGAATCCGCGCACTATCGTCCCCGATAGCACGTCGATTCATAAAACTTAATAACGAATATAAAACCAAACATCTATAAGACTATGTTTAAGAAAATGTTCTTAGCTGCCGCAGTGGCTCTCACAGCCCTTTCGGCTTCCGCAGTCCTCCCCTCTGTGACACTGACCGACATCAACGGCAACACTGTCGACACCTCAACTCTCTCTAACGACGGCAAACCGATGATCATCTCCTTCTTTGCCACCTGGTGCAAGCCCTGCATGCGCGAGCTCAAGGCCATCCACGAAGTCTACCCCGACTGGCAGGATGAGACCGGCGTACGCCTCATCGCTGTAAGCATCGACGAGGGTCAGAACGCCCAGAAGGTAAAGCCCCTCATCGAAGGCAAGGGATGGAGCGACTACCAGGTGCTCCTCGACCCCTCAAATGAATTCAAGCGTCAGCTCGGCGTCAATGACATTCCTCACGTCTTCGTGGTCGATGGCAATGGCAACATCGTCTGGAATCACCAGGGATACGTAGATGGCGGCGAAGAGGATATCCTCGAGGCTGTGCAGGCTGCTGCCCAGAAATGACCCGTAATCAATAGACTCACCCGCAATGAGTTCTATACCTCACCTGGACTTGATATAATAATATTGCATATGTATGGTAGACCCCGCCGAGGGGACTACCATACATCTATAGTTTAAATAAACACCCTTCTAACATCATGCCCAATAATTCTTTCCGCGCAGCTATTCCGCTACTTTTCGCCGCAATGGCTATGCCGGCTTGGTCAGCTGAAAATCAAGCTGATAAGAATGATTCCGTGATGCTTGTTCCGCGCACTTACATGGGCCAGACCATCAATGTGCAGGAAAGCATGCAGGATTTCACGCCAAAGAATCCATCCTGGTGGAGCCAGGTCAGAGCCACCGGTAGCATCCAGACTGAATTCATGGCTCCAATGGATGATTCATCGCTCGACATCAAGGCAGCCGACTATCCTGCAAGAGTGCTCAACAACACATACTTCGACTTCACTGTCAACGCACCCTACATCTCTGCCGGCGCAAGATTCCAATTCACAAAATGGCCGCTCCCGGGGTTTGAAGAGAAGACTATGCCCGGCTTCGCAGGATGGGGCATACCATATTTCTGGGCAACCGGTAAATATAAGTGGGCACAGCTCACTGCGGGTGACTTCTACGAGCAGTTCGGCTCCGGCCTCATCATGCGCACATATCAGGAACGCGCTCTCGGTGTCGACGGTGCAATACGTGGTGCCCGACTCAAACTCAATCCCGGCCGAGGTGTCTACCTGACTGCCCTCACCGGTAAGGAACGCCGATTCTGGAAGCATACCCCCGACCTCATCTGGGGTGCCGATGCCGAATGGAGTCTGCATGAGTCATTTGCCAATGCTTTCTCGCCGCAATATGGTGTGACGCTCGGTTTCTCATACGTGGGCAAACACGACAAACGTGGCAACGGCTCAAATGTCACCACCATCCTTGGCGATCAGGAATATCGTCTTAACTTCCCCACCACAATCGCAGCTTTCGATGGCCGCGTCAATGCCCGCCTCAAGGATTTCACAATCCTTGCAGAGTATGCCACAAAAAACAATGACCCCAACGCTGTAAACAACTACATCTACAAGCGCGGTCATGTAGAATTGCTCTCTCTCTCGTACGCCGCCAATGGATTCAGCGCATATGTGCAGGCCAAGCGCAGCGAGAACATGGCATTCCTGTCTGACCAGGAGGAGCAGACCAACGCTTTCATCAACTACCTCCCGGCATTCACCAACACACAGACCTATACGCTCGCAGCCCTATATCCTTACGCCACCGACTATAATGGCGAATGGGCCTATCAGGCTGAGCTGCGCTATCTCTTCAAGCGCAACACTCCGCTGGGCGGAAAATATGGCACCAACGTAAAGCTCTCCGGCTCATACATCGCCGACCTCTACAACCAGGCTCCTCTCGGACCGAAAGTTGAGGTGACAAATCCTGACGGCACAGTCTCTGTGCTCGACAAAGACCCCACTCAGGTAGGCACAAACGGCTACGGCGCCCCCTTCTGGAAAGCCGGCGGTCTGCGTTACGCCGACATCAACTTCGAGATCAGCAAGAAACTCAGCCGCAAAGTGCAGCTCACATTCTTCTATCTCTTCCAGCGTCTGAACTACGACAAAATCTTCGGACACCCCACCGAACATGGAGGCGAAGAGATGGTGACAGCCAACACCTTCATTCTTGAGGGTCAGTGGAAGATCGCCAAGCGCACTCAGCTGCGTTGGGAGGTGCAGTATCTTACCACTCATCAGGACGACAAAGACTGGGTATGCGCGCTGGCAGAGCTGTCGCTGGCTCCTCACTGGATGTTCACGCTATCTGACAACTATAACTGCGGCGTGACAAAGGAGCATTACTACACAGCGATGGTCACCTACAACTACCGTGCTAACCGCTTCGCCCTCTCATTTGCCCGCAACCGCGCAGGCTTCAACTGCTCAGGCGGCGTATGCCGCTGGGTGCCCGCATCTAAAGGCATCTCTCTAAGCTATAACTACACTTTCTAATTCTCTCTTCACGTCTTTATATAGTTATGTTTAATTCAAGACACTTCAATTCCATATCCATATGGGGCGCGCTTTGCGTGGCCGGCGGATTGATGACCGCCTGCGATGATGTGCCCGAAGCTGACCGCTTTATCGAGGTCGAGCGCCCGGTCGTGGCGCGCAAAGTCCTGATTCAGGAATTTACGGGCCTGAACTGCGTCAACTGTCCCACAGGCGCAGCAAAGGTGCATGAGATTCAGGAGTACTATCCGAATTCTGTAATCGCTGTCAGCCTGCATCCCGGAGGCACCGGATTCAGTGGCCCGATTGGTAATTTCAGTCTTAACACCGACCTGTCGCGTGTATACTACGATTACTTCACTCCCGCCGGCTTCCCGGCTGCTATGATTGACGGCTCCACTCCCGAGACTAACGTCAATCTCTGGATGGGCGCCGTGTCAAAGCGTATCAGCGTGCCTGCTCCGGCCGAAATCTCACTTCAGTCTGACTACGACGATGCCTCGCGCAATCTCACCATCAACTACGAGGTCGACATCAACAATGTCTACTCCCAGAATCTCAACATCAATCTCTGGATTGTAGAGAGTGGCATAGTGGGTCCGCAGAAGTCCGGCAATCGCCTGATTTTCGATTATGTGCATAATCACGTGTTCCGCACATCTCTCACCGGAGACTGGGGCACAAGCATCGGCAACTACTTCATTCCCGAGCAGACCATCACCGGCTCAGCCTCAATCCAGCTCGATGAGAAGTGGAAACCCGAGAACTGCCATATCGTGGCATTCCTGATGAACGATGCCAAAGAGGTGCAGCAGGCCGAGGAGATCGCTGTGATTGCCGAGGCTGCTGAATAAGCACCCTCACAGGTAGATTCCATACCTTAAACCCTATACCTAACCCAAATTCACAACTCTAACCAAGGAGACTTTATGAAACGATTCTTTCTTTCTCTCTCCATGATCCTGGTGGCCATCTGCGCACTTGCGGCCGATGCCGTCAACTGGACCATAACTCTTGTGGATGACAATACGGATCACCCGGCTATCAAGATGACAGCCGTCGTCAACCCGGGTTATCATCTCTATGCCGTCGACAACCCTGCCGGAGGTTCGATGCCTCTGAAATTCTATTTCGACGTCAAGGGATGCAAGACCGTAGGTCAGCCCTCAGCCAATAAGAAATACACCACTGAATTCGACGACATCTTCGAAGTCGACCAACACTTCTATGATGGCACAGTGGTCTTCACCCAGAAGCTGCAGCCCACTGCAAAAGACTTCAGCGTCAATGTCGAGATTCAGGGACAGGCCTGCAACGACACTGGATGCGTGCAGGTAGGTGATGCCAAGATGCTCAAAGGCAAATTTGCCGGAGCTAAAGAAGACGAGGCTGCCGCCAAGGCTGAAGAGAATGCCGAAGTCAACGCTCTCACCGAGATGACCGACTCACTTCAGCAGGCTGAACCCTTCATGACCCCCGAAGCCAATCTTTCAGGCGTAGAGGCCAATAAATCATGGTGGGACAACGTTGAGGCTGAACTGCGCGTATTTGAGGATGCTCCCGAGCAGCAGAGCCGCTCACTGTGGTATATCTTCATCGCAGGCTTCATCGGTGGATTGATCGCTCTGGTAACCCCCTGCGTATGGCCGATGATACCGATGACTGTGTCATTCTTCCTCAAGCAGAACAAGAGCCGCTCAAAATCTGTAGGCACCGCCGCCATTTATGGCCTCTCAATCATCGTCATCTATGTGGTGCTCGGCTTGGCAGTGACTATCATCTTCGGCGCATCAGCCCTGAATGAGCTTGCCACATCGGCCCTGTTCAACATCATATTCTTCCTGCTGCTCGTAGTGTTCGCCATCTCATTCATGGGTGGTTTCGAACTCACTCTTCCGGCATCATGGACCAATAAGATGGACTCGAAGGTTGATACCACAACCGGTCTGCTCTCAGTCTTCTTCATGGCCTTCACGCTCGTGCTCGTGTCATTCTCGTGCACAGGTCCCATTATCGGCACTCTTCTTGTAGAGGCTGCCGCCACGAGCAACTTCGTATCTCCGGCCATCGGAATGTTTGGCTTCGCGCTCGCTCTTGCACTCCCCTTCACACTCTTCGCAATGTTCCCCACCATGCTCAAGGCCATGCCTAAGAGCGGCGGATGGATGAACACCGTGAAGGTAGTGCTCGGCTTCCTCGAGCTCGCTCTTGCTCTGAAGTTCCTGTCGGTGGCCGACCTCGCCTACGGCTGGCGCATTCTCGACCGTGAGGTGTTCGTTTCACTCTGGATCGTGATCTTCTTCCTGCTCGGCGTTTATCTGCTCGGCAAGCTCCGCTTCCCTCACGATGATGAGGTAGAGAAGACTGGTGTAACACGTTTCCTTCTCGCCTGCGTGTCGTTTGCTTTCGCAGTCTACATGTTGCCCGGCCTCTGGGGCGCTCCGCTCAAGAGCATCTCAGCATTCTCGCCCCCCATCAGCACCCAGGATTTCTCACTCTATGAAGGTGAGGTTCACGCCCAGGTAGATGACTTCGAAGAGGGTATGCGCATGGCCCAGCAGCTCAATAAACCCGTGCTCCTCGACTTCTCCGGATACGGATGCGTAAACTGCCGCAAGATGGAGGCTGCCGTATGGACTGATCCCGATGTGAAGTCCACCATCGACAACGACTACGTGCTCGTCACTCTCATGGTCGATGAGAAGAAAGCTCTTCCCGAGCCCATCAAGATCACCGAGAAAGATGGCACACAGCGCACCCTCCGCACCTACGGCGACAAATGGAGCTACCTGCAGCGTTCCAAATTCGGAGCCAACGCACAGCCCTTCCATGTGATTGTCGACAAGAATGGTCAGCCGCTTGCTCCGGCATTCGTCTACAAAGAGGATGTGCCCGGCTACAAGGCCTTCCTTGAAATGGGTAAGACCAATTTCGCAAAATCGAAATAATCCCGATTCCATACTCTATATCTAAAGAGGGCCGCCGATTCAAGATGAATCAGCGGCCCTCTCACCAAATTATCAAATAAGCTCCTCCGATAGACCGATGTTATAGTTGGTCATAAAAGTTGTTTAAACTTAAACTGTCATGAATTATATGAGAATTCTCTTGATTGGCGCCCTGTGTTGCGGCGGATGTAATATCACTACAATCCTTGCCAAATCACCCTACGAGGCATATATTGACTCGGCTGAGAACTATGTAAAACGCGAACGCTATGCCGATGCTGCGCGATGCTATCGCGAGTCGCTGCGCATCAATCCCGGATCGCCGCTCAACTCCAAAATATTTGCCAACCTGGGGGTATGCCTCACCGGAGCCGGCGAATATACCGAAGCCCTCGAGGCATTCGATGTGGCGCTTGTGCGCGAGCCGGAGTCAACATCCATACTCAACTCACGCGCCCGCACCTGGCTGCTGATGAATAAGCCCGAGAATGCGATGACCGACCTCGACACTTCGTTAGCTATTGACTCCCTGCAGCGCGAGCCTCTGCGAATGCGTGGCCAACTCCACATGCTCTCCCATAATCAAGCCAAGGCAGCCACCGACTTCAAATCACTCGCCCTTAATTTTCCTGACGAAGCCTGGGGATATGCCGGACAAGCGCAATGCCTCATGGCCGGCAATAATTATTCCGACGCAATTCCACTACTCGAAAAGGCGATAGAGATTGACGACAATCCCGACTTCATCACCAGTCTTGCCACAGCTCAGATAGAGACCGAACATCTCCAGGAAGCCAAAGAGACACTGCGCGAAGCCATACGCCGCCACCCGCGCGAAGCCTCGCTATACATAGTCCGCGCCATACTCCACACTCGGCTCTACGAAAATGAAGCCGCAGCCCTCGACAAGAAAATGGCTATCGATCTTGGTGCCGACCCCACCGCAGTCGAAGCCCTCCTGCCCTCGCGCAAATCACGATAAATTCCCAATACGCATACAGCATCCGAACTTTTGTAAATGTCGATTTTTGAATTAATTTTTATCCACGGAACCCCCTTTATCGCTATATTTAACATTACAAAAGTTAAAATATTTGCCAATCTCATTTTTAATATCTAAATTTGTCGGCGTAATGGCGATGCATCCGATTGAAGAGCAATCATGATTATTGCATCATTATAATGATGTCGGCAGATTTTTAGCTTAATACCAATCTGCGGCATTCAATATAATACGGAACCCGGTGAGAATCCGGGACAGTACCCGCTGCTGTAAGTCATCAAAAGCCCGGAAGGAAGATCAATTTCCAAACGGGCCCGACAAGGAGGACCGCCTGAATGCCATTGGCTTCAAGCCTAACAATATCGCAAGGTCACAATTTCCATACCTGCCGATATTCAGTTTGTGCACGCTGAGAAGGTGCGGTTCTTCATGATAAGTCAGAATACCTGCCATTATATCTGCCATCTGCAGTATCCCTCAAATCTTGCTACTGACTCTTTTCTTGGCTTTTTTTGAGTGATATTTATCATTGCGCCTACGGGATTATGGGCACCTCTGACTTATCATCTTTTCAAGTCTCTTCACAACGAGACAACGGTAATTCTCAGACTATCCTGCTGGAGTCGCCTCACCATTAAGCGGCACACCATACACTATCCCGTACGCACCATATGATATGGCGCATACGGGATTTTTTATGTAGAATACACACCTGACATCAAATGATTCATCTCAAACTGCCACTCCTGGTCAGTCTCAATATCGTAGCCTGCTCTTACCTCGCAGCAGCTGCTTCTGAGGCCAATAGCAAGCCCCATGCTTTGGCATCCGATTCGGTGGGCACACAACTTCAAGAGCTCGTGGTCACTGCATCCGCACCTGCTGATGAAGTCATCCCGGCTCAATATCTAAACGGGGAAGAATTGGAGCGCCTTAACTCCAACAGCATCGCTGATGCACTCAGGTATTTCTCCGGTGTGCAGGTAAAGGATTATGGTGGAGTCGGAGGTATAAAGACTGTGAATATCCGCTCTATGGGCACAAACCACACCGGCGTAGTCTACGACGGCATAGAACTTGGCAACGCACAGAACGGCCAGATTGACCTCGGCCAATTCTCGCTCGACAATATCGAGGCAATATCTCTGCACAACGGGCAGCGGTCACAAATTCTTCAACCGGCGAAAGACTTCGGCTCAGCCGGCACAATATATATCCGCACCCGCACACCACATTTCGAAGAGGGTGAAACTTATCATCTGCGCGCCACAGTACGCACAGGCTCTTTCGATCTTATCAACCCATCGGCCCTACTTGAATTGCGTCTAAGCAGAACTGTCAACATGTCGTTCTCGGCCGAGTGGCTCAACTCAAGCGGCAAGTATAAATTCAGATACCGGCGTGTCAATCCGGCAGGCGAACTCGCCTACGACACCGTAGCCATACGCGAAAATGGCGATATCAACGCCACTCGACTTGAATGCAACGTCAATGGCACTCTGCAGCATGGGGAATGGCACGCCAAAGTCTATAACTATAATTCCGAGCGCGGAGTTCCGGGAGCTATCGTCAACAACGTCTGGAGGCGCGGTGAGCGTATATGGGACACCAATTCATTCGCGCAGGCATCCGTCAGACTCGACTATCCAAGATTCTCAACCCTCAACAATGCAAAATATTCATTCTACCGCACCCACTATGTCAACAACGATGACAAGCAGGTAAAAATCGACAACCTCTACCGCCAGCGCGAGATCTACATCTCTTCAGCCAATGAATATCAGATTCTTCCGGCGTGGCGTACCTCTCTGAGCTACGACTTCCTATATAATTCACTCGATGCCGACGTATATGGGTTCGCCCGGCCCGACCGTTTCTCGAATCTACTGTCAATCGCTACAGCCATATCGCTCGACCGATTCAAGGCGCAGGCAAGTGCTCTGGCTACTTTCATCCACGACAGACTCCAGGGCCAGGAGGCTCCGGCCGACAAGCATGTCGTCACGCCCGCAGTATATTTATACTTCGCACCATTCAGAAGCAATCCTGATTTCTCAATCCGGGGCTTTGTGAAGCAGTCTTTCAGAATGCCCACATTCAATGACCTCTATTATGCAGATATGGGCAACTCTAAACTTAACCCCGAACGCGTCACTCAATATAATCTCGGACTCGCTTATATCCATTCGTCATCACATTCATTTGTGACACAGGCACGCCTGAGCGCCGATGGATATATCAACCGTGTCAAAGACAAGATTGTGGCCTATCCCAAAGGTCAGCAATTCAGATGGACAATGCTTAATCTTGGACTTGTGGATATCAAAGGGGTCGATGTGTCAGGTCTGATAACTTTCAAGGCTTTACGCGAATTCTACCTCACTCTCAGGGCTCAATACACTTACCAGCACGCCATCGATATCACTAATCCGGCCGACAATTATTATCGTCACCAGATTCCCTACATCCCGCATCACAGCGGTTCGGCTGTGGCAAATCTTTCGTGGCGTGACCTTAATGTCAACTACAGCTTCATCTACGTCGGCGAGCGCTACAATCAACAAGAGAACATCCGGTATAACTACACCCAGCCATGGTATACCTCTGACGTCTCTGTGTCATACGATTTCAGATTCCGCAGCGTAGCCCTGCGATGTCTGCTGGAAGTCAACAATCTGCTGAGTCAGGATTATGACGTGATTATAAATTACCCGATGCCGAAACGCAATTACCGCCTTACACTGACAGTACAGATATGAAGATACGCAAAGATACGATACGCCGCAATCAAGTGATTGCGCGCATAATGGCGGTCGGGGCCTGCAGTGCCCTGATGCTCAGCAGCGCGTGCAGGCATGATGAGCTTGTGGTGCCTACTGAATATGATATCATTCCTGAATCTCCGGACGATGCCACACGCATACGCGGATTCTATCTCGTCAATGAAGGAAATATGGGATCAAATAAATGCACTCTCGATTATTTCGACTATTTCACCGGTCTTTACGCACGCAATTTCTATGCCGAACGTAATCCCACGGTCATAAAGGAACTCGGCGATGTCGGAAATGATATCGGCATCTACGGCTCCAAACTCTACGTAGTGGTCAACTGCTCACATAAGGTGGAAGTGATGGACGCCTACACGGGCATACGCATCGGACAAGTGGATATTCCCAACTGCCGATATGTGAGATTCTATCGTGGCAAGGCCTACGTAAGCTCATATGTCGGACCGGTGCTCATTGATCCGGATGCACCGAAAGGGGCCGTATATGAAGTCGACACCACATCTCTAAAGGTCACTGCCAAAGTGAGCGTGGGATATCAGCCCGAAGAGATGGAAATCATCGATGACTACATGTATGTGGCAAACTCAGGAGGCTACAGGGCTCCGAACTATGACAACACAGTGTCGGTGATTCAGATGGTAGATTTCAAGCAGGTGCAACAGATACCTGTCGGCATCAATCTTCACCGCGTCAAACAAGACAAATTCAAAAAGCTCTGGATCACCTCACGCGGCGACTACATGAGCCGTCCGTCAAGACTCTATGTACTCGAGAAGAAGAAGGGCTACAACCAGATGGTGGTCACCGACACTCTTCCCATCGCATGCTCCAATATGGCCATACATGGTGATTCTCTCTATTTCTATGCCACTGAGTGGAACAACTACACATCAACCAACTCTATCAGCTATGGCATTATCGACACCCGTACAAAACAGCTCGTGTCGACAAACTTCATTACCGATGGCACAGAAAAGTCTATCACCATACCCTACGGCATTGCCATACATCCCGAGACAGGCGATATTTTCGTGACAGATGCCAAGAACTATGTATCATCCGGCACCCTCTACTGCTTCTCCGCCTCGGGTAAATGCAAATGGAGTGTGCGCACCGGCGACATTCCTGCTCACATCGCATTCTTACCAAGGCAATGACAAAGGGATATAGTCGCAAGACCCTAATCACGAATCCTCATCCTACGTCAAAACAACTTCCTGACGCCCACAAATGACTCATAACACACCACATATATTCCCTCTCCACCGCAGGTCAATCCACGCGGGCTTCTACGCTTTGGTTCTGAGCGCACTATCCTCTGGCCTTGGCTCATGCACACAGGACCCTCCCATGGTGAGTCTCGGCATAGATGATTTCTATCGGATAGAGCGTATGCGTAAACTTCATTTATCGCCTGCCCTCACCGGCGAACAATATGAATGGATTATTCAAGCCCCCGATGGATCACTCCACGACCACTCTTCTTCAAAAGACTATCTATTTCTTGCCTCCGAGGAGGGGGAATATTCCGTAGACTTCAAAATTATAGACGATGCCACTCCCTATGACTATCATTTCACCATACAGGTAGTGCATGAAGAAATAGAATACTCTCCATATATATCAAAAGTATTGGAGTATTGTCCGGCTCCGGGACAATTCATAAATGAGATGCCAATGTATGAGGAGGGCGACACTTATGCCGACATCCTGAAGAAGGCAGAGGAATCAATATCTGGCAAGAATGACATCATGATCTCTCTCGGGGGATATGGCGGGTATGTGACTTTCGGATTCGACCACACCGTAATCAATTCGCAGGGCAATGACTTCCGCATTTGGGGAAATGCATTCTACGAACTCACTCAACCCGATGAGAAAGGGGGCTCGGCCGAACCGGGAATCGTAATGGTCAGCTACGACACAAACTGCAACGGTCTACCCGATGATGAATGGTATGAACTCGCCGGCAGCGACTACAATAATCCATCAACCCTGCATGACTACCGGATAACCTATCATCGACCAGACCCCGCGCGACAACCTATAGGAGATACTTCGGGATTTCTGACTGACCTCTACTACATCCCCTGGCAAGACTCTGAGGGAGCGACCGGATACGTAGCGCGCAATAGCTTCCACATGCAGGATTATTATCCTAAATGGATTGATGCTGACGAGCTGACATTCTCTGGCACACGCCTCCCCGCAAACGCACGCGACCTTAGCGGCACCGGCACTTACTTCGTACTCTATAGCTTCGCGTGGGGTTATGTCGACAACCATCCCAATGATTTCGCCGATCTGAATAGTTTCGACATCTCCTGGGCCGTCGATGGCAATGGCCGGAAGGTTAATCTTCCTGGAGTCGATTTCATACGTGTCTACACCGGCATCAACCAATATTGCGGTTGGCTGGGGGAAACATCTACAGAGATCTGTCGTGCGCAAGATCTGAATATCATTGACCCTCAGAGCGTGATTCCTGATCCTCTATCTTCAGATTAGATACTGGTCAGCCCAGTCACTACCAGCAACGTCAATACACAACATAACCAAATATATAATCTTATGAGAAAACGACTACTTATCTCCACATTTCTACTTGCAGCCATGGCCTCTGCCAGGGCTGACTACAATGTGGACTTTTCCCGAATCCGTCATTGGGCCGGAAGTGGCGACAATGAGGCTGCACTCGTAGTGCAGTTCCTGGATGAATACGACAGGACCGGATATGTCTGGGGATTCCGATGGCCCGACGGAGCGGAGCCCACCGGCGAAGAGATGATTCGTGCTATCGCTGCCGAATCTGATGATTTCTGCGCATTGATTCAATTCACCGGTGGCATGGGATCCACTCTTGATGGAGTGGGCTACAGTCGTGACAATGCCATCCTTCATCAACTCTGGTACGACTATGAATCGGCTGCGGCCGACCCCTACATCATGTTTGGGTTCGATGAGCCCAATACACTGATGAGTCAATCGCACTCTCCCGGCCCGGAGGCTCTGACATTGTGCACCAATGCCATCGAAGCTGCCTCCCTCTCCCACATCATCGAACATCCCCTCAACCAACGTGTCTTCGGGTATCCGGCCTACGACTACGACTGGTGGGTGGCCGCGCAGACGGCCCCAGACATGCGTTGGAATGCAGGCTGGTACACCGGCTACTGGAGCTACTGGCTCGGTGCTGAAGGTGTCAACGTAAGCGAATTCTCTTATTCCGGCCTCGGAATGTCGAGCGTAAAATTACGCCATAAGGATGTCAACGCATGGAAATTCATGCCTCTCGACGGTCCGGTCAATCCTGATAACTATGTCATCGGCACCGCAAGCTCAAAGGCTCCCTGGGGTAATTCTGTCGATTACGTTCACTTCCTCTCCACCACATCTATCGACTCGCCAGCGATGGATAATAATGCCGATCCTGAGATTTTCACTATCGAAGGTCAGCGCATCACCCTAATCCACGACCTCAATTCATTGCCTCATGGCATTTACATAATCCGCCAGAATGGGAAGGCCAAAAAGATTATAATCGGCTAACCCCTCCCGCAGTTTCAATCAGTTCAATGACTTAAATATCTGACTGACCATAATTTTAACTAACCCTTATATTATGCTTAAAAGAAAAAGTAACTTTATCCTTTTCGGATTGCTTTCCATCCCCGCTATTTGCGCCAATGCTGCGGGTATGGCCAATCTGGAATCTGACCGAATCGCTACCTCTGTAGGACTCGGTGGCACATCGACACCTCTCATCGTGAGCTGGGGCGACGGTAATGGTATCGACAATTTTGTCGTCAGTCTGCTACATGACGACCCATCTTCACTCTCACCCGATCAAGTCATCAGCATGCTGGTGGAGGCTGACAGGCGTTTCTACACTCCTGAGGGTGCCACGTCTACCGCTCTGGCCTTCGACCAAGGAGGTGATGGAGTATTCGATGATGAGGCATATACGGAATTCGACCATCTATGTGCCGATAACGACGAAGGCCGATGGGTGCTCTCGGCAATTTCTGACAATGAGGCCGGAGCACTGATGCTGCACTATCAGAAATATGCCGAGCCATCCGGATTCAATCCCGAATATATCTTCTATCTTCCGGATGCCAAGGAGATCGGCGCTTGGCTGCATGATGATGTCATGGTTGAGCGCACAGACGCATCTCCACTCGTGCCGGTATACATGAACTGTGGTGCAGGCAACACCGTGGCCAATATCACGACAACCCTCACTACTGACGACCGTACCTATATCTCCACCTTCAATGCCGCCGACACCAAAAAAATCATCTACGGCTACGGCTATATGAAGCTTAAGTTCGCCACTTACTCCAAAGATAAGGACACCGGCGAATACTACCCTGTCGACCATTACTGTGGCACTGCCAATCCTAAGCTCCAGCTAAGGTATAAAAAGGCTGGAGCCACTGTGGCCACTGCCGCAACTACCCGTCAGTTCGCGCTTACAGTCACCCCACCTGCCCCTCTTGCTGGCTTGACCCTGACTCCGGCAGTTGATCCGGCTCCCGTCACCGAAAAGCTCCAGCTACACCTGGCCTATGCCCCGGCTGGGGGAGAATTTGCAGGCGGACTCGACTTCGTGGCCGAAAACCTCGACACCTCTAACTCATCAAACACGGTGCTGTCGATGATGGCTGATATGAATGATCCGACACTCATCAATGTATCATTCTCCAAGACCAATGTCGGACGTGTGCGCATCAACGCCACATCACGGGCATATCCCGAGATTTCTGCCAGCACAGAATTCGATGTCTACGCCTCAAATCTGGTATCATCCATCAGTATGCCCGACGATGAGTTGGCCGGCATAACCCTCGATGCCTATACAGATGAGGAATTCGCATACAACATGCATATCATTCATCCAGTAGTAGAGCCGGCCGATGCAGATATCACACACCTCATCCTGCACACTTCGCTCGATGACGCTGAAGATGGTCCTATCGCAACTCTATATTACCAGAAAGCTGACAAAGGCTGGGAACTACAGTCGCGACCATTCGGCACACGCTGCGCATTTGATGCCACGACTGAAGAGAAAATCGCCGCCAACAAGGCTAACTATGCACTTCTTGACGCCTTCCAGGAGCCCGTCAGCTGCACCGCATGGCTTGAGGCCGCCGATGGCAGCGGCGTACGCACAGATGAATTCGAGATAACTCTGCAACCTCGCGACCGTAATGTGCCTGACGACAACTATCAGGATGGTTTCTTCTGGCTCAACGAGGAATGGTTCGGCCACACAAATGGTTCAATCAATTATATCACAGCTGATGACGAAATCAAATACCGTGTCTTCGAGGCTCAGAACTCGGGCGAGTTCTTCGGTTGTACTTCGCAATATGGTATGATCTTTGGCGACCGCCTCTATGTCATGTCGAAACAACAGCTTGACAATGGCGACCGTTACCGTGCCGGCAGCGGCGGACGCCTGGTGGTGGCTGATGCGAAAACATTGAAGAAAATTGTGGCTTTCGATGAAATCGGCACCACTGCCGGCACCGGAGCTACCGGCCCCAACGGATCTACAATGGCCGGCGACGGACGCGCATGCGTAGGCGTGCGCCCCGATAAAGTCTACCTCGGACATCACAAAGGTATCCGTGTCCTCAATATCGACCTCGATAAGGCTGCAAGCGATGACCCCGAAACCGCAGCTTCTGCTTTCACCCTGGGCAATGAAATCGTAGTCAACGACAATAATGGTTCTGGCCTCTACAATGGACAGGTGGGCGATATGGTAGCCACCCAGAATTTCGTCTTCGCTGTGTCGCAGGACCGCGGACTCCTCGTAATCGACCCCGAGAAGGATGAAATCATCAAGTCGCTCGGCACTGTCTACATTTCTACAGATTCAAAAGGGAATGAGAAGATCTCATACAGTGTGCAGGGTGTCACCCAGACCGCCGATGGTCATGTGTGGATGACTGAGAATGACACCCGCGACAAAAACAACGTCATTACCCGATTCGTAGAGATTGATCCCCTTACGGCTGAAATCATCAATACCTACACTCTGCCTGAGGGTGCAGGCACTGTCAACACCGGATGGGGAGCCTGGCGCTCTGCTAACTTCTTCGCAGGCAAGAAGAAGAATGTGATTTATTGGGGTAATGTCGGTTCGGGCTACAACGACCAGATTCTCGGAGCAGGCACCGGCTATATATTCCGCTGGGAACCCGGTAAGGAACTCCCCACCGAAGCTTTCTTCAATCTCGGCAAGCGCCCGGGCATGAATGAAACCACATTCCAGCAGCCTTACGCTACTATGGGTTATGACGAGGTGCGTGACCGAGTGGTGATGGCCACCACCCATGGCGCATCCTACAACTATCGGCATGAATGGATTCATTTCATCGACGGCACAACCGGCGAGGAGTTGTCATGGCAGAAACTTGCTCCATATTTCTGGTTCCCGGCAATGCCCATAATGCCCGATAAATATGATCCGGAACTCTCATTAGGTGCAATCAATATCGAAAGCGTAGATCGCAACCTTGAAATTGACCTCTCGGAATATCTGTCTGACGCCGATAATATCGATGCGAATATCCGCGTTGAATTGGCTGATGCTGATGAGGATGCTGAAGTATCAACTTATCTGGCCAACTACACTCTCGATGGTCGCCAGCTTTACGTCAACCCGAAAGCGCAGGGCTCTGAGCCTCTTAACTTCGTCATCGAAAGCAATGGCAAACGCATTATGGCTTCCATTCCGGTTAGCGTAGGCACTACCGGCGTAGACCTCACTCTCGGAAACGCCGCAGGCAAAATCTTTACCTCCGGCCAGGACATAATCCTCGAAGGTTATGCCGGATTTGATTTCAGCATCTCTGACATGCAGGGATGCGTGGTAGGTAGCTATCATGCAGAAAATGTGAAGGAAACTATCGCCACAGGTCTGCCCGGCGGCATCTACATCCTCTCAGGTGTGAAGGGCAATGACCGCTGCATCCGTAAAATCATAATCCGATAACTCTATCTTATCGAATGAATTCATTCTCTTATCTTAAAAGGATGATGCCGGCAATATTGCCCGGCATCATCCTTGCCTGTTTTGCTATTGATGCTATTGGCGCTTCAAAAGAATACACGGATGGTGTATTCATTGTCAACGAAGACTGGTATGGCCATCAGAACTCCACTATCAACTGGCTCTCGGCAGATGGTGTGTGGGATTATCGCGTGTTTCAGACGGCCAACGCCGACGATGGACGCCAGCTCGGCTGTACCAATCAATACGGTCAAATCTATGGCGACCGTTTCTTTCTTATCGCCAAACAGGAGCGTGACCCCGGAGCCGGAGTGACCGGTGGACGCATCACCGTAGCCGATGCCCGCACCCTCAAGATGCTTTTCCAGTCAGAGATTATCGACCCGTCGGGAGCCCAGTGCGATGGCCGTGGATACCTCGGCGTCGACCTGCATAAAGGATATATCTCCACAAGCAATGGCATATGGGTTTTCGACACCGACACTTACACTGTCATCGGCCAAGTGGAGGGCTCAGCCAACCCCAACGGTGCCGACGGGCGCCCTAACACCGACCCTACAGGCTCGCTGTATCATGGTCAATGCGGTTCGATGGTGAGAGTCAACGACCGCGTGTTTGCCGCTCATCAGCAATACGGATTGCTTGTGATTGATCCAGCCGTAGACAAGGTGGTGGCCACTATCGGTATGCAGCCGGTTTTCGACATCCTGCCCGAACCGGAAGATGGGGCGACGAAGGTGTTGCCCGGCATAGGATCTGTAGTGCTCGCCAAAGACGGGTCACTATGGGTAAGCGTGGCGCATGACGTGCAGGGCACCGGGGCCACTCTCCCCTATCTTATGCGTGTGGATCCGGCCACACTCGATACTGAAATCGTAGAGGTGCCTGAAGGTCTCTATCCTCCGGCCAACAGCTGGTATGCCTGGACCCCAGATGGATTCTGCGCATCGGCTCGCAACAACGTCCTTTATTGGAATGGCGGCCCCAACTCATGGTTCTCTAACGCCAGAGTCTATAAATATGATATCGATTCCGGAGAATTCTCAATCATTATCAATCTCGACCGCGAGGCTCAGGAACAGGGACTCGGCCAATATAGCAGATGGAACATCTACGGATGCTCACTTCGCATACACCCAGTGAGCGATGAAATCTACACCTCTCTGTTCCATTATTTCCAGAATCCAACCTACAGACTGCGCCGTGCTGATGCCGATGGTAAGACTATTGAGGAATATGATATGATTCAGAACTACTGGTTCCCATCATTACCGGTCTTTCCCGACAACCACTCACCTGAGGCAGATAATCTCACAGTCAAGGGACTCAATCCTGACGATGAGTTTGTGTATCCTCTATCCGGATGGGCCTCTGACGCTGACAACATCGACTCGGCTATTGTCTACACCATCAACTCCTGCGATTTGCCGGCAAATCTAACAGCCTCGATACGCAATGGCCAACTGATTATAGCCCCCGCAGACAATCAAGACGATGCGACATCCGCGCAATCCGGATGGGTAGATATCGACATCAATTCCAACGGCAAGGTCATAACCCGACGCATCACTCTTGAGTTTGATGCCTCAGGTGTGGAACAAACCACCATTAAGCACCCATCTGTGGTATACTCAGAGGGCACACTTCATATCAAAGGTGCCGCAGGCAATCAATTGCGGATATACACCACTGCAGGCGAAATCCTCGGTCACTATGATATTATCGATAATACCGCCAACATCCATATCCCTCTCCCACACGGTGTATACATCGTAATCTTAGGAGAGCATTCTTATAAGATCGCTATCTGATTTGAAGATGGCTTTGAGATCTTAAACGGAGCGACTCACTGAAGACCCCTATTTCCGGACATCAAGTGGCGTACCCGACATCAAGTCAGGTATGCCACTGTTTTTTTAATCTCCGATGCTCACTTATAGTATATTTTAAACGACTTAATTATCAGACATTTGAGCAAAAGCAACAAAAAAAACACTTAAAAGATTTGCACAATTCAAAAAAAGGTTGTAACTTTGCAACGCAAATGAGGGAAACGAGAGAGTTACCCCAGCAAAAATAATCAAAATGCGAAAATAGCTCAGTTGGTAGAGCACGACCTTGCCAAGGTCGGGGTCGCGGGTTCGAGTCCCGTTTTTCGCTCCAATTATCTGACGCAGTCAGTAAACAATCGTCCGGGTGGTGGAATTGGTAGACACGCTACTTTGAGGGGGTAGTGGCCGTTGGGCTGTGTGAGTTCGAATCTCATCTCGGACACTTGAAAAATCCGCAAGAATCTGTTTTCAGATCTTTGCGGATTTTTTGTTTTTTATTCCATAGTCTGCAGTGAATGCCAATATTATTTGTTATATTTGTAAGTGATGATATTTGATCACTTATGAATGTATGAGGAAAGAAACTGCTAATATATTATCATTATTAGATAGCTATTCGTTGCCAACTCCAGAAGATATCGCGTTGAAGATTGCAGGAGATTTCAGACGACGCAGGATAGAAAAAGGAATAACGCGTGGGGCTATGGCTGAGAAATCTGGTGTTGCGATTGCTAATATTGCGAGATTTGAGCAAAAAGGTTTGATTTCGTTTGGACATTTGATCGAATTGGCTATTGCGCTTGGTTATAGCTCTGAGCTAAAAGCTATTTTTTCAGAACCCAAGTTCTCGACAATGGAGGAATTGGAGCAGATCAAAAGAAATGTCGGAAAGAAAAAAGCTTATTCAAGGAAGACTTATGATGAAAAAGATAGATAAAATATTGGTGAAATATTGCAATCATAAGGTAGGGGTTCTTTCGCTTACTCCTGATTCCCGTTATTGCGTATTTGAATATGATGCGATGTGGCTTGTAAATGGGTTCAGTATTTCGCCTTTGGAGTTGCCTTTGAAGTCAGGGATATTTGTGGCCAAGTCTGTCCCTTTTGCTGGAAATTTTGGTGTTTTTGAAGATAGTTTGCCGGATGGTTACGGCAGATACTTACTGCATAAGACGTTGGCAAGAGAGGGTATTGATGACAGATCTCTGTCGGCTCTTGATCGTCTGAGTCTTGTCGGTGATGGCGGCATGGGTGCATTGACGTATGAACCGGTAAGTGTGATGGGTGATAGAAATGAGATATCCGATTTTGATGTATTGCAGGAGAAGGCATTGGAGGTGCTGAGAGAGCGTCAGGACTCAGATGCCGGACTATTGCTATATAATAGTGGTAATAGTGGAGGTGCTCGCCCAAAGGCGGTCTACTCTGATGGCAGCGGACATTGGTTAGTTAAATTTCGTCATACATATGATCCGTTAGATATCGGTCTTCAGGAGTATAGATATAATGAAATTGCAAAAAAATGTGGAATAAATGTGCCTGAATTCAAGCTTGTCAATGGGAAATATTTTGCAACACGACGTTTTGATATAGGGTCAGACGGCAAAAGAAAACATGTGGTTACTGTTGGAGGTCTGCTTGGCGTTTCGTTGAGTGAACCGGTACTGGATTATTCCAATCTCCTGTCTTTGACCGGCTTTCTGACTCAAAGCGTGGATGAGGTAGAGGAAATGTATCGTCGGATGGTGTTTAACTATCTTATGGACAACAAAGATGATCATTGCAAGAACTTCAGCTTTATAGTAGATAAAGATCTTACCGGAGGTTGGCGGTGGCGATTGGCACCGGCTTACGATTTAACTCGTTGTTCTGGCGGTTATAATGGCGAACATGCGACTTCAGTCAATTGGAAAGGAAGACCATGTCTGGCCGATTTTATAGCTGTCGGTAGGAAAATAAAACTTAGTGAACAACGTTGTCGCGACATAATCTTTTTAATAAAAGATGCGTGTGGGAATGCAATAAAATATGATATTGAATGAAAAATTTGATGCTTATTATCTCATCTCAGAGGATTGACTTTTCCGGATATGTTGCCTTGTTTCACCTGACGGCGGTAGCAGAGATAGAATTTGGTGCATAATGCCGTGATGACGATTGCAGATGCTAAGTTCCACCACTCTGCCGTTCCATCGGCTACCCGTATGGCTCTGTCAATAATTGCTCCAAGCGACAAAATTGCAAGAACAAACCATATATTACGTCTGATTTTATTGTTTATCATCGTTGTAGAATTTTAAGTTTCTGTCCAATTAGACAAGACTTTTGTCAAATAGTTGCAGATGGCGATGAATTTTTTGCAATGCGGTTGTTCTTAATTTAGCGTCCTGCTGCGGATGAGGATTCGACATTAGCATCGGCATTGACAATTTTCTGAATGTCGCGTTTCTGTCGACCCCATTGCAGGTTATATCTGATCTGGATGAAAGGCATCGGAGCCATATCCAGACGGATGTGGGTGAGATTCTGATTATATGGGTTGAGCGACTGAGAGCCACGGTCGTATTTGGTGAACGGGCAGAGAGCGCCTGCGGTGAACTCCCATTTTTTCCAGTCGTAGCTGAGGGCAAGAATAGAAATTGACTCTCCCCATGAATAAGTCTCGCCCCATAGGTCTTTCTGTGATTTCTGATATTGTGCGGTGAGTGTGAAATTCCAATGCTGGGCAAGAAGAGTGATGTCTCCGCTCCAGTTATGATTGTAGAGTTTATATCCTGTCCCTTTCATTCGTTCGGCACGATATTGCAGGGTTCCGGTTGCCATAAGCCAGTTTGGAATGATCTCAATTTGTGGCGACAGGAAGAACGAAAGGTTTTGTAGTCCGTCGCTGTTTTCGTATGAGGTTATCAGGCGGTTGTCCTTCCAATAGAGAATGGGGGTGATTGCATCAGGGCTTGAAAAGGCGCGGATGCCGAATGAACCCATCACTCTCGGGAGGGTGAAGCTATAGCGGAATGTGAGCATGTAGGATGTGGATGGCTTTAGATCGGGATTGCCTATTGCCCACTGGATAGCATCGGTTTGCTGTGGCGCTATGTTTGTTTGCGACAAAGTTGGTGTCGACTGCCATGTTGAGAAATTAAGTCGGAATTGCGATTTGGTGTTCGGTTTATATGTGGCGGTTAACTGCGGACGCAGATTCCAGCTGTCGGTTCCTTGGTTGGTCTCGCGGAATTTGAAGGAAGTGTAGCTCGCTCCTAAACCGGCAGTGAGTGTCACCTTGTCAATACGTTGAAAAAATTCTCCGAAGAAATAAACACGATCTTGCCGTTGGTGGAACACTTCGCCTCCGAGATTCTCATACGTGGAGCGGTTGCGGTTTGCCGTATAGGACACCCCGGCAGTCAGACGGCTGTTCCGCCAGTTTTTGATATAGTCGGCTTCTATGCCATAAGCTTGATTATGATCTTTGATGGAGGTGTTCACATCGGTGATCATGTCGGATGTAGTGATGTCCTCTTCGGTGTATATGCGGTAGCTACGACCATTGTAGAGCGATGCGCTGATATCAACTGCAAGTAGTTGGTTGTGACTGAAATGCTGTTCAAGATATGCGCGTATGCTCGGAGTGAGGCCGTTTTTGCCCGAAAGGTCGCGAAGACGGATTGCAGCCTGGGAATCGTTTTGCGACATTATCCCTTCATACATGGATTCCTCAGGCCACTGCTTGAAGCCTTGGAGCGCGATCCAGAACACAGTCGTGTCGGGTTTGATATAGCTGTAGTCGATCTGTAAGCTCCCGATTGAGCCGCTCATGTAGCCTCCTGTCGGTGTCTCATTGCGTCTCAGCGATTGTCCGTCAGGAAAAGTGAACGTCTCACTGTATTCTCTGTGTGATCCGATCCGGTTAGTCATTTTATAGTTCGCACTCAGACCCCATTGTGAACGGCCGTTGTTAAGCTTGAGGGCTCCATTGTACGGTCCCCACGCGCAGTTAAGTGCCTGCATGCCCTGAGTCATGAGTGATCCTCCTCTTTCGGGATTGGTAACTACGAAATTGAGTACGGCATTGGCGCCGTTATATCTTAGTCCCGGATTATCGAGCCATTCAACTCGCCGGATTGTTTCGGGGAGCAGGTTGCGGACCTGCTCCATTGTAGCCTCCCGTCCGTTGATTCTGACTTGTACGCTCTCGCCGGATGATGTTATAGTACCAAGAACATCGTTGACATTCAGAGATGGGATCATTAAATTTCGGATCAATTGAATACCATCCTTGGAATGTTCCATCGCGCTTGCAGATGGATAGTACACATCCATGTCGGATTTACGTACCACCTTAGGTGCCTGCACAACTATCTCCTGTAGCTCTTGCGTTGCTATGGTGTCGGCCACTTCCTGAGCGGAAGCGAGCAGTGTCACAGAAAGAGTCAGTATTGGGCTTAGATATCTTTTCATCTGGCGTAAATTTTTGTATTGTCATTATTATGACGCAAGAAACTTACGTTTGTGACACTCCCTTAAAAAAATATGCAATCCGGTCCGGGCTCTGAGCTTATCTGGACGTTTCGAGGGTAACTATGCGGTTGGTCAGGGTGCGGAGATTGGCACGGAGGGACTCAAGTTTTTCTTCTGAGTTTTTGATGGCCGTGGCTACAGATTTGTCGGTGGCATACTGGCGGCGCAGTTCCTCGAGCGATAACTCCAGATCGGCAATCTCGTCCATGCAGTCCTGACGCAGTTCCATGGTGCGGCGCGAGTTGGCTGACTTCAATTGATCATACCCTGTCAGAATGCCGCGTCCTGGGATTTCTATTACAAAATCGGATGATGCGCCGGCTGCTTCCGAGTCAAGAGCTTCGATGGCCTTAAGTATTGGGCTATAGTCGCGCTTGGGATCGAGAGTGGATTTGATTGAGGTGATGAATGCGCGGTTGGTTAATTCCGGATCGTTGACCGCATAATTGATGCGCAGATCCTGTGGCACGAAGACATAGATGGTTATTTTGCCGTCGAGTCGATTGCGGTCAGTGGCCCACCATCCGGCACCGGTCAGCTCGTCGATGGCAAGCAGATAGTCATCGTAGGGTGAGTTGTAAGGCATGCCGATGTTTTGTGGCTGGAGAAATTCGTCGCCGTCGTTTCTGGAGATGAAGATGTCGTATCCGCCAAGTGATTCATCACCGCGTGCAGCGAAATATAGTGTGGTGCCGTCGGGTTGTAGGAATGGATAGTTGGCAGAGATACCCTCAAGAGCTTCGCCGAGAGATTGGGGCTGTTCCCATGTGCCGTCGGCTAAAAGATGGGATTCCACGAGTTGGCGGCCTCCATCGGATGTGGGACGGCTCCAGATCATTGTTTCCGCCGATTCTGTGACGTAAACGGTAGTGGAGTCGTCGGTGGCGAATCCTTCCGGCAGCTCTTCTGTTGAGGAAACATAGCCGGCCGGCGAAGAGAGCATATAGTTTAGGAAGAAGTCGCGCCTGTCAACGGTAATGGAATCTATGATCGCAATGTGTTCCACACGCGAGAGCATAGTTGATCCGATTTCTGCTTTCTGACGCAGATGTTCCATTTCGGGGGTAAGATCCCCATCGTCGCCAAAATCGTCGATGAGCTCAAGCGCTTTATCGAACTCATAGGCATCGAAAGCGGTGCGTGCCTGTTGCAGAATTTCCGTGGCCGAAGGTTTCTTAGCCTTGGCTTTAGCTTTCGGTTTGGCTGCGTTAGCCGTCATGATGGCGGATAGAGATATTATCAGTGTGGCTATAAGCGGAAAGTGTTTCATACGGGAGAAAAGATATGTGGAGTTTTATTTAAAACGTAAAAAATCGCCTGATGTTGCTGTAGGTGGTATTGTATCGGCTTGTTGTGTGGTTGTCGCCGGTGCTGTGGGTTTGACAGAGTCAGTCGGAGTGGGAGTGTCATTCTCCGCCTTTTTATGCCGCAGCAGAGGACGCATGAATGAGAAGAAACTATCGAAATCGCGTTTGAACATGATTCCTACGCCTTGGGTTGTCAATGCGCTCTTGAAGTAATAGTTCTGGTCGTTGTAGCGGTTATAGGCTTTGAGGCGTAGAGAGCCGCTGCGGTTAAGCAGATATTCAATGTCAAAGTCGCCGATGAACGAGTTATTGTTCATCGTTTTATCGCGATAGCCAAGGTTGCCGTTGAGCAACAGGCGGTTGTTCAGAAGATGACTTGATAAGGCAACGTCAAATTCCATGTCGGAGAAGTCGCCACGGTCACTGCGGAAATTAGGTGCTATCGCCCAGTTGTCGCTTAGCTGCCCGAGCATATTGCTCAGTTGTGAGGATATTGTGCCTGATGCCACAGACATGAATTCGTTTCCGCGTGTGGCATTCATATAGTCGGGGGTGTAGAAGCGGTTTAGCGCGAGCAGATAAATTATCTGACGACTCATCATTTCGTCTGTATTGATGATGCTGCGGACTTTGCGTTTGGTGTCTGAGGTCAATGTCGGCAGGTCAATGTCGAAACTGATTTCCGGCTGGCGCATATCCCCCTTGACTATCAGTAATGCGTCGACAGGTACGTTTGTGCGGTTCAGTTCTTTGTCCTCAAGGAACGACTCATCGAGATCCGTCAGATTGGCTTTAACCTGATATTTTGCTGTCAGATCAAGTTGGGCGGCATAGGGATCGCCATGGAATGCTATTGAGCTTCCGGGATTGATGGTGAAGTCCTTGATTATGATATCCTGAAGGGTGAAGTTATAATTGCCGCGGTCAACGGTGTATGTGCCGTTCATTCTGAGATCCTCGTTGGCGGAGTCGTAGATCATCCGTAGCACACCGTTGCCATATGCACGGATGCGGTCACCGCCTACCGGATCCATGACCAGAGTGATAAGCGCCTGCGGATTGATGTCGATATTGAAGTTCATCTTGTAGCCTGTGGGGGGGCCGTCGACATTGCCGTTGGCAAGTTCCCGTTTGATCTCTACGACTGCAGGTGGTGGAGCTGTAGCAGCGGCGATAGAATCTTTTAAGGCCTGATCACGGTCGCGGAAGGTGATGAATTTGTAGTCCTGTGCCGATAATGCGTCCGAGAGGACAAATGTGAATGCAGAGTTGGCAGCTGTCGACATGTTGACGGCGATATCAACCATACCGGGAACTCCGGTAACAGTTGCATTGCCGGTGCCGAATACACGTCCATACCATGGATGCTCGGTGTTTTCCTTGACATCGTAGACAAGCAGGTCGCGTGCATCTGTGATACGGAACTCAAAGCGTGGCTCTTTGAAGCATTTGTGTCGGACATATCCGTTTAGTCGTGCTTCGTGGCCGTATGCATCGTGAAGAGTCAGGTTGTCTATGTCGATCACGCCGGGACGCAGGCGGATGGAATCGGTGGTGGTGTATGTGCAGTTGGTGAATCCGAGTGTCAGGCTGACATCCTCGCCATAGATATCGCCGGTCATGTCAATCAGTTTGAACGAACCCCAGAGCCTTGCCTTGCCGGAAGCATAGCCTTTGACATCGGAAGCGAAGGCCGACATGTAGTGGCGCAGGAATCCGATCTCCAGACGGTCGGCATCGAATGCCATGTCAAGAGAATCGGCGGTTACGAATATCTCGCCATCCACATAAGAATGTCGTTCGTTGCGCTGCAATATATCAGCAAGAATCGACACAGATTTTCTGTCGTTGTGCCATTCCGAGCGCAATATGGCATCGCCGAGCAGGGAATTATTGTATGTCAGGCTCTTGACGCTTAATCCCGGGGTATAGGCTACGGGATCCGACGTCAGCACTTTTGTAGCGTAGAGCTTCCCTGTGACGTTGCCGCCGAACATCGCCGTCGGTATGTCGAGTGTTTCAAACACATAGTCGAGGTTAATGTCGTCGAGGGCTACGGTTATGGTATCTGTCGGGTTTTCTGACGCTCTGCCTCCAATGGCTATGGACTGGCGGTCGCGCCATGCCCGGAAGCCATCAACATCAATCTCTTTCCCTTCGATGGCTATAACCGCAGGATCGATGGTCCATATAGTGTCGTTGAACACTGCCTTTGACGGGTTGAAGCGCACGTCAGTGTGGAGCGCACCGTTTTCAGTGTTGCGGCTGAATATGGTGGAGATGTTGATGTCGCCGCTGAAATCTCTTTCGCGGTCTATTTTCCATTCAAGGTGAGAATCTACCTGATCGTTACCCACCTCGGCCGTTGTGATCACTGTTGCCGGGCCTTTTTTTGTCGGTAGGGTAGTGGTGAAATACATATATCCGCGTCCGGGGGAGGATATGGCGGTGTCGGCGGCCAATACTCCGGCTTGCAACGCTGTGTTCTCTATCAGTTTGTTACCTTGGAGAAGGTATGGAGCCGACAGGCGCAGGTCGATGGCCCTCATGGCGGAGTTGAAGCTACCGCCGATGCTGACAGGTTCTATTATCTTCACTGGCATCTTGGCCAACGGAGACAGCGGCTCAAGATCTTTGATGGTCACGGTGTAGGATAGGTGATTGTAGCCCGGATCCTCCGGTGTCGAAGCCGCCATGCCGTCGCCGGGGTGCTCGCCGGTGAGTGCCGGAAGCGTCTGGGCAATTATGCTGCGGCCAACCGGTACAAGTGTCGACATCTTGAACTTACCGGTCACGCTGGCATCGGCAATCTCGCTGCTCAGGCTTATGGTGTCAGCCTCTTCAGTGCGTATGGCTTTGACCATAACGTTGTCTATTTTAAGATCCGGATGCCCATGTCGGCTCATGGCGAAGCTCCTTATGTCAATGCGGCCCTCTATGTCATCTATGTTATGACCGCTGAGGGTGGCATCGGTCTGCATGGAGATCAATCGTTGGTCGTTTTCGGGCGATAATCCGAGCATGGTGAGATTGAGGTCGCGGATATCGGCGGAGAAATCAACGGATCGGTTGTCGCCGTCTATGATGGCTGACGCTTGGGCATCGGCATAGAGCAGCGCATTGTCTATGTAGACCGAACCTTCGATATGTCCATGGTCATTGCTTATGTCGGCGGTGAAGTCGGTGAGAGTCTGTCCATGGATAGTTGCGGACAAAATGTCCAGATGGGCTGTACCGTCAGGAATATTTTTCCCTCTGCGCACTATATCGAAATCCAAGTTGCCGTCCAGATCCGTTAGTGTTGACAGCTTGCTGTCCAGCCCTTTCATCAGTGCGGCTCCTGATAGATCCGTAATGCCGAGTTCTCCATTGATCCGTGCCGGGCCGTAGCCGTTCTTATTGTGGGTTCTTGAATATTCTGCCTGTGCATTTATGGATCCGGCTTCCGATGTTGTCAGGGAGGCATCGATCTCTCCGCTGAGCATGTCGCCGGTGAACGATGCTTTAAGATCCACATCTCCGAGATTCGACAATATCGTGCGCGTCTTTTCGTCAAGCGACGCGAAACGTAGGGCGGTTGCTACGGCGCGAGGCGCGTTGATGTGAGCTTCCAGTGCCGGTAGATCAACAGTCATTCCGTTGACCGACATTGTGTCGGCCATGCCATATATTTCGCCATGCAGTCTGATGTCGGCTCCACGGTCGCTCGAAAAATGCAGATCCTTGATTTCGATATGATCGGGATCGCCGATGGCGTGCATGTGGGCGGTGAACACCATGTCAACTCCATTGAGTTGTGGCACTAACGGCTCGATGTCAGTAGTGGCCAGATGGCTTCCGGGCGTCAGATGGATGTCGAACGGCATTTTTCTCCAATTTGCTTTCAGATCATCAAACCCGTCATAGGTCAATTTTTGATTGTTGATGGTGAGTCGTGACAGAGGCATGCTTAGTTGCAGGTTGGCAATCTCCAGCATCTGATTGCTGATATGGAACTGACCGCTTAGATTTGTCAGTGCCAGGCCACACTGTTCATTGAAAGCCAGACGTCGCAGATCAATGATGAAGTCATCGTTCTTGATCTGCGGCAGCTGAACGTCGGCACGCAGTCCGGATATCTCTATATGGTTCATATCGAAACCGGATTCTTTTGCCGGTTCCGACAACACGTTGTAGCTGACTTTCGAAGTGCGGATCACTACGGTGTTGATCCTGAAATCGAACTTTGTCGGGGGCTTGCTCTTATCTTTCGGCTTCAGAGCGTCAATGATTGGCTGGATATTCAGAGGCGACCCGATGGAATCGCGGTGGATGTCGGCTTGCATGCCGATGATTTCCGCGTAGTCCATCACTATACGGTCGTGAAACAGATAGTTCCAAAGGTTCAGACCGGCACCAAGACGTTGCACTTCGATGGCTTTCTTGCCATCCGATCCGTCGATCCCGACGCCATGGAGTGTGACGCGGTTGAACGGCGAGATCTGGACATATTCAATGTCAACGTCGACAGTCAGCAGACTTGTCAGTTCGACCTCAGCCTTATGGCACAGCCACCGCTGGACGGGAGGAAGCGACAGCGCAACATAGAGCGCCGCCGGAACCACCAATGCCAGCACTATCAGTGTGACTATGATCGAGCGGAGGATTTTATAAAACCGTTTCATCAGAACATCTGCGAAATTACAAATTTTTCGTCAAATATCCGATGCTTCAGGGGTCAACATCGTAATAAACTATCGCACCTTTCACCGCTTGCATCCCCGAGGCGTGCATCTCGACCAGAGTCTGGCGCATTATCTCCTTGACTTTCTTCATGGAAGCCTGAGTCTCTATTTTCAGCATCAATTTGCGGATATAGAGCGTCTGCACGCGTCCGACAGCCGGTTCCTCAGGCCCGAACACACGGTTGCCGAACAGCTCGCGAAGTCTGCGTCCGTAGGCCGTGGCAAGCTCATCAATCAGATGGCGGTCACGGTGTTTGATGTAGATATTGATCACTCGTGTGAACGGCGGATAATTGAATTTCCGGCGCTCTTCCACCTCTGTGTCGTAGAATCCGTTGTAGTCGTGGTTGGAAATGAATCCGAACAGTGGCAGATCGGGCTGCGAGGTCTGCACGGCCACAATTCCGCGGCTGTCGCGGCGTCCGGCGCGTCCGGCCACCTGCATCATCATGTTGAACGCACGTTCCGAAGCTCTGAAATCGGGTTGATTCACCATCGCGTCGGAATTGACAATGGCCACCGTGGCCACCCGGTCAAAATCAAGACCTTTTGTCACCATCTGCGTACCTACCAGAATGTCAGCTTTCCCCTGCGAGAAATCAGTGATTATATTCTCGTAACCATCCTTGTTACGGGTCGTGTCGAGATCCATACGCAACGTCCGGGCTCCGTTGAACGCCTCTCCAATCTCGTCGGTCATGCGCTCAGTCCCGTAGCCGTAGGTCTCTATCGCCGGCTCATGACATGCCGGACACTCCACCGGCTTGGGATACATAGCTCCGCAGTAATGACACACGAGCCGGTCGATCCGTTTGTGATATGTCAGCGTGACGTCGCAATGTTCGCACTTAGGTGTGTAGCCACACATCTTGCACACGGCCACCGGAGCATAACCCCTGCGGTTGAGAAACACTATGGCCTGTTTGCCGTTATCCACAGCCTCATGCACCAGATCGATTGTCTGTTGCGACAGTGCCCCGCGCATCGTCTTGCGTTTGCGCGACAAGGCGGTGTCTATTATCCTGATCTCAGGTAATTCAACTCCCGAATATCGCTCGCTTAGTGTCACGAGTCCGTAGCGTCCCGTCTGGGCCTTGTAATAGGTATCGATAGCCGGCGTGGCACTCCCTAGAAGCACTTTGGCTCCATGCATCCGTGCAAGCACCATAGCCGTGTCTCGGCCATTGTAGCGTGGTGCCGGATCCTGCTGTTTGTAGCTCGGCTCATGTTCCTCGTCAACGATCACCAGTCCGAGCGAGGCAAATGGCAGGAATAAGGACGACCGGGCCCCGATCACTACCATCGGCTCATTGCCCGACAGCACCTTGCGATATATGTCGACTCGTTCGTTGTCTGTGAATTTTGAGTGATAGATCACCACCTTTTCGCCGAACACGCGTTGCAGACGTTTGGTGAGCTGGGTGGTCAATGCTATTTCCGGAACCAGGAACAATGCCTGCCGACGTTGTTTCAGCACGTAATCTATCAGGTGGATATATATCTCCGTTTTGCCGGAAGATGTCACTCCGTGGAGCAACGTGACATCTTTTTCAAACCATGACCTGTGGATCTCTTTCAATGCTCGGTCCTGGGCATCGCTGAGGGTCGGCAATTCTCCACTGACTGTGCCGTTGAATTGAAACCGGTTGATCTCTTTCTTGTAGAACTCCACTATGCCTTTGTCGGCGAGCTGTTTGAGCACCGTCCGGGGTACGCCGCTACGTTCCATCAGTTCCTCCTGGCTGACCTCTTTCATTTCCGAAGTCCGCTGCATGAAGCTCGATAGAGCCACAAGGGTCTGCAACGTCTGCTGTTGTTTGACCTGAGCCTTCGTTTTTATCTTTTCAAAGGCTTCGCGCAGACTTTCGTTATCCCCCTGTGGCATTGTCAGTCTGACGTAGGTCACCTTCCGTGACCGGTATCGCTCCACGAGCTTTTCGGATATGATCACGGCGCCCTTTTCCAGCATGGCAGTGGCTATGGCACCTACGCCGTTGAAACCGGTCGACTTTTCAATCTCCGAGATCTTCATTCGTCCCTCCTCATGGCTCAGCACCTGCAAGATGATCGTCTCGCGTTCTGTGAGTTGCACATCTTCGGGATCGAAATCAGGGTTAGCTTCTATAAATGTCTCGCTCTCCACCTTCAATGCCGCTGGCAGAGCGGCGCGCAGCACATCTCCGGCGGAACACAGATAATAATCCGCTATCCAGTTCCATAATTGCATCTGCGGCCTACGTATGATCGGTTGGTCATCGAGCGTGGAGACTATCTCTTTCACGTCATAGTTCCCTTCCGGTGGCGTGTTGCCAAGCTCGGTCACGATTCCGGTGTAGAACTTTCTCCTGCCGAATGGCACCAGTACGCGATGTCCCGGTTTCACTCGTCCGGCCATTTCCGTCGGCACGGCGTAGGTGAAGGTCGATTGCAATGGCAGCGGCAGAAGTATCTGTGCGTACAGGCTCATCTATCAGCGACGTATTTCAGTTGGCAACCCTTTCTCTTTCAGATAGAAATATCTCCATAACGGAGCGAGCATGAGCGATTGTTTCATATCATCGTCCATCATCATCTCCAGAAGTTCTTCGCGGCTCAATGTCAGAGGGGTGACCATCTCTGTCGGATCCAGATGCTGTTCCTGCGTCAGTTCAACGCCCTCGGCAAGATAGCAGTAGGTCAGATTATTGGTGGTCGAGGGGTTGCCGGAGATCACGCATTGGAGTGTCCATTTGCCTCCCGTATAGCCTGTTTCTTCAGCAAGTTCACGTCGGCCGGCTGCCTCCGGATCCTCTCCCGGCTCTACAACGCCGGCACACAGTTCCGTCGACATAACGCCAAGACCGTGGCGGTATTGGCGCACCATCACGTAGCGGCCATCCTTTGTGACCGCTATCACATTGACCCACGAAGGATATTCAAGCACGTAGAATTCCGGATTCACGCGCCCGTCGGGCAGTTGCAATGCATCCTTACGGGCTGTAAGCCATGGTCGTCGTATCAGATATTCGCTCGACAGGATCTTATATTGCCGGGCTTCGTCGTTTTCTTCTTTCATATTACAAAAGTAGCTATTTTTATATGAAAATTTGGGCTGGCCGGGATATTTTATGTAATTTAGCATTCAGAACTCAATAATCAATACCCTTGAAAATGAAAATTGAAAAATCAACAGTGGCTTCGCCCAAAGGCGACATCACTCTCTTCACGCTGACAAATGCCGAAGGCGCCCAGGTGACTCTCTCAAGCCTCGGAGCCGGAATCGTCAGTGTCAAAGTCCCCGACAGCAAAGGCAACTTTGCCGATGTCGCTCTTGGCTACGCTGATCCTGCCGACTATATTGCCGACGGTCCTTGTGCCGGTAAAGTCCCCGGACGTTATGCCAACCGCATCGCCGGAGGCAAGCTCCGCGTCGATGGACGCGACTATCAGCTGGCCATCAACAATGGCCCTAACGCTCTTCATGGCGGCCCCGAAGGCTTCCAGAATCAGATTTGGAAAGCGCGTGTTGACCACGATGACGATTCCATCGTTTTCTCGCGTGTCAGCCCCGATGGCGAGGAAAACTATCCCGGTAAACTCGATGTCGAGGCGCGTTACTCGTGGAGCGATGATTGCACTCTCGCTTTGGAGCTGACAGCTACAACATCGGCTCCGACAGTGGTCAATCTGACTAACCATTGCTACTGGAACCTCGATGGAAACAACTCCGGCTCTGTGCTCAATCATAAACTATGGATTGGCGCACACCGCTATCTCCCCACCGACGATACCCTTATTCCGACCGGTGAGATGGCTCCTGTCGAGGGTACGCCGATGGACTTCACCACCCCCAAGGTTATCGGTCGCGATATCAAAACCGATTTCCCTGCTCTAAACTATGGTAAGGGCTACGACAACTGCTGGGTGGTCGACGGATTTAAGAAAGACCACTTGAAACACGTGGCCACGCTTGAAGCTCCGCTATCAGGACGTATCCTTGAGGTTCTTACAACTCAGCCTGCCGCTCAGGTCTACACCGGTAACTGGCTTGCTGGATCGCCTCTCAACAAGGATGGACGTTCCTACGATGATTATGATGGTGTCGCAATCGAGTGCCAGTCTATGCCCGATTCCCCCAACCATGCCGATTTCCCTACGACTCAGTTGTATCCCGGCGACATTTATCAACAGACGATCGTGTTCAAATTCAAAACAAAATAAATCTTTTTTTCAACAATGAAACCAACTCTTTTTGTTCTTGCAGCTGGCATGGGCAGCCGTTACGGAGGTCTCAAGCAGCTCGATGGCCTCGGCCCCAACGGCGAGACTATCATGGACTATTCTATCTATGATGCTATCAAAGCCGGTTTTGGAAAAGTAGTTTTCGTTATCCGTAAGGATTTCGAACAGGATTTCCGCGAGAAGATCCTCTCAAAATATGAAGGACACATCCCCGTTGAGGTTGTTTTCCAGTCTATCGACAATCTCCCCGAAGGCTACACATGTCCTGCCGACCGTTCAAAACCATGGGGTACCAACCATGCTGTTCTGATGGGTAAGGATGTGATCAAGGAACCGTTTGCAGTTATCAACGCCGACGATTTCTATGGCCGCAATGCCTTTGAAGTTATTGCTAAGGAACTTTCGCGTGAGCGCGACCGCAAGGGCGACTACTGCATGGTAGGTTTCCGTGTCGGCAACACTATGACCGAGAACGGATCCGTGGCTCGTGGTGTATGCTCCACTTCAGAGGATGGTCTGCTGACTGGCGTTGTTGAGCGCACTGCCATATCCTACGATCCTGAGCATCGTATCGTGTTCACCGACGAGAACGGACAGGTGCAGACTCTCGCTCCCGAGACTCCCGTATCAATGAATCTCTGGGGATTCACTCCCGACTATTTCGATTATAGCGAGCGCGAATTTAAGAAATTCCTCGACAAGGATATCAATACTCCCAAGTCGGAATTCTTCATTCCCTTGTGTATTGACACTCTGATCCACAACGGAGAGGCAACAGTCAAAGTCCTCGACACCGATTCAAAATGGTTTGGCGTGACTTATGCTGCCGATCGTCCTGGTGTGGTTGAGAAATTTGCTCAGCTCCATACCGACGGAACATATCCCGAGCGTTTATTCTGATCCCGACAACTTATAACGCAATGAAAAATAGCGAAACTTGCCGATATCGGCAAGTTTCGCTATTTTTGTATCCAAATCTTGATGATCCCTTGCCGATAACTTTGTGCGCCGGCAGATTCATACAGAATAATAGGTTGTTAAGACACAGCCATAAAACAGACACTTGTAAAAATGGATTATATCTCAGTTAAAGAATGGGCACAACGCCATGATGTTTCGGAACGGACTGCCAGAAATTATTGTGCCCATGGTAAGTTGGAAGGTGCATATATGGTTGGTAAGACATGGAATGTACCATCTGACGCAGAATTGCCGCAGCGTAAGATCAGTGGTAAGAAATCCCCACTCCTGACTATGCTCCGTGAACAGATGTCTGGGAAAATGAAGGGTGGGATTTATCATCGTGTGCAAGTTGATCTGACATATAATTCAAACCATATTGAGGGCAGTAGGCTGACACACGATCAAACGAGATACATATTCGAGACAAATACTGTTGGAGTTACGGATGTCTCTGTGAATGTGGATGATATTATTGAGACAACAAATCATTTTAGAGCCATAGATTTTGTAATATCAAAAACGGATGGAAGGCTTACGGAGTCGTATATAAAACAGCTTCACTATATTCTGAAATCAGGTACTTCCGATCAGCGGAAGAGCTGGTTTAGGGTAGGAGACTATAAGAAATTACCAAATGAGGTTGGCGGTAATGATACTGTGGAACCGGAGGATGTTCATCAGGAGATGAAGACCCTGCTTAAGGAATATAATGAAAAGAAAAGGCCTTCTTTTGAGGATATTATAGACTTTCATCATCGGTTTGAGTCCATACATCCTTTTCAGGATGGCAACGGACGTGTCGGACGTCTGATTATGTTTAGGGAATGTCTACGTCATGGTTATGTCCCTTTTATCATTACCGATGATGTGAAGATGTTCTATTACAATGGACTGCGGAATTGGCCGGCCATTAAGGGGTTCCTGCTTGATACTTGCTTGGCTGCGCAGGATAATTTTAAATTGCTTCTGGATAAGTTCCGCATACCCTATGATGATTGAGGGCGTTATTTGGTCCAGAACCCTCGGGTGAACAGGATCAGCACAGTAAACAGCTCCAGACGCCCTATAAGCATGAGCATCGACAGCACCCATTTACCGGAGGCCGGTATGATGTCGAAACTGCCACCATATCCCGTCACGCCGGCACCGAAGCCCGTGTTGCTGACGCAGGAGAAGGCCGAGAAGAAGGAATCGATCAGAGGCAATCCGGTTGCCGTCAGGATAATGCCGCCGACCATTATTACTATCACATAGATACAGAGGAATGCGATCACTTTCGACACTATGTCAGGCGATACAACCTTATGATTGATTCTGACCGAGGTGATTGTGTTGGGGTGGATACACCGGTATAGCTCGTTGCGTGAGTTCTTGACCAGAAAAAGCATTCGGTCAATCTTGGCACCGCCACTCGTGGAGCCGGCACACGAACCGGTGAACATCAGCACGAACATCAGTGCCAGGATAAATGGACCCCAGTTCTCGAAGTTGCAGACTGAAAGTCCGGTCGATGTGATCGTTGAGATTATCTGGAACAGGGGATAGATCGTGACATCGCGCCAGTCGTTGACCTGTCCGCGGTGGATGATGCTCAGAACGAAACACACGAAAAAGAATGCTATCAATGCCACGTATGCCCGGAACACGTCGTTCTTGATCAGACTCATTGGCTTGCCTTGCAACGCCTTATAGATAAGAGCGAAACTCGTACCGCCAAGAAACATGAATATCGTGACAACGATCGTCGTGTAATCTGAATTATAGAATGCGAGTGAGGAATCTCTGGTGGAGAACCCTCCGGTCGATATGGTGGAGAATGCATGGCAAATGGCATCGTAGAGTGACATGGGGCCTACCCATAGAAGTATGATCAGCATTGCCGTCAAAAGAAAATATAGTCCCCATAGACTTTTTGCCGTCTGGCTTACTCGCGGACGGATCTTGTCGTGGGTTATGCCCGTAACCTCCGCATTGAACATCTGCATGCCACCCGAATGGTTGAGCATCGGGATAACGGCCAGGGTGAACAGTATTATTCCCATGCCGCCAAGCCATTGCATCAGGCTGCGCCACATGTTGATCGACTTGGAGTAGTGTTCCACTGATTCCAGAACCGTGCAGCCGGTTGTTGTGAACCCCGACATCGATTCAAAGAATGCCGAGCTCACGTCGACTCCGTTCTCGCATAGCAGAAACGGGATCATACCGAAGATCGAGAACATGACCCAGACAAGGGCTGTCAGCAGGAATCCCTCGCGTTTGCCCATCCCTTCGCCTCCGTGGCGAAGGAGAAAGGTGAGTGCCAGTCCGGCCACTGCTGTGCTGCCTGTGCCTATGGCGAATGCCATGAAATCGCTTTCGCCGTAATATGCCGCCGTGGCAAGAGGTATGAGCATGAAACCGGCCTCTATCATCAGAAGCCAGCCTATAACACGGAATATCAGGTTGAAATTGATATGTCGGTATCTTGACATTGAGCTGATTTTACTTATTGCAAATTGACCATCGGTCGTTTAGTTGAATAGTCGCTCGATCTTGTGGATTACTCCCGACAGACAGAACACAACCACATGGTCGCCGGCCATGATCTGTGTGTTACCGCCAACGAGCATTCCCTTGCCGTCGCGGATAAGTCCGGCTATCGTCATGTCGCGGTTCAACGACAGGTCTTTAACCGCGCCTCGGGTTACTTTGGCTCCTGGCTTGACCTCGATTTCTGCAACGTCGGCATCGGCAAGTGCCATGAATTTCGACGATTCCGAATCTTCGTCAAGCAGCATCTGGAATATCCTTCCGGAGGCAAGCAGTTTTTTGTTGATCGTTGTGCCTATGTTGAGGTTCTCTGCCTCGCAGATATATTGGATATCCTCCACTTCGGCCACGGTTTTGTGAACGCCGCTCTCCTTGGCTGTCAGCGATGTGAGTATGTTGGTCTCGGAGCGGTCGGTCAATGCTATGAACGCGTCGGTTTCCTCTATGCCCTCTTCGCGAAGTATCTCTATGTCGCGTGCGTCAGCGTGGATCACGTCGGCTTCCGGACACAGCTCGGTCAGTCGGGTGCAGCGCGATCTGTCGAGTTCTATGATGCGGAATCGGTAGCGGTCGCCGGCCATGGCTATGAGGCGGACGGCGATCCGGCTGCCACCCATGATGACGACTTTCCGTATGTCTACCTCCGTTTTGCCACATTTCTCGCGCAGGTCGTCAACTCCGTCGCGTGTCGTGGTCACGTAGATTATGTCTCCGGGGCGGATGTAGTCGTTGCCTCGTGGAATGATGGTCTCGTGATGGCGTTTGATGGCCGATATGTGGAATTGGTGTGTGACGCTTGACAGATCTTTGAGCTGGGTGTTGGCCAATGGAGCCGTTTCGCGGATCTTTACGCCTACAACAATCAGTTGTCCTTCGTGTAGTTCGAACCAGTTTCTGACCCAGTTGCGTTGCAAGGCTTTGAGTATCTCTTTGGCTGCCAGATATTCCGGATAGATCATCACGTCTATTCCTTGATTGCGGAAAAACTGGGTGTTTCCGTCGCGCATGAACTCATAGTTGTCTATTCGCGCCACGGTTTTCTTGGCTCCAAGGTTCTTGGCCATCGTACACGCCACAACATTGGTCGTTTCCTCGGGGGTGACGGCTATGAACAGATCGCATTTTCCGGCACGGGCTTCACGGAGTACATCGAATGATATTGGTGAGCCACGCAAAGTCAGCAGATTGCATGTGGCGTCGATCTGTGCAAGGCGTTCGCCGTTGGTGTCTATCAGGGTGATGTCCTGATTCTCACGAGATAACAGCTTCGCCAGATGGGTGCCTACTTCGCCGGCACCGGCTATCACGATCTTCATTTCACAATGGTTTTAATAGCGTTGTAGATTGCGTCTGAATCCATTCCGGCAAGATGATGCAGCTGATCCACCGTGCCTTGGGGGACAAACTGGTCTGGGATGCCTATGCGGCTCACACGGTTGCTGTAGTCATGATCCGACAGCCATTCTATGACCGCGGTCCCGAGGCCGCCGCGACGCGCTGCGTCCTCTACCGTGACGATCGGCATGCCGCTTTCGCCTATGCGTGTCAGTATATCTTCATCTATGGGCTTCAGGAAGATCATGTCGTAGTGTGCTACGCCGATCCCTTCCGCTCTGGCTTTCTCCGCTGCTTTGCTTGCTTCCGATGCTATCGGGCCTATGGTAAGCAATGCTACATCTTTCCCTTCTGTCAGCTGTTCGCCTTTGCCTATGGGAAGTGCGTTCATCGGTTGTTGCCAATGCACTATCTTCCCGTTGCCGCGTGGATATCGGATGGCCCACGGACCTGTGGTGCCTTCCGAGAGTGCCGTTTTCATTAGATGGCGCAGATAGATCTCGTTGCGTGGTGAGGCGATGGTCATGCCGGGGATGTGGCTGAGATAGCTCAGGTCGAATGCTCCGTGGTGGGTTGCTCCGTCTTCCCCGACTATTCCGGCGCGGTCTATTGCGAAGACTACCGGCAGACTGTGCAGTGCGACGTCATGGATTATATGGTCGTAGGCGCGCTGTAGAAATGATGAATAGATGGCCACAACCGGTCGTTTGCCATCCTTGGCCAATCCGCCGGCGAAAGTGACGGCATGCCCTTCTGATATGCCTACATCAAATGTTCGGTCGGGCATCGCTTCCAGCATCTTCGACATGGAAGTGCCGGAGGGCATTGCCGCTGTGATACCTACTATATTTTCGTTCTCTTTGGCAAGTTCTACGAGTGTCTCGCCGAAAACATCCTGATATTTTGCCGGTTTATCGCCGGGGGCGGCTTTGATCAGTTCGCCATTGTCCGGATTGAATAGACCGGGAGCGTGCCAGTGGGCTGGATCAAGTTCGGCCGGACGGTAACCGCGTCCTTTGACGGTTCGCAGATGTAGGATCCTTGGACCGCTCATCTCTTTTATATCGTTAAGAATTCGGATGATTCTTGGCAGATCGTGGCCGTCGAATGGCCCGAAATATCTGATATTGAGCCCTTCGAAGATGTTCTGTTCGCGGCTTATCAGCGATTTGAGGCTGTTGTTGAAACGCAGGACACGGCCGCGGTTCTTGTCGTTGAACAGATGCGCTTTTTTCATGAACCGGTATGTCCGGTAGCGCAGGTTATTATAGCTTTTGGATGTCGTAAGATGAGCAAGATAGGAGTTGAGCGATCCCACGTTGCGGTCTATCGACATATCGTTGTCGTTGAGGATGATCAGCAGGTTGTTGGCCGAGTTGGCGGCATTGTTGAGACCCTCGAATGCAAGACCGCCGCTGATGGAGGCGTCGCCGATCACGGCTACAACATGACGTCGCGGTTCGTCATGGTTGAGAGCCGCCGCTACCGACATTCCCAAGGCTGCCGAGATGGAGTTGGAGGCATGGCCGGCAGCGAAGGTGTCATATTCGCTTTCGTTCGGATTCGGAAAGCCGCTCAGTCCGCCCAGACGGCGGTTGGTGTGGAATCGCTTGGCGCGTCCGGTGAGTAGTTTGTGCCCGTAAGCCTGATGACCCACGTCCCAGACTATTCTGTCGTATGGGGTATTGAAAACATAGTGGAGTGCCACGGTAAGTTCAACCGAACCCATCGACGAGGCGAAATGACCTGGATTCTTGCTGAGGGCGTTGATCAGGAAATCGCGGATCTCGCTGCACACCTCCGGCAGCCGGTCCTGTGGCAGTTGACGGAGATCCGACGGACTGTCTATATGCGAGAGCAACGGATAGCGCACCTCGTCGAGACTCTGCACTGATTCGTCAGCCGGGGCAGTGAGGATTATCGATTGCGGTTTCTTATTTTCCATTGCGGAAATATTTTTTATACAGCGGCACGAATACTATGATTCCCGACGCTATGATCCAAAAAATGGTCTTCAATGTGACAGGCTGACTCGCGATAAGAAGATAGCATAACACTGCCCATAGCAGTGCCACGCAAACCATCCGGAATATTACAGCCTTGTTCATACTGATCGCAAATTTACAAAAATTCAATTATTCCACCAATTTATCGAGCATCCGGATTGCCATGATCAAGGCTGTCTGTGACGCGCGGTCTATTACGCGGCTGCGGTTGCCGGGGAAGTGGTAGGTCTGGCTGATGGTGGTGCCATCGCGCTTGGCAACGGCGATACAGACTGTCCCTACCGGCTTTTCTGCGGTGCCGCCTCCGGGGCCTGCTATGCCGCTGGTGGCCATCGCGATATCTGATCCAGTGGCGCGGCATGCTCCTGCCGCCATCTGTTCCACTACGGGAATGCTCACGGCGCCATGTTCTTTTAATGTTTCGCCATCAACGCCAAGCACCCTTTGCTTCACGTCATTGCTGTAGGCTACTACGCCGCCGAGCATCGCTTCCGAGCTTCCGGGTATGGAGGTGATCAGATGCGCTATATTTCCGCCTGTGCAGCTCTCCGCTGTGCTGACTGTTTTTCCTGTTGAGATCAGTTTTTCGAGCAGGATCTCAGCCGGGGTCTTGTCGCCGTCATAGAGGAAGTTGTCGCCGCATAGCCCTATGAGTTCGGAGGCATATTCTGCCGTTTCGCGCTCTATCAGTTCTGAGTCGCGGTGGTGGCCGTCGAGTCGCAGTCTGATGATCCCCGGCTTAGGTAGATAGGCTAAATGAAGATAATCGGGAAGCGCGGTTTCCCATTCTTCAAGCCGCATGGCGAGGGCTGATTCGCTGATCCCTTCGGCTATGATGGTGTGATGAGCTACCGACATTTCTGTCTGGTATTTTTTTAGAAGCTGGGGAAACACTTCGCTTGTAAACATCTCCTGGGTCTCGAACGGAACGCCGGGCATGGCGACGAGTGTCTGACCCTCGCGTTCGAACCACATGATTGGAGCCGTGCCTACACGGTTCTGGATCACTTTGGCTGTGCTTGGCACTATGGCTTGCCCTTCGGTCAGTACGTTTATCTTGATGCCGCGACGACGGAAGATCTCAAGCACGTTTTCAAGCACATCTTTCCGTTTGATCATCTCGCCTCCGAAATAGTCGCGCAACACTGATTTGGTGATGTCGTCCTTTGTCGGGCCGAGGCCACCGGTGGTCAGCACCACATCCGATGATTCAAATGCGCGGTCTATCGCTCGGCGTATCTGCTTTGCATCATCGGCAACCGTCTGCACGTCGTTCACTTCCCATCCGTAAGGTGCTATATGCCGGGCTATGAAGCCGCTGTTGGTATCGGTGACCTGGCCGATCAGCAGTTCGTCCCCGATAACTATGACTGAGGTTTTCATATCTGTACTCTTGCAAACGGCACTTCGTCGTAGCCGCAGAATTGTTTGTCGAGATATTTGAAATAACCGGCTATCGCCACCATGGCGGCATTGTCTGTAGTGAATGCGCGTTCCGGTATGAATGCGCGCAGTCCGTGTCTGTCGCAGTAGTCGGCTATGGCTTGGCGTACTCCGGAATTGGCTGAGACGCCGCCACCTATTGCAACTGTTTTTACCCCGGTTTGTTTCACGGCTTTATCCAGCTTGTCGAGCAGTATGTCAATGATCGTACGCTGCAACGAGGCCGCCAGATCTGCGCGGTTTTTTTCTATGAATTCCGGGTCGGTTTTAAGCGCGTCGCGCAGGGTGTAGAGGAAGCTGGTCTTGAGTCCTGAGAAGCTGTAGTCGAGGTTGGGTATGTGGGGCTTGGCGAATTTGAATTTTTTCGGATCGCCCTCTTGCGCCAGTCGGTCTATGTGGGGGCCGCCGGGATAGGGGAGGCCCATCACTTTGGCGCACTTGTCGAAGGCTTCACCGGCGGCATCGTCGATCGTGGCTCCAAGAATGGTCATGTCGTTGTAGTTCTTCACGAGCACTAACTGGGAGTTGCCGCCTGAGATCAGCAGCGTCAGAAACGGATATTCCGGTACGGCATCATCGGCTTTGCGGCGTATGAAGTGGGAAAGGACATGTCCGTGAAGATGGTTGACATCAACTATCGGACATCTCAGTCCCAGCGACAGTCCTTTGGCGAATGAGGTGCCTACCAGAAGAGATCCTAACAGACCGGGCCCTCGGGTGAAGGCTATTGCGGAGAGTTCGTGTTTGTCAACTCCGGCGCGGTCAAGGGCTGCTTTGACCACTGGGACTATGTTCTGCTGGTGGGCTCTGGATGCCAGTTCCGGAACTACACCCCCATACTCTTCGTGAACGCTTTGGGAGGCTATCACATTGCTTAGTAGTATCCCGTCGCGGATCACTGCTGCTGATGTATCGTCGCACGACGATTCTATACCGAGGATTGTTATATTGTCGCTCATCTTTTCAGTTTCTTGTCTGACTCTTATTCTGCTGCAAATTTAGTCATTTTTTGTAATGTCTGATCCAGTCTATCTCCATTTTTACAGGTAAGGTTGACGGATCTGCCTTTCCAACCCAGCTGCCTTGAATCTGCATGTCGATCAGCAGATACATCGGAAGGTAGTAGGGATACTGCCCCGGGATTGAGTCGATGCGTGGATAGCGGAAGGTTTCCTCGCCGTTGAGATGGAACACTAAGGCTTCCGGAAGGATATCGACTCCGAAAACGTTCCAGTCGTCCATTTTGATCTGCGCGGTGCCGAAATGTGGAGGATTGTTTTCGCCACCTTCATAGAGCGTATAGATCGAATGCACGGTCTGATAGGCTATGGTGTCGTAATTCAGATGTTCCATCATATCTATCTCGCCACCCTTTGGCCAGCCGTATTCAACCGTGTCGGCTGGGAGCAGCCATATCGCCGGCCATGCTCCTTGGGCGTTCCCTAATCGGGCCTTCACCTCTATGCGGCCGGGTTCAAACTGGTGTTTCCCTTTGCTCCAGATGCCTCCGGTGAGGAACCGGGCCGTGTCAGCCTCCAGATTGCTGTTGTTGACACCGCGGAGTGTCAGGATGCCGTCGTTGATAGAATAGAGGCTGTCATACGATGCCATGTGGCGGTTCCAGTCCGCTCCGCCGCGTGGAATTTTCGACCAGATGCTGTCATTGAGTGTCGCGTTGTCAAAATCTTCGCTCCAGACAAGTGTCCACCCGTGCGTGTCGCGGCTTGTCATCGACAGCGCCGTTGCAAGGAAAATTGCGAGAACGGCAAATATACGGATCGGTCGGTTTATTGTTTTTTTCGTTTTCATATTGTTGGATTTTTTGTAATTTTGAGGATTAAACATTAAACTGATTTAAAATCACTTCACTATATGGGATTTATTGATCGAATTTTTAATGGCGGCGATGACGATGATGAATTCTACTATGAACTCCATTGTCCGAGATGCGGAAGTGACAATATCTGGACTGAACGTCTCGGGTTCAGTTGGAGCGATGCTTTTTGGGGAAACATTATCTTTGGAAAGCATGGATGGCTGTTCGGTTTCCGCAACAGAGGCAAGATCGAGCACCAATGTCTGCATTGCGGCTACACTTGGCGTGAAGACTGACCATCTGGAATGATAGTGGTATGCTCATGCTTACTAAAGCCTATAGCTCTGATTCCTCCCGTCTCTCAGATCAACCTCTCTCGGTTCTGCTTGCAAAGTTACGGCTAAATTTCGGCGTTTGCGTGCTTTTCTGCGCTTTTGTCCATCAAAATTCCCCAACTCTCCCGCTCTGACCACTCTCTAACTCTCCCACTCTCCCACTCTAATAACTCTCCAACTCTAAAAAAAAAGACCGGCATTGCCGGTCTTTTTTCATTTTACAGTATCGTTATCTCGTCAAGGAAGAACCAGCACGGATTGCCCACGCCGTAATGCCAGCCGGGGCACTGCTTCATACCTTCTACAGCGACTTTTATATAACGGGCTTTCTCAGGAGTTGTAAAAGTTTCAACAACATTGACAAACTTCACTTTACCATCCTGGTCATCAGTAAGCTCATGCTTCGGTTGCGCTCTCCAGTTCTCACCGTCGTCGCTCAATAGATAAGTGACCGATTTCGGTTGGAGAATCCATGCGCCGATTTGATGCAGGAAGTCGGTGTCTATGCTTTTTATCTCGGTCAGATCTCCAAGATCCACGGTGATATCCACATCTTTTCCTTCCCAGCCGATCCAGCTGTCTTTGTAGCTCATGCCGCCGAACAGCCCGTCCGCCAGCGATGGACCTCCGATTTTGTCATAGGGGGCAGGCAGCGGTGTCGAGAATGTGATCTCTGCACCCTCGGCAAGGTTTTTCTCGCTGCGAGGCAGGTAACGCGAACGGTAAAGATCCACATACTCCTTGGGTGAATTGCTGCGTTCGTTGATGGAGGCAAGGCCATATCGGGCTGCTCGTGTCTCGAATGTGTCAAGCATGTTTTTCAGACGATCTACATTCTTGTTGGGCATCGTACGCTCGATCTCAAGCTCGCTGTATTGCAGTGAGAGACGCGAACGCTGCACTCTCGCCAGCAGTGCCGAATCCCCTTTTACCGATTCTTCCGCCTTGTCAAACAGCTGGTTGTATGTGCGGCGCAGTATCGGGTTGAGCATCCCGTCTTTGTGTGTCGCAGGTGAGTCGTAGATCCACAGGGGTATTCTGCTTCCCAGCAACGCGCCTTGCATCAGCTTGAGATATTGGTCGATATAAGGAGCGGCCGCACCATAGTAACCGGTGAGGAACGTGTTGGTCAGTGAATCTACGTCGGCATCTGCATTCCACATCAGTTTGTTGACCAGATAGCAGCGCAGCTCGGTCATATCGCCACCGCGGACGTTGCCGTTGCAGTTGAACAGCATCTTTGCGTTGTGGTCACGGAATGTCTGGATATTGGGCTGCATGATGTGGAAGTTGGGGAATGGAGTGGCAAATCCGTCGCAGTTGATACCATAATCCCACAGAAAGAAGTTCTCCGACATCTTCGACCATCCATCAAGTGCCTTGAGATATGCTTGTCCCGAGGCGTTGTCCTGCATCGGCACTTCTCGATAGCAGTCAATGTTGCAGAGCATTATGTTCACGTTCGGACGCGGTTTGACATGCTTCGGTGGATTCATCGTGTACAGATAGGCCAGCGTTGAGAATTGTTTGTCTGGAAATCTGTCGGCAAGTCGGTTCAGGAAGTGGATCAGCGATCCTGAGGGGGCGCCCTCTATGGAGTCGATACGCGCACATTCCGGACATTTGCAATTGGTGTAGTTGCCATCGTTCTGGCTTACGGAAATCATGCTCATTCCCGGATTGGCCTTGAAGATGGAGTCTATTTCTTGACATACTATTTCGAAAACCTCGTCATTGGTCAGACACCACTGCCCGGCCTGTCCGGGATGACGCTTGCCATCAAACCATGCATAATATTCCGGGTGTGTTTCCCCGTATTTTGCAGCCGGAAGAAGGCGGTTGAAGGTGTGGACCCAGTATCCGCCGGCAAACACTTCTTTCGGATCCTCATGGCGTGCCCACACTCTGTAGACAGGATCTGAAGAGGTGGCATAGCTGCCATTGCTGCGGAATGTGAAGGACGGATTTTCAACAAAGCAATCTGCCGGTATCTCGATTGTGGAGAGCGTCGGGATGGTGTATTCATTCTCGCCCCAGTAGTTGCAGCCGAGATATTTCTCAAGCAATGTCACAACGCCATAAACCGATCCTTTACCCTGATTGCTCTCAATGCTCAGATAGCCTGGTCGGGAGTCTATGCGGAATCCATCCTCTTTGATTTCCGGATTTCCTGTGCGGCGGAACACCACATCTCCTTTTTTCAGTTTTGTATCGGCCGATACGATAGGAATTGTCGTGCCGCTGATCCGTTGTGTGAAGTCCTGAAGCATTTCAGCAGCCTGACGGTCGAGCGTATCGGTGTAGATGATACGTCCCGTGGCCTTGTGGTTTTTCACCAGGGTTGTCTGCGCCTGTGCTGTCAGACCGACCATGGCTGCCGATGCTAAGAATAATTTCAGTAAGCCTGTTTTCATCTGGTAATATAGATTGGTTAGTCAATTAGATAGATACTTCTGCAAATTTAATGAATTTTTATGACACATCCCACCCGATCCGGACTTATCTTAGCTCCCCTCGCCAATTTTACAAAAAAATTGTACCTTTGTGATCATAAAGAATTTCAATATGACTCAACGGTTATTTCCAGATTCGGTAGAACGTAAATTGTACGATGATGTTTGTGATATAATAGATCAAGTACGCTATCGGGTTGCAGTATAGTTGAGATATGGTGCCGGATGGGGATTTCAGAAATTACAGCATTGTGTACGTAGTGCGTACATTTTTTCCGAGGATGAGATTATGTACGCGGTGCGTACACAATTAAGTTGGACCCATTTGCGATCGTTAATGGCTGTGGAAAACGGACTTGCCCGTCAATTCTATATGGAAATGTGCAGGTTGGAGCATTGGTCAACAAGAACTTTTGATGAAAAAATTGAATCTCAATTGTTTGAGCGGACTGCGATTAGCCGTCGGCCGGATGATGTGATAAAAGCGGAACTTGAGAAAGTGAAAGAGAACAATGAGCTACAGCCTGATCTTGTTTTCAGAAGTAGCTATTTTCTTGATTTGCTCGGATTGCCGGAAGTCTTTAGTGAGAGCGACTTGGAAACAGCTATACTCAATCAAATACAATATTTTTTGAAAGAATTTGGCTCCGACTTTGCGTTTGTTGATCGACAGAAACGGATACCGGTCGATGGTATTGATTATAGGTTGGATCTGTTGTTCTACCACAGAAGTTTGCGTAGATTGGTGGCTGTTGATCTAAAGCTGGGGAAATTTAAGCCTGCTTATGAAGGGCAGATGTTATTGTATTTGAGGTATTTGAACCGTCATGATCGAAAGCATGGCGAGGAATCGCCCATCGGATTGATACTATGTTCAGAAGGTAATTCGGAGCATATTGAATATCTGATGTTGGATGAAGAGTCTCCGATAAAAGTGGCTCAATATTACACGGAGTTGCCTGACAAGAAGTTGCTATCCGAAAAATTGCAAAGAGCGATAGCGATAGCAAAGGAACATTATCGGTTGAAGGAAATTGGTGAGGATTGAGTTGTTTGATTCAATTTGCCGTTATTTTTTTGAACGAATGAACGTTTTTCCGCGATTTCTGTGTAACTTTGCAGGCTGAAAATCAAATTGCAGGAAAATTTATTTGTATGCAGAACATCCGTAACATTGCCATCATCGCCCACGTGGACCATGGTAAAACCACACTGGTCGATAAGATGCTCCTTGCCGGCCACCTTTTCCGCGAAAACCAGAATGCCGGTGAACTTATTCTCGACAACAATGATCTGGAACGCGAACGTGGTATAACAATCCTTTCGAAAAACGTTTCGATCAACTATAAAGGATACAAGATCAATATTATAGACACCCCCGGACACGCCGATTTCGGCGGTGAGGTGGAACGTGTGCTGAACATGGCCGACGGCTGTCTTCTGCTCGTAGACGCTTTTGAAGGTCCTATGCCTCAGACCCGTTTCGTGCTTCAGAAGGCCATCGAGATCGGTCTGAAGCCTGTGGTGGTGATCAACAAGGTCGATAAGCCCAATTGCCGCCCCGATGAGGTGCAGGAGATGGTGTTCGACCTGATGTTCAACCTCGACGCTACTGAGGAACAGCTCGATTTCCCGACAATCTACGGTTCGGCCAAGCAGGGCTGGATGAGCACCGATTGGCAGAATCCCACCGAGGATATAACCGCCGTTCTCGATGCGATCATTGAGCATATACCGGCTCCCACAACTCTCGAGGGCCCGGCTCAGATGCTGATCACCTCGCTCGATTTCTCATCATATGTCGGACGAATCGCCGTGGGGCGCGTTCATCGTGGCGAATTGCGCGAGGGTTCCGATGTGGCCATCATCAAAAAGGATGGCACTGTGGAGCGTCAGCGCATCAAGGAACTCCACGTGTTCGAGGGCATGGGTCGCAAACGTGTCGACTCGGTCAAGAGTGGCGATATCTGCGCTCTTGTCGGCATCGCCAACTTTGAGATCGGCGACACCGTGGCCGACATCAATGAACCCGAGGCTCTGCCGCGCATCGCGATCGACGAGCCTACAATGTCAATGACTTTCACTATCAATGATAGTCCTTTCTTCGGTCGCGACGGCAAGTTCGTGACCTCGCGCCACATTGCCGACCGTCTGACCAAAGAGCTCGACCGCAATCTGGCTCTGCGCGTTGTCAAGAATCCGGAAAGCGATGTATGGACCGTGTTCGGACGCGGTGTGCTCCATCTCTCGGTGCTCATCGAGACCATGCGCCGCGAGGGCTATGAGTTGCAGGTCGGACAGCCCCAGGTTATCATCAAGGAGATCGACGGCGTGAAATGCGAACCGATCGAGGCACTGACCATCAACGTCCCCGAGGAATATGCTTCCAAGATGATTGATATGGTCACCCGTCGCAAGGGCGATCTTATGTCCATGACCACTCAGAACGACCGCGTACACATGGAATTCAACATCCCGTCGCGTGGTATTATCGGTCTGCGAAACAATGTCCTGACCGCTTCCGCCGGTGAGGCCATCATGGCTCACCGCTTCCTTGAATTCCAGCCATGGAAGGGTGAAATCGAACGTCGCACTAACGGATCGCTGATCGCCATGGAGGCCGGTACAGCCTATGCCTATGCCATCGACAAGCTTCAGGATCGCGGCCGTTTCTTCATCTTCCCTCAGGAAGAGGTATATGCCGGACAGGTTGTGGGTGAGAACGCCAAGGACAACGATATTGTGGTCAACGTCACCAAGTCCAAAAAGCTCACCAACATGCGTGCTTCCGGTGCCGACGACAAAGCCCGTATTATTCCACCGGTCGTTTTCTCCCTTGAGGAAGCCCTGGAATACATCAAAGAGGACGAATACGTGGAGGTTACACCCCACCATCTCCGCTTGCGCAAGATAATCCTCGACGAGCTCGAACGCAAACGTGCCAACAAATCCTGATCCACATCCATAATCTACATAAATCACTACAGACGCGCCATGGCATTCCCCAATGCCATGGCGCGTCCGCATTTGGAACTCGCCCCCATATAATTAAGAATGGTAACAAACTACCATCACCTGTAGGGACTGCGACATGTCGCGTCCGGCTCTGTCCACCCGTAATCATTTGAATTTCATATCAATCCGGTGCTGGTCGGGGTTGCGGCACTCCGGGCCGCTAACCGGATATCATCATTTGCGATATGCCCGGGACTCGCAAAACAAACAACCGGGCGGAAACGATCATGTCGCTTCCGCCCGGTTGATATATAGGCAGATAAAGGATTTATCTAATCATTATCTTTTTGTTGCCGATGAGGTATATTCCGGCCGGAAGCCCTGCAATCTTCTCCTTGGGCAGATTTCTGAACAGCAAAATGCCATTCAGATTGTAGATATTCACCTCGGTAACTTCCTCCGCTACAATATCCTCGATTCCGGCAAGAGCCGACAGCGTGCATTCCGCCAACAGGCCGCTACCGTCGGTGGTCTCGGCCGTGATCATGCAGCTGCCCTTTCCGATCACCGTGACATTGCCCTCGCTGTCAACCGTCGCGACACTTTCATCAGTGCTGCGCCATACGACGGTCTTGTCTGTGGTATTGGTCGGCAATACGGTGGCTGTCAGCTGGAACGAATTGCCTTCGACCGCTGTCTCGACATATCGGTCGAGCGTTATCGATTCCGCCAACACCGGATTTATGTCGAGATATATCGGCGACGCACCCGGTGAGAGATAGTTTTTCCCATCTTTGCCGCTGAGCTTGATATTGCTTATCTTCATGCGCGAGCCGATAAAATCCGTGCCGTGGAATGTCAGGTCAAACAGATTGCCCTCTTTTCCGATTATTGTGGTGTTGCTCATCGAGAACAGCAATATGCGGTGTATGCCATCCTCAAGTTGCGCCACCTCATGGCTGTGGCCGTTGATGCGCTCGCTCAGTTGCATGTCATCCCGGTCTGTGGTCATGCCGTCGAGCCATTCAATGTCGAGCTGCACGGCTGCAATTCCGGTATAGTTGTTCAGGTCAACATGGAGCGTGTAGCAGTCGTGTTCATCGTTCGGCTCGCCGCTCACGGTTATCCCGTTCGGCTCATACACACTTCCGGTCACACCTATCGCCTTCATCGGATTCTCAGGATCATTGCTGTAGATATTCATCTGTGTGGCGAAATCTCCTGCCGATGCCGGATAGTGCCGCAGTGTGATCTGCTTGGTCTCATAGCTGTTGAGAGTCAGGGGTAGTTCCTCTTCAATGCTGAAGCCGTCGGAGAGGAACACCACGCGTTCTATTGTCAGAGGCGCGTTGCCATAGTTCCTGACTGAAAAAACGGTTGCCACATCCGATGTTATCGACTGATCACCCATGTCACACGTGCTGTTGCAACTGATCGATGGGGCCGAGATAGTGATATAGCTTCCCGATGAGGCCGAGGTCATATCCTCGCCATCGCGGTTGGCAAGCCTTACGTTCTCCGGTGTCAGTCCGTACGAGCCACGGTTGGTCACGGATCTGAGCCGGAATGTCAGCAGTTCGCCATCATACCCGTCGACCGGTTGGTTTGCCGGGTGAAACATCACTATCCTCAGCTTTCCGTCGGTCACGCTGCCGGAAATCGTATGTGTTGGGGCGCGGTCAGTGCAAGCCGCGCTGCCATCCACATATTCAAATCCCGAGGGCAGCGTCATGGAGAAGTCGGCGGCGGTGATAGGCTCCATGTTGTTCATGCGTGCCGTGATCGTCGCTTCCTCCCCCGATGAGCATTGGGCTGCGTCGATATGCAGTTCATTGACCGAGTAGGGGATTGCGGTGATACCCACGGTGGCATCTCCGTTGACCGCGTCGGAGAGAATGCGCAGACTGCCGTTGAATGCCGCAGCTCTGACTGTAGGAGCATACGTGACGATGGCCGATGCGCTTCTTCCTGCCTCGACCGTCATATCCGTGGGGCTTACGCTCAGAGTTCCGTCCGAGGTCGCTATACCGGTGATGTTCAGCGGTTGATTACCGGTGTTCCGGATCGTGAGGCTACGGGTGTAGCTACCTCTGATCGCCGATCGTCCGAAGTCGATTGTTTCCGCTCCGCATTCGATTTTTGAAGCGAGAATGGTTGCTGTTCCCGATACTGCCTCTGTTCCGATGGCGTTGCCCGACGCATCGCCGAGCCTCACCGTCGGGCTCAGCGTGTAGTTGCCCGGCTCGTTGCCGAGGCGAAGTGTGAACTGCAACACATCATCGTTGCCCGACGGGATCTCTGCCAGTCCAGTGCTGTAGACCAGCACCACGAGCTTTCCGCCGTTCACCGCCGCGCTGACGGTGTGGCCGGCAAGCCTGTCGCTGGTTATCGTGCATGATCCGTCGACATATTCCGTACCCTCCGGAATGGGTATGTTGAGCTGCATGGCCACGGCACCCGGATCGTTCTCCAGATTGACCTTGACCACGGCCTCGCTTCCCGGCGTTCCGGCGGCATCTGTCAGTGTGACCCTGTTTCCGGCATTGGCGACCATGAGGGTCACTAATGCCGTTATCAGGGCTGTTAGGTGTCTTATCATAGTTTGATTACCTTTTGTGTGTTTTTCATCACACCGTCAATGCTTATGGTCAGCAGATAGAATCCGCGGCCAATCGATTCGGTGCGCAGCTGCACGGTGTGCTCGCCGCAGCCATAGTTTCCGTTATGCACGGCCACGGTCTGTCCCGACAGCGATGTGAGTGTGATGCTGGCGTGGTGTGTGCCCTCGCCGGTGATGCTCAGCGGAACGTTGATCTCCGTGGTGAAGGGGCTGGGATAAGCCGGTGTGATCCTGTCGGCGGTGACTTCCTCTATTCCCATCGTCTCTTCCGGAACCGTGGGTATATTGCGTCCGTAGGCATCCGAGAGTACCAATGCCGACAGTGTGCCGTCGCCCAGTGTGGCTATGGCGTGGGTTCCTGCCTTGAGAGTCTTGCCCGAGAGGGAGAAGGCGAGGAATGTATAGTCATTGTCGTTGCCGTCCACGCCCATGGTCTCGAAGCCCTGGAGCGATTCAAGTGGTGAGATTGTGGTCGTGCCGTCGGTGTCGGTCAGGCGGATCTGCACGCCGGCCAGATCTACGGGCGATTTCACATAGAGCGTGCCGTTGTCAACGTAATATCCGGCTACCGATGCCACCGATGTCTCCGGCTGCGCTGTGCCTGTGATTATGTTGACGGTGCCTACTATGTCGAGCACGTCGATCTCCTCGTCGCTGTTCACGTCGGCAGCCTCGTAGATAAACGGCTGTGGATTCTGGCCGAGCATGTAGCTGACTTCGGTCACAATGTCGGCCACGTCAACATCCATCGTTCCGTTCGCGTCACCCTTGATAGAGGTCAGCGGCGTTGTGGCCACTGTCTTTGAGGGTGAGTTCTCGGTCAGTGCCGTGGTCATCACCTTGTAGTAGTAGCAATAGGTGGTGCCGGGTGTCACGTCGAAGTCGGTATATTCCTCGGTGTCGAGCAGCGATGTGTTGATGCGCAGTGTGTCGCTGACTGTGTTTTCGCTGTCAACGGTGTAGCGGTAGAGGTTGTAGCCGAGCAGGTCGTCCACATTCTCTTCCGGGTTCTCCCATGTCAGGGTCACTTTGCCCAGCCCCGGTTCTGCAGTGAATCCGGCACTCATCGAGCCTGCGCTCTGCACGTCGACGCGGAAGCGGTTGTTTTCAAGCGGAATGGGGAAGAATTCATCATCCTCGGCATCGGCCACATAGATGGTGTTCACGCCGTCGTAGCTGTCGCGGCCTGAGATGGTCAGGTAGGCGGTGTAGATGTCGCCTGTTTCGTTCCATGAACCATCCTCGCCGATGGCGGTCTGGGTGTAGGGCTCGCGTACACCCATGGCTATCATCGGGGCTTTCTCCGTGTTCATCGGGCGATTGAAATATACCTCGAATTTATGACGACCCACGCCCAACGGCGGCAGCATCTCGTATTCATCCTGCGCGTCGTAGCCGTTGACCACCACTTTCCACACAATGCCGTGAGCCTCTGCCGACGGCCTCGTCAGCATATTCGACAGGTCATATTCCCCGAACGACGAACTAAGCGGATTCTTGATATCCAATACTGTTGGCTGCACAATATCCAACCGTCCCGATCCTAAATAATTCGGTTCTTCCGGGCTATATAAACTCGGTGTAACAGTATAATATGCTCCCGAGTAATTGAGATTGTAATTTTTATTGCTATTATTAAATATATTGCTGTTGGATGCGTAATTTAATGGAGCATAATAAATATCTATGTCCATATATGAATCATTATTTAATATGTTGCAGTCTTGTGCGTAGAACCCATTGGTGTGAATGCCTGGAGTGTCGTGTGAATTTATTATATTTGTTTTTGTAGCTTTGACACTATACAGTAAATAGCTTGCTGAAATGTTTGAAAGAATTGAATTGGTTATTGTTGCATATTCAATCCCATAAGAAATTGTGATATTTATATCTGATATTATAATATAATTGAGAGGTGCATATTCGTTATTATAATTATTAAAACTCAGCATTTTCACATCCCCTCGGTCGTGATCTGCTTTTGTGAAAGTGATCATTTTGCCGGGTTCGCCGTTGGCTATGATTTTGCCACCGTCTGCAACTGATAGGCCTGTACCATCTTTGAATTTGATGGTGGTGCCGGGTAGAATGGTGAGTGTACAGCCGGCAGGTACGCCGAGCAGGGAGGTTACAATGTAGTTTTTATCGGGGGTGAGGGTCATGTCCTCGCGCAGAACGCCGCCGAGCTCTACGCCGTTTTCCGCTGTCAGCACTATCTCCTGCGTCAATGGTTCTGTGATATTATCGCAGGTCGCTGTCACGACGAATCTTATCCGTCGGCCATCTGTACAATCAGGGCTGATCTTGATGCCGAACGGGGTGGCTGCTTCTGCCGAGGCATAGCTCGACAGATCCATGACGGTGTGTCCGCCATCGGCGTCGATAAATTCCGCTATCTCCGGATCTTCAGTGTCGGCAAGGCGGATGGAGTAGGTGATATTGCGTGCGTTGCCCCATTGGTTGCGCAGCGTGGGGTAGATATAGATGGTCTCTCCTGCATCGGGGCGGTTGTCACCGTCGCCATTCTCGCTGTCGTCAATGCGGTAGGTTACGAGCGACAGGGTGGGCTGGCGGTCTTTGTCGCTGATCTGATATGCGGCATAGATGTCGAGGTTGCCGTTTGAGGCGTGGATAAGGTCGCCGAACAGTTCCTCTTTGGTCGCGTATTCCTTGGCCTGAAGCAGACGGGATATAGCTCCGGCCACCAACGGACAGGCCATTGATGTTCCGTTGAGCTGGCGGTATTGGCCGCCAGGGAAGGTGCTGATGATTCCGTGTCCCGGTGCCATCAGCTCGTAGTTGAAAAGATCTGCGAATGTGCTGGTCACAGGGCCATCTTCGTCGTAGTTGGAGAAGAAGGCTAACGCTCCGGACTGATCTGATGCCTGCACGCCAAGTACGAAGCTGTAGGCCGCCGGGAACATGGCTGCACCATACTTTTGGTTTATGTAACAAAGATGCGGATAGATACAAAGATTGTCATTGCCGGCTGCTGCCACGAGCACGGCTTTCTGATAGGCTTTGGCCAAGGCCTGCTCTTCGGCCAGAGAGTTGGAGTAGCCGCCAAATGACATGGAGATCACGTCGGCACCATTGGCCGCGGCATAGTCTATACCCTTGATGATGGTGGCAACGTCGCCGGTGCCGTCGCTCTGCATCACGGTCACTGCCATGATCAGCGCGTCGGGGTTGGCTCCGGCTATGCCTATGCCATTGTTGCCGGTCGCAGCGGCGATTCCGGCGCAGTGTGTTCCGTGGCCGTTGTTGTCGCGCAACCGGCCTGTCTGGTTCACGAAGTCGTAGCCATGGATGTCGTCGGCAAATCCGTTGTTGTCGTCATCCGATCCTGTGGTGCCGTCGAGTTCGGCGGTGTTGACCCACAGATTGTCCTTGAGGTCGGGATGCTCGGTGTCGACACCGGTGTCGAGAATAGCTATCACGCTCTTGCGGTTGGATGTCAACGGGGCTTTCCACAGTTTGTCGAGGCCGATTGCCGGGATGCCCCACTGCATGCTGTACATCGGTTCTTTCACGAATGCCGAGGGATCGGCAACGTCGAGGGTGCGGACAATATAGTTGGGTTCGGCAAATTCCACCTCGTCGAGCGTCTGCAATTCTTCGACGAATTGTTCCACGCCTGCTGCCTGTGTCTCGTCGAATTTCAGGCAGTAGAGTTTGCTCATGTCGTCGGTGGCGGCAGAGCCGGTAGAGTTGGTGGTGAAGCGTGAGCTGATTGGCGTAGGGCTGTCGCCGGTCAGCGGCATCAGTCTGTCGGCTTTACTTACGCCGAATTTCGACATCAGTGACGACAGGTCGGAGGATCCTGTGGCCGAGACGCGACCGCTCGACATGGTGCTGATAGTTGTTTTGGTTGAAGTCCTGAATTTCACGATCACCTCGCCCGGACGATAGGCGGCTGCGGTGGCCGGTGTGCCCGGGGCGGTGCCGGGACTCGTTGCTCCATTGGCGGTCATGCCCGGTGCACTGAGCATTATCAGTGTTCCCATGGCCAGTGAAGTAAGGGTTTTGTTCATAATGATTGGGTTATTAGGTTGGTAATTGAGTTGCTCGTAGGTATGTGTCTGTAAAGCCTTCGTCGGGATACAAAAAAAGCGTGGGCCTGTTCCTGTTGCTCGTCCCGCTGATTGAGGCCTACCACAGCCCATCCTTGACGGAACGAGCAACGATGACCTCACGCCGATATGCAGATACGCCGCCCTCTCGGCTCTAATTTGCATAAAGCCGGAAGTCGGTCGGTACATGACATACCCATGAGCATCTATCGTTGTCTCACTCTCAGTCAAGGAATTGAATGTGTGGTAGTTTCAATCAGCTAAGAATAAGCGCCTGATAAACGCCTTACCTAATAATCTTTTATTCCCTTACCCTCGTGGTCGCCTCTGCGTCCACTCCCGTTAGGCATGAGAATGTGCAAATTTAATTATTTTTCAAGCATCCAACCCATTAACCCCATATTTTAATATTTATTAACGGATTTGTGCGGATAATGGATGGTCGCATCAAGTCGGGGTTGCGGCACTTGCCGGTTATTTACGCGCAAACGTGTTTATTTTCAGTTGTTTGTATCCGGACGCGGCATGCCGCAGTCCCTACATGCGTTTGTGGATTATATCGGTTTAATTGATTGACAAGCAAATAATTAATGATAACAACCAACTGCCGGTGTATGTCGGGGTTGCGGCACTCCGAGCCGCTAACCGAATGCCATCATTCGCAATGTGGTTGAAGTCCCCTGTTCTTGAAACAATGTCGGTTTATCGGATCAACGGCTCGGAGAGCCGTGACCCCGACCTGGAAATTTGCTTGTGGGTGGATTCGGATGGAATGGGTGATATATAAAGGCGGCGGCGAGACTGAATGCCTCGCCGCCGATGGTGGTTTCTTTTGTGGAGGGATCAATATTCGCCGCGGAGCACGCGCAGGGCTGCGTCGTAGTCGGGTTCGTTGGTTATCTCGGACACGAGTTCGCGGTAGATCACTTTGCGGTCAACATCGATGATCACAACGGCGCGTGCCAGCAGTCCGGCCAACGGACCGTCGCAGAGCTGCACACCATATTTCTGTCCGAAAAGGGGCGAGCGGAAGGCAGATGCCACAATAACATCCTCGATTCCTTCGGTGGTGCAAAAGCGGTTCATGGCAAAGGGGAGATCCATGGAAACGCAGATCACCTTTGCGTTTTCGATCTTGGACGCTTCTTCGTTGAAACGGCGCACGCTCCGGGCGCACACTTCGGTGTCGAGGCTCGGGAAGATGTTGAGGACAACGCGCTGTCCCACGAAATCATGACATTGCACTTCTGCAAGGTCTTTTCCGGTCAGATGAAAGCAGGGGGCGTCTTCGCCGACGGAGGGCATCACTCCGTATGTGTGGCATGGTGTGCCTTTGAATGTTACGGTTTCCATAATATTGTTGTGTTGTTTTTTTGAATTTGCTATGATCAGGGCTCCATTACGGCCATTTTCTGAATAACGTCGGATGCAAGCGAGTTGTTGAATCCAACGATAACATTTTTTACAATTCCGTCCTTGCCGACGATGATAAATGCCGGGAGAGTGGAGGCTCCGCAGTCGCGAGCGAGCGAACGAGCACTCATCAGCAGATGTTCTCCGGGCTCGGGACGAGGAATGACAGCTTCCACGCGGTCGGCCACCTTGTCGGTAAAAGCCCATATTATGTCGGGCTGATAGGGCATCCGTGAGGCGGCATCGCGCAGGGCGGTTATGCTCTGTGGCGTGAAGCCCCCCTCGGCATCAAGCAGGGCGATGATGGTGGGGGTGTGGAACCGGTCACCGGCCTGACGCGAGTAGCGTTCGCCTGTTGTGGTGGGCACGGCGAATCCCGGCAGCTGCTGTCCGGGCAGGTTGTCGATGGAGAATGTGCTTTCGCGGTATTGCCCGAAAGCTTCCGGGTAGCGGTCGATGAGCCATTGCTCGTTGATTGTCACCGGAGCGGCTTCCGACGGGTTTTCATAATTCATCATGACGGTCTGTTCGCTGATCGATCCGGGGTTGTTTTCCAGAATTATCCTGACAGGCATGCCCGTGGCCGGATCAAAGATATATTCAGCCTCCATGGCCGTGGCTCCCGACTGATCAAGAACAGCCTCTACGGCCACAACCTTATTGCCCGAAACGAGAGTGTCGCGGTGGAATGTGACGCGGTAGGCCGGATCGTTGTCCATGCGTCGCAGTTCGGTGGCTATGGCCTGTGGCAGCATTGCGTAGAACTGGGCTGTGCGGTGCACACCCTCGCTGCGAGAGCCAATGATGTCGGGGCGGAAGGGTATGGAGTCGGCGGCAAGATGGTATTCCTGAAGCCGTTGGCCGTTGAAGCGGAAATGGTTGCCGGAATAGTAGGCGGAGAATCCTTTGTTCCGGTTGGCCTCGTCGGCCGGGTTCCATTCGATCAGATAACTGTCGCACCGCAGCGGATCATCCGGAGTGGCGGTCTGTATCAGATCCACGAGATAGACAACATCGTCGGTCATCTGTGGCATTGAGACAGCGAATCGTGCCGAGGTCTTGAATGCCGGCAGCTGTTCCAGATGCGACGCTATATCGGCGGCGGAGTCAAATCCGGCAGCCGTCATCGAGCCGCTTACGGCAGCAAAAATGACTAATGGTAACATTTTTCTCATAATGAAAGGCATTGGTGCGTATGTGATGAATTTCCTTATATAACGCCCGACATCGTCAAAATGTTTTTATCGGTTGAATTGTCAGATCCCCAATATGATTGCCGGGTCAATGTTTAGCTTCTGGCTTATTATGCGAGCTTGTTGTAAGGTAGGCTCTTTCTTGCCCGATAGGTATTCACTTATTCGGGAGGGAGATATGCCAAGCAGTTTTGACAGGGCAAGTTGGTTGAGCCCCATCTCATACATTCTAAGTTTCAGCATATCGATCAGTGTTGGTTCTCCGATGGAATAATGCTCATCGGAGTAATCGGCCACAAGGTTTGACAGAAGATCCAGTTCAATGCTGTAAGGATTGTCAAGAGGCGTATCGTCGGCAACTAAAGGGAGTATCTCTTCCACGCGGTTCAAAGCCCAACGATATTGGTTTTCGTTCTCAATTTTTGTCATAGGAAGTTTCAGTGTGTCTATATTGTGGAGGAATCAATTTTATCATATTCAGAATGTGTTCCGATGAACCGGATATAAATCCATTGTATGGTGAATTTAATGACCACTACAAGCCGATGGTTGTTTCCGCGGATATTGAACACGTAATGCTGGTTGCCAACATTGTCAACGCTATTGAAATCGCGTTTCACATCCGCAAAATTGGTCCATTTGGCTTTTCTCACCGTTTTCAGCCAAGACTGTAACGCGGTTCTTGTGTCAGGAAATCTTGCGATATATTCTTTCAAGGGTTCTTCCGTTATAACTCTCATTTTATCTTAGTTGTTTTATGTAATTGCAAAAATAGAAATAAAATTCCAAATAATAAAAGTAATAACGGCATTATTTTTGGCGATTCATAAAAAAAGCAAGCCGCGCCATGTGGGATAGCGCGGCTTGCAGGAGAATTATAGAGTTGGGGGATAGTTATTGGAGGGTGCAGATCGAAACGCGGTTCCAGTCGTTTTCAGAGAACATGTGGCCGATGCCTTCTCCCTCGGCCTGAATGCGGTTGGCTTCGATGCCATACTTGTTGACGAGAGCGGTCTTTACTGACTCGGCACGGGCCTGAGCCAACTTGATGTTGAATTCCTCGTTGCCATCCTGCGATGCGTAACCTTTAACAACAACCTTGGCATCCTTGTGGCTCTTCAGGTAAGAAGCTACCATCTCAACGTTGGGCTGCTGATCGGCTGTGATCTTGGAGCTGCCTATCTTGTAGAAGATATAGCGTACGCTCTGAAGATTGTTGCTGACCTTTTCGATCACCTCGGGTTTGCGGTTCTTGCATGCTTCGAGTTCGGCCGCGAGGGCAGCTGCCTGAGCCTGGGTGGCGGCACCGGCTGCCATGCAAGCGTCGATCTCGCTGCGCAGTGCGTTGATCTTGGCGTTGAGAGCGTCGATTTCGGACTGGTTTTTGGTATCGGCGCAGATGAAACCTGGACCGAAATTGTAGGTGACGCCAAGCTGGCAGTTGAATGTGGCCAGACGACGGGTGTAGGCGGCTGATGTCTGCTCAACGTCGAGAGCTCCGGCATATGATGATCCGGTCATGTTCCAGACCACTGACGGTTTCAGCGACAGCGTAAGGTTTTTGCATACGTTGAAGTTGAAGTTAAGACCGGCTTTCGTGGCCAGATAGTTGTAGTCCTTGTTGGATGTCTGGTCGGGCTGCTCGTTGGCATAGTCGTGGCCCCATCCTGCACCGGCCTGCACTTCGATGTCGAAGAAACGGCCTCCGCATTTGTATCCTCCGAACAGGTTCATGAGGTTGACACTACCGTAGGCTCCTACGTAAGAGTTGTCGAAAGCTACATGGCGTTTTTCGCCACCATACCAGGATGATGTGTTGATGCCCCAGAAACCTTCGATGCCGAGGGCGAATGCTGGCGACAGTTGTTTCTGAAGATGCAGTCCGACGGTGGCACGCATGTCGCCGAAGAATGCATGGTGGTGGGCAAGGGGAGTGGCAACGCCACCATCGAGACCGATCGACCAATTGTCGCCGAACGAGGGTGCCATATAGGCATCCTGAGCTTGCGCCGTCATCATGCCGACGGCGGCAAGTGCTGTTAGAATCACTTTTTTCATTTTGGCTTTATTTTTTGTAAATAGTTGAAATCAATGGCAAATATAAACATTTAATCCGGATACAATGATATTTATCCGATAAAAATATAGCGAAATGCAGTGCTGTGACCGATAAATTTGCATTCAGTGATAAAAGCAGACAAGCAACAGATTTGATCTGCTGCTTGTCTGGAGGGTGAACAGTGGGGGTCGAACCCACGACCTTCGGAACCACAATCCGACGCTCTAACCAACTGAGCTATGCTCACCATGTTTATTCATTTATTGAAAGCCTCTCTTGACTTTCACGGTGCAAAGTTACAACTATTTTCTGAATTGCCAAAGCCTTCACGCGATTTTTTTAGCCTTATTTTCCGCGTGGATGGCCAATAGTTGATAGATCAAGCGATTGCCGATAGAATCAGTTGGCCGGATAGATCTCGTGGCGTGCGGCAAGCAGGGTGTTGCGCATCAGGGAGACGATAGTCATGGGGCCTACACCGCCGGGTACGGGGGTGATGTGGCTGCATAGAGGAGCTACATTGTCGAAGTCAACATCGCCGCGCAGACGGAATCCGCTCTTGCGTGTGGCATCGGCCACGCGAGTGGTGCCTACGTCGATGATCGTCGCTCCGGGCTTGACCATGTCGGCGGTCACAAAACCGGGGCTACCGAGGGCTGCAATGATGATGTCGGCCTCACGGGTGATCTCCTTGATGTCGGGGGTTGCGCTGTGGCACACGGTGACGGTGGCATTGCCTCTCGGGGCTTTCTGCATCAGCAGTGATGCCACAGGCTTGCCTACGATGTTTGAGCGACCGAGAACCACGCAGCGTGCGCCACGTGTCGGGATGTCGTAGCGGTCGAGAAGCTCGACGATGCCGGCCGGGGTGGCGGAAACGAAGCATGGCAGACCGATCGACATGCGGCCTACGTTGATCGGATGGAATCCGTCGACATCCTTGCGGTAGTCAATGGCCTCGATGATGCGCTGTTCTGATATATGGCGCGGAAGAGGAAGCTGAACGATGAATCCGTCGACTTCGGGATCGGCATTTAGCTTGCCGATCGCTTCAAGCAGTTCGGCTTCGGTCACGTCTTCTTCATAGCGGATCAGCGTAGAGCGGAAGCCGCATTGCTCGCAGGCTTTCACTTTATGGGCCACGTAGGTCTCGCTGCCTCCGTCGTGGCCAACAAGGATTGCTGCCAGATGGGGGCGACGTTCGCCGCGTGCTTCCATCGCTGCTGTTTCGGCTGCTATTTCGGCCTTGATTTCGTCGGCCACACGTTTTCCGTCAATCAGTGTCATTGGGTCAGTCTATTGTGCTGGTGTCTGTTATCAATAATGTTTTCTGTGGCGTGTTTTCAATGTGGACGCTGCTGGCGCATCTGGCGCATCATCTTCATCGGGTTCTTGACCGATGTGGCCATCTTCATGACCTTGCGCATCTGGTCGAACTGCTTGATCATGCGGTTGACCTCCACAATTGATGTACCGGAACCTTTGGCTATGCGCTGGCGGCGGCTGGCGTTGATAATTCCGGGGTTGGAGCGTTCTTCGGCTGTCATCGACAGGATGATGGCCTCGATGCCCTTGAATGCGTTATCGTCAATGTCGACATCTTTCAGAGCCTTTCCAACGCCGGGTATCATGGCGGCGAGATCTTTCAGATTGCCCATCTTCTTGATCTGATGGATCTGGCTCAGATAGTCGTTGAAGTCAAACTGGTTTTTGGCGATCTTGCGCTGTAGTTTACGGGCTTCTTCCTCGTCGTAGGCGTTCTGTGCTTTCTCAACGAGTGACACGATGTCGCCCATGCCGAGGATACGGTCGGCCATACGGCTGGGGTGGAAGAGGTCGAGGGCATCGAGTTTCTCACCGGTTCCGACGAATTTGATCGGTTTGGTGACAACGGTGCGGATCGACAGGGCAGCACCGCCACGTGTGTCGCCGTCGAGTTTGGTGAGAACCACGCCGTCGAAGTCCAGACGGTCGTTGAATTCCTTGGCGGTGTTGACGGCGTCCTGACCTGTCATGGCGTCGACAACGAAAAGGGTTTCCTGTGGCTTGATCGCTTTCTTGATTGCGGCGATCTCCTGCATCATAGCCTCGTCGACAGCCAGACGGCCGGCGGTGTCGACAATCACAAGGTCGAGATGATTGGCCTTGGCATGTTTGATGGCGTTTTCAGCGATCTCGACGGGGTTGCTATTGCCCTCTTCGGTGTAGACGGGGACATCGATCTGCGATGCGAGCACCTTGAGCTGTTCGATAGCTGCCGGACGGTACACGTCGCAGGCCACGAGCAACGGACGCTTGGCTTTCTCGCTTTTCAGCTTTTTGGCCAATTTGCCTGAGAATGTGGTTTTACCGGAACCCTGGAGACCCGACATGAGGATCACTGTAGGATTGCCCGAGAGATTGACCTGTGCGGTGTCACCACCCATGAGAGCGGCGAGTTCGTCATGGACAATCTTCACCATCATCTCACCCGGTTTGACGGCGGTCAGCACGTTCTGGCCGAGGGCTTTCTGCTTTACGGTGTCGGTGAATGTCTTGGCAACTTTATAATTGACGTCGGCGTCGAGCAGTGCGCGACGCACATCCTTCAGGGTTTCTGCAACGTTGATCTCAGTGATTTTGCCTTGTCCTTTAAGGAGCTTGAGGCTTCGCTCGAGGCGTTCGCTTAGATTTTCAAACATATATTGTGGTTGGGGCTATGTGTTATCGTGGTTGAAATATTCAGTCTGTCAGCCGGTTGGTGGCTGTGTCGGGGAAGATCACTTTCGGGCGGAATGTCCGGGCTTCCTCGTAATCCATGGTTGCATAGCTCATGATGATCACGATGTCGCCTTTCTGCACTTTGCGCGCTGCGGCTCCGTTGAGGCAGATGACACCCGATCCGGGTTCACCGGCAATAGTGTAGGTGTCGAAGCGTTCGCCGTTATTGTTGTCTACGATGTAGACGCGCTCTCCGGGGAGGATGCCGGCGGCTTCCATAAGGAGCGAGTCGATGGTGATACTTCCGATATAGTCAAGATCGGCCTCGGTCACGGTGACGCGGTGGATCTTGGATTTTAGCATTTGGACTTGCATGATGGTCAATAGGTTATGTTGTCGATCAATCGCACATCTCCGCAATAGACCGTGATGCATCCCACGGCGGTCTCAGCGTCGTCCCACCGGCTGATGGGCTGCATTGTCTTGGAATCTACAATCTCATAATATTCTGTGCGCATGATGGGTGATGCGTTGATTGTGTCCTCAACGAAACGTTTCACCTCGTCAATGCTTTTTGTCTCTTTCATCCCAACGCTTTCAAGCAGTGTCTTGCGGATCAGTGGTGCTTCGGCACGCTGTTCTGCGGTCAGACGCACATTGCGGCTCGACATTGCGAGTCCATCGTCGTGGCGTTTGATCGGACATGCTATGATGTCGAAGCTGAAGCCTTCAAGCTCTGCCATACGGCGGATCACGGCGATCTGCTGATAGTCTTTCTCGCCGAAGTATGCCCGGGTTGGCATGGTCCATGCGAACAGTTTGCTGACAATCTGGGCTACGCCGTTGAAGTGGCCGGGGCGCATGGCTCCCTCCATCACTTCGGCCACCGGGCCAAGGTCGAACACACGGGTGTCCGGTTCGGGATAGATCTCTTCTACTGTGGGGATGAACGCGTAGTCAACTCCGGCATTGCGGAGTTTGTCGCAGTCGGCCTCTTCGGTGCGCGGATATGTGCGCAAGTCGTCGAGATTGTTGAATTGGGTTGGGTTGACAAACACGCTGGCAACAACGATGTCGTTGTCCTTACGGGCGCGTTCGATCAGTGAGAGATGCCCATCGTGGAGCGCTCCCATTGTCGGCACTAAGCCTATGCTTTGTCCTTGGCCGCGGTGGTTGTCCATCGTTTCGCGGAGCTCGCGGACGGTGCGTATCACTTTCATGAATATATTCAGTTTCAATTGACACCGCAAAATTAATCAATTCCGCTGACCCGACAAAATTTACCACGGCTCAAAATATAAACACCGGCCGCTGCCGCACTTTGTGGCAGTGGCCGGTGTGAGGGATTGATGTTATGCCGTGTGTCAGGGTTCGAGGTTTACGGCGTAGTAGGCTTTCTTGCCGGTGGGGTAGATGCCGGTGATGAACATCACATTGTCGATGGATGCGGGTCCGGTGACAGCATCGTAGGCGCGTTCCATGTCCTCTACGGACGAAATGCGTGCCCCGTTGACTTCAAGCACTATGAAGCCGTCGCGGATTCCTGCGTCCTTGGCCGGGCCGTCCTTGAGGCCTGCGACCTGCACTCCGCCGGAGATCTTGAGCTGTCGGCGTGTCTCATCCTTGAGTGCCTTGAAGGCGCAGCCCATGTCGGCAAGTGACGACGCGGATGAAATCTTGGTGTTGCCTGCGCTGTTGTAGAGCGTGGTTTTGACGGTCGATTCCTTGTTGTCGCGGATGTAGGTGATGGAGATCTGTTCGCCGGGACGGAAGCGGTTGAGTTGTTCCATGAGCTGCGATGTGTTGTGGGTCGGCGTGCCGTTGATTGCTATGATCACATCGCCGGGCTTGATGCCTGCTTCCATGGCGGCAGAACGGTCGGTGACGGAGCCTACTATCAGGCCGTCGGTCACTTTGGTTATGCCTTTTTCCTGAGCCACTTTGGCGGTCAGCTCAGTGAACGAGATGCCGAGCACGGCGCGTTGCACGGTGCGGAATTTCATGAGGTCGTCGGCGATCTTGCGCACTATCGAGGTGGGGATGGCAAATGAATAGCCGGAATAGGAACCTGTCTGGGAATAGATGGCGGAGTTGATGCCCACAAGTTCTCCGTTGAGGTTGACGAGCGCACCACCGGAGTTGCCGGGATTGACGGCGGCATCGGTCTGTATGTAGCTTTCAATTCCCATTTTGCCGCTCGATTGCGGATTGGAAATGCGGCGTGCTTTCGCGCTGACAATGCCGGCGGTCACTGTAGAGGTAAGGCCGAAAGGATTGCCCACGGCGAGCACCCATTCACCGATTTTGAGGTCGTCGCTGTCACCCCACGGGATCACGGGAAGGTCTGAAGCGTCAATTTTGATCAATGCCAGGTCGGTCTGTGGGTCTGTGCCGATCACCGTGGCGTTGAACACGCGGTTATCGTTGAGCAGCACTTCGAGACGTTCTGCTCCGTCGATCACGTGGTTGTTGGTGATGATATAGCCGTCCTTGGAGATGATGACTCCGGAACCGAGCCCTTTTTCCTGCTGCTGGCTCTCGTCGTTGTCGCCATTGCTTCTCTGACGGCGAGGGTCGACCTGACGTTGGTTGGATCCTCCGAACGGATCGCCGAAGAAGAAGTCGAAAAACGGATCGTTGAAGCCGTTGCCATAGCCGCTCGGACGGCGTACGGATGCAAAACTTTTGATGGACACAACGCCATTTATGGTCGATTCAGCTGCCGTTGTGAAATCGGCATTCTGGACCGGACGTTGAGCCACTGTGAAGAGCTCAGGTTTCTGAGCCGAAACGTAGATGCCTGCCGCGGCTGTGAAGATGGCCAGCGTCAGAGCTGATAAACCTTTGATATTCATGTTATGTGTAAAATGATTTGTTAGATAATAGTTAGAAAACTGATTGGTCTTTCCTGTGATGCAAAAATAATGCTAAAATCAATTTCCTGATGCTGTTGTGTAACAATTTAAAGTGATTTAATATGAGTAGGGTTAATTTTATCTATTTTGATGGGGTAAGTGTGAAAATATGTGCAAAATATGCCGCAGGATTGTTGTTCCTACGTTTGGAAATGACTATTTTTGCCGATGAAGTGCAACTGAAATTTATGAAATCCCAATTTATAAAAGCGCCGATCCTCGTTTTCGGCTTTGTGTTCATGCTTTTTGCGGCTACCTCGTGCGGCACATCGCGCAACGCGTCGGGCCGTGGGTCTGCATATACGCCGGTGGCTAAGCCTGAACCGCCGCGCCATATAGATTTTTCCGGACGGCAGATGGAGCCGACTGTCAGTCTGCTTTTGCGTGAGGCGGATTCCTGGATCGGAACGGCATATCAATATGGCGGCAATGACCGTAACGGAGTGGATTGTTCCGGGTTTGTGACGCAGGTCTATGGCAAGCTTGACATTCGTTTGCCGCGCACATCGCAGCAACAGCAGCAGTTCTGCACTCCGTTGAACCGCGATCAGCTTCAGGAGGGCGATCTGGTGTTCTTCACCGTGCGTGGTGGCTCGTCGGTCGGACATGTCGGCATCTATATCGGAAATGACCAGATGATCCATGCTTCATCTTCAAAAGGGGTTATAATCTCATCTCTGTCGCAGGCATATTATGTCACCAACTATTATGGTGCAGGGCGTATTGAGCCGTTCTATGCCATGGTCGACAGCGAACGTAAACGTAATAATAAGAAGAAAACGCCGGTGATCGCACCGCCCGTTGTGGCTCCTGCCGAGGATCCGTCGGTGGCTGAACCGGTCTATGCTGAGGTGACCCGTCAGGAAAATACCGCAGTGCCGACACCCGTTGTCATGACACCTGTCAGGATAGCTCATGTGCCGTCGGCTGCACCGGCATCTGCGCCTGTGCCGCAGCCCGAAGCCGCACAGCAATCCCAAGTGCAACAGCAGCCTGAATCAGGACTTGCCGAACTTTCAGAATTTTTTGATTGATGGAAATTGAAAAACCGGCTCAGACCGAAATTTTTAATCGTGTCGAACGCCTTGTGGGGCAAGATGCCATGCAGCGTCTCGCTATGACCCGTGTCATTGTTTTTGGCGTAGGTGGTGTCGGATCGTGGACTGTGGAGGCTCTTGTGCGCTCCGGAATCGGCCATGTCACAATTGTGGATGCCGACACGGTTGCCGTCTCGAATATTAATCGTCAGCTTCCGGCCACGACATTGACCGTAGGAGAAGTAAAAGTCGATGTGCTTCGTCGCCGTATGCTTGAGATAAATCCGGCTGTGGATCTGACGGCGATAGCAGGTCGGTACACGGCCGACACAGCCGATGATTTCCATCTTTCGGACTATGATTTTGTTGTCGATGCCATCGACTCTTTGGCCGACAAGGCATTGCTCATTCATCGTGCTACGACTGAAAAAGTGCGGTTGGTGTCGTCGATGGGAGCTGCGCTTAAGATGGATCCGACGCGAATCCATGTCGCCGAATTCCGGAATGTGAAAGGATGCCGCTTAGCTGCCGCGCTGAGGCGTAAGTTCAAGCACACCGGGCTGTATCCGGCCCGTAAGTTCCGGTGTGTCTATTCCGATGAGTTATTGCCTAATCTTGGTGAGGACAACGACACATCCGGAGCCATGACGTATGGAAAAATTGCCGTTAACGGGGCGTTGTGCCACGTAACGGCAATATTCGGTCTGACACTCGCCGGACTTATCGTTGAGGATGTGGTCCGCGTCAAATAGATTCCGGATGGTTATTCAACAGTGGTTATGGTAGCTCCTGCGGCTGACACTACACTGATTGTCGAAGTGCTGTCGCTGAATGTTTTTATGGTGTCTACTTTCTGGGATTGGTCGTCGGCACCTGAACCTTCCTCGTCGCCCATGGCAAGGGTAGTGGCATAATCCTCGTAGATCTTTTGCAGATCGATATTGTAGCGTTGACGGATCTTCGCGACAGAGGCGCGGAGATCATCGCCATGATTGTCAAGGACAATGTTGAAGAAGTCGTTGAACTTGCGCATTGCCACAAGTCTTTTCGTTCCGGAAGATTTCTCAACGGAATGATGGAGATACACCAGCGCTCCGGCAGCTTCGCCGGCTGTCATATCATCAGGGTAGTTGGTGATGCTGTCCAGCTGGGCTATGCTCAACATGCGGCTGCCATGCTCGAAATCAACAGGGTCGGTTTCTGATACTGTCGATCCTGATTCGTCGCCGGTCGAAGAGTCGCTTGATCCGCAGCCTGTGAATGATATTGCTGCACCGGCGAGCAGCAGTGTTGTTAATAGTCTTATTTTCATAAGTCGGTTGATTTATCTGTTGATAGCAGTGCTTCTGCCATTGCGGCTGCCGCACGTCGGCCATCGCCCATGGCAAGGATTACGGTTGCGCCTCCGCGAACAATATCGCCTCCGGCATAAAGAGTTGGTATCGATGAGCGCATTGTCGATTCATCAACAATGATGGTGCCTCGCTTTGAAATGTCAAGTCCCTTGATGGCATTAGGAATCAATGGGTTGGGCGATACGCCTACGCTGACTATCACCATGTCGGCAGGAACATCGATGATATCCCCCTCGATCGGTTCCGGCGACCGTCGGCCTGATGCATCCGGTTCGCCAAGCCGCATTCTTTGCAGACGCATAGTGGTGACACGGCCTGTTTCGTCGGCTATATATTCCACCGGGTTATGAAGCGTCAGGAATTCCACGCCTTCCTCTTTTGCATGTTTGATCTCCTCGGCGCGAGCCGGCATCTCCTCCTCGCTGCGGCGATAGACGAGCATCACACGGGCAGCACCCATGCGTCGCGCTGTCCTGACGGAGTCCATGGCCGTGTTGCCGCCCCCGATGATCGCTACATTGCCTCCGGCAAGCACCGGTGTGTCGTGACCCGGCTGTCCGGCGCCCATAAGGTTTACGCGTGTCAGATATTCGTTGCTCGACATCACTCCGATATAGTTCTCGCCCGGAATGCCCATGAAGCGTGGAAGTCCGGCTCCCGATGCCACGAAGAGTCCGCTGAATCCCTGCGCTTCAAGATCCTCGAAGCTGAGAGTCTTTCCAATGATGCAATCCTTGACAAACTCAACTCCAGCAGCTTGCAGTGCCGCTATCTCTTTGTCGACAATGGTGTTGGGCAGACGGAATTCGGGTATGCCGTATTTCAGCACACCGCCTATCTCGTGGAGAGCCTCATACACTGTTACTGAAAAACCACGCGCCGCCATCTCTCCGGCAAAGGAAAGTCCTGCCGGTCCACTACCAGCCACGGCAATCTTGATGCCGTTAGGCTTATTGGCCGGAACTGCCACGGATTCGGCATTGTCGGCGGCGAACCGTTCGAGATAGCCTATGGCCACCGGTGCTTTCTTCATCTTGTTGTAGATGCATCGGCTCTCGCATTGTTTCTCCTGCGGACATACGCGGCCGCAGACAGCCGGCAGTGCGCTCGTGGATCGCAGTACGCGGGATGCCTCGTTGATCTCGCCACGCTGTATGTTCTTGATGAATCCCGGAATATTGATGTTGACCGGGCAGCCCTGTATGCACTGGGGATCCGGACAGTCAAGACATCGGGTGGCTTCAAGTACGGCTTGTTCACGGGATATGCCGCAGTTGACCTCCCCATTGCATGTGATGCGATAGGCCGGGTCAAGTTCAGGCATGGCCACGCGTGGAATGTCGCCACGCTGTTTTGCCGTCAATGCTTTGCGGAGCTCTTCGCGCCATTCTGCCGAGCGCGGTGCTATATCATTGTTATGAGTCATATTTTTTGATCTGTTAATTATATGAGCGCAATCGCATCATCATCTCGTCGAAGTCCACCTTATGGGCATCGAATTCGGGACCATCTATGCAAACGAATTTTGTCTTGCCATCCACGCTGACGCGGCATGCGCCGCACATTCCCGTGCCATCGACCATTATCGTGTTGAGTGAGCACATTGTCGGGATGTCATATTTCTTGGTCAGCAATGCAACGAATTTCATCATGATCGCCGGGCCGATTGTCACTACCTGATCAACCTTCTCGCGACGTATCACTTCCTCAACGCCGTTGGTGACCAGACCTTTCTGTCCGTAGGATCCGTCGTCGGTCATTATGATAACCTCGTCGCTGAACGGACGCACCTGATCTTCAAGTATTATAAGATCCTTTGTGCGTGCGGCAAGGACGGTGATGACTCTGTTGCCGGCCTGTTTCATGGCCTTGATGATTGGCAGAAGCGGAGCTACACCCACACCGCCGCCACAGCACACAACTGTGCCTACATTGGCTATATGGGTGGCCTGTCCAAGCGGACCGACAACGTCGGTCAGGCATTCTCCGGGTTCAAGAGCACATATCTTCTTTGTGGAGACTCCTACGGCCTGAATCACGAGGGTTATTGTCCCTTTCTCAATATCAGCGTCGGCAATGGTCAGCGGAATGCGTTCGCCCCCTTCGCCGGTGCGTACAATGACGAAATGTCCCGGTTTGCGTGAACGCGCTATCATTGGTGCCTCTACGACCAATTTCACTACTTTTTCGGAAAAATGCTCCTTATCAATTATTTTAAACATGGGCATGTGGATAATTTCGATGCATGACGTGCAAAGATAATCCGAATTTATGGCATTTCGGTAAAATTTAACGCAAAAATGCCATGTTTGGCTAAAATTCGTTATCTTTGCAGTAATTCAATACCTAAACAATCAATATCACACATAATGAAAAAGTTTGTTTGTGGCCTTTTGGCTGCTTCGGCTGCGCTTGGCGCGTGGGCCGATGAGGCGAAGCAGACACCTGACACGGTGGCTGGTTTCGTGTTCACTGATGTGAAAGTGGTGCCGGGAACTTCTGTGAAGGATCAGAATAAGTCAGGCACATGCTGGTGTTTTTCCAGCCTCTCGTTCTTTGAGAATGAATTGCTGCGTAAGACCGGTAAGGAATATGACCTTTCGGAAATGTTTGTTGTGCGCCATTGCTATGATGACAAGGCCGACAAATATGTCCGTATGTACGGAGCCTTGAATTTCGCTCAGGGTGGCAGCGCATTTGACGTCCCCTATGTTTGGGAAAACTATGGAATCGTGCCTGAAGAAGCATACAAAGGTCTCAACTATGGAGAGGATAAGCATTCTCACTATGAGATGGCCGACGTGTTGACAGGCTATGTGAAGACAATCGTGAGCAAGCCGAACAAGAAGAGCATCTCCACTGCTTGGCGCAAGGGCTTCAATGGCGTTCTCGACGCTTATCTGGGCGAACTGCCTGAGACCTTTGAGTATGAAGGCAAGACATATACTCCCCAGTCGTTTGCCGCTTCTCTGCCCATCAATATGGACGATTACATCGGAATCACATCTTTTACCCATCATCCTTTCTACAAACCGTTCGTAATGGAGGTTTCCGACAACTGGGTGTTCGGTCAGTATCAGAATGTGCCTCTTGAAGAGATGAAAGAGATCGTTGATTACGCTCTCGACAATGGCTACTCTGTTGACTGGGCTGCCGATGTCAGCGAAGGTGGTTTCAAGTGGAACGATGGTGTCGCTCTCATGCCGAAAGCCAAAACTCAGGCCGACATGGAGGGTACCGAGCTTGCTCGCTGGGTGAAACTCTCCGACCGCGACCGTGAGGCAGAACGTTTCAAATTCAACGGCCCTGCGGAAGAGATCGAGGTTACTCAGGAGATGCGTCAGGAGTGGTTCGACCGTCAGGAGACCACCGACGACCATGGTATGGTGATCGAAGGTCGCGCTGTTGACCAGAACGGCAACAAGTACTACAAGGTTAAGAACTCTTGGGACACTAATCAGGTTTACGGCGGTTACTTCTATGTTTCCGAGCCTTATTTCCTGGCCAAGACAATGGATATATACGTAAACAAGGAGGCTATTCCCAAGAACATCAAAAAGAAAATGGGATTGAAATAATAGTTCCGGTTCCATTATGGCATAAGGGTGGCGTGTAATCAGGCATGCCACCCTTTTTTCGCCTTTGTGTCGGATAATTTCTTTGTGGAATATCCTATTTGCAGGGGTAATGGGTGAGCAATAATAATGCGGAAAGAACGTTATAACATTATGTGTAAAATACTTATAACAGCTGTCGCATTTCTGTATTCTATCGCTTGTTTGGCGCAGACACAATCCGACGTGAATGTGAGTGAAGGCGGCTACGGGATGGTCAAGACAAACATCAGCGTCAGTGCCGATCATACATGGGGCGCGGTCAGGGATGGTTTTGGCGCAAGGGTTTCCTATGAGGCGTATAAGAATAAATTCTTTACGTTGTCGGCCAATGCAAGGTATAATTCCGTAAAAGTGGATTTTGACGAGGGAGATCTTAGCGATGGCTACTCTCCGGAAGATCTTGGAATGAACGATGTTCATATTATGGCTCAATTGGGGGCTACAGCTACTGTCAGGACAGAATTGTTCGGTAAGCCATTGATGGGTGTAGCGATGCTGAACACTGAATGGGGTGTCGGAGGATTCGAGCGGATATCCGGAATAGTTATGGGGATGATAATGCTGAGAGCCAATAAGAATACTCAATTTGGGATAGGACCATTGGTGATGGTGAATACGACCTCCAAAATACCGGCGTTTCTTGTGTTTATGTATCGCCACAGGTTTAATGAAAAGTTGGCTTTGAATCTCTACGGAGGTATGCTTGGCCTGGATTATAATTTGAATAAAAACAACATCTTCTCCATCGGGGCGGACATTGATGTGAAAGGATTCTACTTCAAGCCAAGACATGAGGACTTGCCTAAGGTCTGCCGTTTTACATATACCTCTTTTCGGCCAACGGTCAAATATAGATTACGCTTGGGCCAGAATTTCTATTTAGATGCACAAGGAGGTGTGGCTATCAAGATGTCTTGTCGTGTAAATGGCAAGAATGGGACTAAAGAGTATATGGATTGTAATCAAAAGCCTGCGCCATTTCTTCAAGCCGGAATATCATACTCATTATAGTCTTGGCGATTGATGATTTCTTTCTGAGGACGCAGAATAGCATTGTGTAAAAAAAACTACAGGAGGCGTAAATCTTTGATTTACGCCTCCTGTAGTTTGTCGGGGTGACAGGATTCGAACCTGCGACCGCCTGGTCCCAAACCAGGAGCGCTACCGGACTGCGCTACGCCCCGAATGCGTTTGCAAAGTTACGCATATTTTGTGTTACTTCCAAATTTAGTCGAAATCTTTTTAAAGAATCGGGCTGAGGAGCCGCAGGATGGATTCTTTGGCTTTTTCCGTTTTGGGTCGATTGCGCCATATCGATGCGTTGACTCGTTCGCTCTCCGACTGATCTTCCAGAAACTGGCGTGTCAGTTCGGCGTTGGCCTGACGCGAGTAGATGAACATTGTCGCTTCAAAGTTGTGTTCAAAACTGCGGAAATCAATGTTGGCCGAGCCTATCGCCGAGAATTGGTCGTCGATCATCATGGTCTTGCAGTGGAGCATACCGGCATTGTAGAGATAGATCTTTATTCCAGCGCGTAGACACTCCATGATATAGCTACGCGAGGCATAGGTCAGTATTGAGGAATCGCTGCGCCGGGGGATCATCACTCTGACATCCACCTTGGCAAGAGCAGCTGCCTGAAGGGAGCGTAGCAGAGATTCCGTGGGGAGGAAGTATGGGGTCTGGATGTAGACACGTTTTTTGGCGTTGCCGATAGCCTTGAGCATCAGCATGGCCACATTGCTCCATTCGCTTGTCGGCCCACTTGTGAGCAACTGCACTCCAGCGGAGTCGGAGCCTTTGTACGGGGTGAAATCAAAAGGAATCTTGAGCAGCTCGTTACCCATGAACGACCAGTCGACGGCAAAAGAGTATTGCAAGGCTGCCACTCCGGGGCCGGTTATTCTCATGTGGGTGTCGCGCCAGCGTGCGAATGTGCCGCCATTGATATAGCGGTCGGCTATGTTCATTCCCCCGATATAGCCTATGTTTCCATCTATAACGCATAGCTTGCGGTGGTTGCGCCAGTTTATACGGGTGGCGAACGGTGGGAATGCCACGCGGAAAAATGGATGAGCCTCGATCCCTTCTTTCAGCATTTGCTGGAAGAAACGGCTGTTGACACGAAAAGATCCTATGTGGTCGTAGATCACGCGTACCTTGACGCCGGCACGGGCTCTTTCTATCAGGGCATCCTTGATCCGGTTTCCGAGAGTATCGTCCTCGAATATGTAATATTGGAGATGGATATAGCTGTGGGCTTTTGTTATGTCGCGCAAAAGCGATTCAAATTTGTCTGTGCCGTTGTGGAATATCTCTATCTCGTTTCCGGGGATGTAGTGGGCATCACACATGGATTGCCCCAACTCTATTAGCTGTGCATCGGTATCGTCCACCAGCGGCGGAACGTTGCTTAAGTCCTTCGGGGAGAAGCTTTGCTGAAGCCGTCGTTTGTTTCGGCGCGAGATCATGTGTTTGTTTTTGATGCTCCTGCCGAAGAATATGTAGAGAATTATACCGCCTATCGGAAACATCATCAGCACCGTGATCCATGCAAGCGATTTCAGTGGGTTACGGTTTTCCGACAGCACCACACCGATAATGCTTATGATTGTTATTGCATAAGCTATCACCAGACCCCAGTAGAGCCACGACAGATGCAATATGGATGTGGTTTCTCCCATGAATATGGTGTGTGATGTGTCTATGTGTTTGCGGTTTTTGCTTTTACAACGGGTCGAAATTACAAAAGAAGAGCTACATGGAGGAAATTATTGCACAATAATTTTCAATCAGTGCAAAAAAAATAAGCAGAGTGTCATCTGTGTGACGACACTCTGCTGTGTTCTATCGTTGGTCAGAACCTGTAGGAAGTGAGCCGGCTTATTCAGCAACAACTTCAAACGGAATCTCAACGCTGACTTCTTTGTGAAGTTTAGCGATTGCGTTGTAGGTTCCAACTTCTTTGATGGTTTCCTTAACTTCGATAACTTTGCGGTCCACATTGAAGCCGAGCTGTTCGAGGGCTTCTGCGATCTGGATGGCGTTAACCGATCCGAAGATTGTGCCTGTGGAGCTGGTCTTGGCGCCGATGGTCAGCTTGACATCCTTGAGGGAAGCTGCGAGAGCTTCTGCGTCAGCTTTGATCTTAGCCAGTTTGTGTGCGCGCTGGCGCTGGTTTTCGGCGAGCACTTTCAGCGCTGATTCGGTAGCGATGACGGCTTTACCCTGGGGAATGAGGTAGTTGCGGCCATAGCCCGACTTAACTTCCACCACGTCATCTTTGTATCCGAGGTTGGAGATATCTTCTTTGAGTATGATCTTCATAATTCCTAAGCGTTAAAAAGTGATTTATTTCATCAAGTCGGTTACGTAGGGCAGCAATGCCAGGTGACGGGCACGTTTAACGGCCTGAGCCACGCGACGCTGGAATTTCAGCGAGGTGCCGGTGATACGACGGGGAAGGATCTTGCCCTGCTCGTTGAGGAATTTCTTGAGGAATTCGGGATCTTTGTAGTCGATGTACTTGATGCCGCTACGTTTGAAACGGCAGTATTTTTTCTTCTTAACGTCTACCGACATCGGGGTGAGGTAGCGGATTTCAGATTGAGCCTGTGCCATGGTTTAGCCCTCCTTTACTTCTGATTCAACTTCTTCTTTGACAGTCACTTCTTTGTTGCCTTTGAGGCTACGGCGTTTTTCTGCGTATTCGGCTGCATACTTGTCCAGACGGAATGTCAGGAAGCGGAGCACGCGTTCGTCACGACGGAAAGCGGTTTCGAGTTTCTTCACGATGGTGGGTTCGCCTTCGAATTCTACCAGTGTGTAGAAGCCTGTCGATTTTTTCTGGATGGGATAAGCGAGCTTGCGCAGGCCCCAGAGTTCTTCGTTCACGATCGACGCGCCATTGTCTTTAAGCACGGTGGTGAACTTTTCTACCGCTTCCTTCATCTGAGCGTCAGACAAAACGGGAGTTAAAATGAAAACGGTTTCGTACTTCATGTTCGTTATTGAATTAATTATTAATTGGTTTGCGCTTCTTTTCTGAAAAGCGCTGCAAAGTTAACGTTTTTTTTTCGCCCGACAAAATTTATCAGACTGATTTTTACGTCGCTTGAGCGGATTCGACGCGGATTGTTAATTCGGGATGAGGTCGGCGATCGGTCCACGCATGTCGGTAACTGCATTGTAGATGCGTGCGAACTGGCGGATGAACGCTATGGTCGATTGCTTGGGATTGCAATCCGTTGGATTCTTTAAAATGTTTTCGGAGGAGATGGATTTTTTTCGTTGAGTAGAAGTTTCGGCCATAGGCAAATTGGATGAATGGATTGTACTGATTGGGATCGTGTTTGCATAGATAACGTGGAGAATTGTCGGTTTATTATCCGGTTCCGTCTTTTTTTGGAGAATTATTAACATTATGGATTAACAATTGTCTGACTACGTCATTTTCATCGGATTATTGTATCGCGAATGTTAAATCTTTTGTAAAGATCTGTTGTCGCTTGGTGGTGTACATCTTTTTTTGTAATTTTGCCATCCTGACCATGAAATGTTTAACCAATCAACAATTATAGCCTATCGAAACACTGCTACTCTAATTTTTTAAGTTCAAATCAGAGATGCAAAAACTATTATGTTTGCCCGACGACAAACTGGTAGCTGCTTATGCTGCCGGCGACAACAGGGCATTCGACATACTTTTGAAGCGGCATCAGTCACGTGTGTTTTCATATATCCTTTCGGTTGTGAAAAATCGCGATGTGGCCGACGATATTTTTCAGGAAACCTTTGTCAAGGCTATCTCAACAATCAAGCAAGGTCGCTATGCTGAATCCGGTAAGTTTTCGGCATGGATCTCTCGTATCGCACATAATCTTATAATCGACTATTACCGCCAGGAAAAAAGCGAGAATCTTGTATCGGCCGATGATGATGTGGCCGATGTGTTCAACCGCAGGGAACTGTCTGACGTCAATATTGAGGATACGATGGTGTGTGAGCAGATCCATGAGGATGTGCGACGTATCATTGAGGCTTTGCCTGAGAATCAGCGTGAGGTGCTGATGATGCGCTACTACCGCGACATGTCGTTCAAAGAGATAGCCGAGGTGACAAAAGTCAGCATCAACACGGCTCTTGGACGCATGCGCTATGCGATCCTCAATATGCGCCGTATTGCGGAGGACAATAATATAGTGCTGACGGTCTGATCATCGTTGCGGAGATGTCCATGGAGCTATCAGCGAATAGAGCATGGCGCTTCCGAGTGCGATCATCACTCCAACCACGGTTAGATCCGTCGGGGTGGCCTCGCCTGTCGAGGTTATAGCAGAGATATATCTGATTGCAGTCACTGTGGTGGCTGCAATTCCTATTATGTAGAGGGTATATTCAACAATGGATGCGATGCGCACGGCCCGTTCCGGCAATCTGTTCATGACCATGCGGGTGAACATCGGTTGCGGTGGAGCATCCGGAAGTTTTCTTTTCAGCCATGATTCGATGTCGGAATCTTTGATGTTTTTTTGTCTGTCTGTGGTTTTATCTGTCATAGTCGTTTATCGTTTTTGCCATTTTTGTTCTGGCTCGTGAGAGCAGTGCCTTGACGCTTCCTTCCGGAATTTCCATGATCCGGACAATTTCTTTTATCGGTCTGTCCTGAAGGTAGAACAGGAGTATTGCCGTGCGTTCCTTTTCCGATAATTCTCCGAGTGCCACATTGATGTCGTGGCGCAGTTCTTCCGTGAAACCGGATGGGGTGTCGGTGGCAGGCTGATCAGGTAGCCGGTCGGGATGCTCTTCATGTATTCGCCGCCGGTGATCGGCGAGAAGCCGGCAGGCGATGGTGTAGATCCATGTGCTGAAGCGAGCCATCCCTTTGAACGACCGGATCGAGATGTAGGCTTTGATGAATGTTTCCTGTGCTATGTCGTCGGTCAGAGCGGCATCGCCGAGGGTCTGGTTGAAGATGAAGCGTCGCAGTCCGGGCGAGTATTCGTCGACCAGACGGGCAAAAGCACGATGATCGTCAAAGGCGGCGCATCGTGCTATAAGTTGCAGTTCCTCAATCTTCCCTAACATCAGTGTGGCGCGGCAGTGCTCGTTGTTTGAATGCGTTGCTGGCATTCTTGCGTGCCATATAGACCGCTACATGTGAGATCCCGATGAACAGTGGCAGCAAGCCTATGGGCCATACGCTGAAGGCAACCAGCAAGAAAAACAGGCAGATGGCCAATCCGGCTCCGATCCATATTATGCCGCTCTGCAATTCCCGTTCTGCCGGTCGGCCGTTGACTGTTGAGAAAAATTCCGGAGGGAGCGGAGTCTCATGGGAGAGCGAACGTTCCAGAAGGCGCAGCCGTTCGCGTTCACGGGCATTCCGGTAGTGCAGGACGATCCAGATGATACCAATGATAAACGCGAAGGTCAGCAGTGTTATAAGAAACGGGAATACAATGTTTTCAAGGAGGTTGTTAACGTGGATCGGTTGATTGAGCATCATGTCAATCTCATCCGGATCCAAATTAAAATCGCCGTATTCTCTCAGGCTGGAGTCGGGGAGGTTTATATCGGAAACCACTTTTTTCACCGTGACGGCCTGAGAGAGAATGGACGTCAGCAGTGCGGTCGCTGTCAGAAGATATCTGTTGTGTTTCATTATGGTGATGTTTTTGTTTTTCTGTTTGACGTGTTGAATGGTCTGAAAAGTTGCGGAGAGATGAATTATTTTGTAAGTTTGCGCAACAAATATAGTAAACACACCCATAATTCATGCAAACACTCAGCGACTATCTCGGAATTATAGAGCAAAACATCAAGGAAATTCAATATCCGGAACGTCCGTCCGGCCTATATCAGCCTATAGCTTATACCCTCGATTGCGGAGGAAAACGTCTGCGTCCCACTTTGGTGCTCGCATCATGCGAGGCTTTTGGCCGGGATGTGTCGCAGGCCATCAATCAGGCTCTGGCTGTTGAGATGTTCCATAATTTCACGTTGCTCCACGATGACGTGATGGATGGTGCCGACATGCGACGCGGACGTCCCACGGTTCACGTACGTTGGGATCAGCGCACGGCAATTCTCTCAGGTGATACCATGCTGACTCTCTCAGGCATGCTGGTCAGGCGCGGATGCACCGCGGAAAAATCTCTCGAGGTGTCGCGTCTGCTCGATAAGACAGCAATGGAAGTCTACGAAGGACAGCAGTTGGATATGGATTTTGAGTCACGTTTGGATGTGACCGTCGACGATTATATGGAGATGATCCGACTGAAAACCTCTGTTTTGCTCGGGTGTGCATGCCGGATGGGAGCGTTGATGGCCGATGCCGATACTGCTTCCGCTGATGCCCTCTATGACTATGGCGTGGATCTCGGTCTTGCATTTCAGCTTCAGGACGACTGGCTCGACACCTATGGCGATCCGATCGTGTTCGGAAAAGGAATCGGTGGCGACATCCTCAATGATAAGAAAACCTGGCTATCTATTATGGCGCGTGCCGAGGACACTTCGGGCATCATGAACCGCAGGTTTGCGCGTCCCGATGAGGATTATGAGAAGATCGAGCTTGTGCGCGGCGTGTACGATAATCTTGAGCTTGGAACCCGTTGCCATGAGTTGATCGACCGATATGTGGATCGGGCCATCGGCCATCTGGATAAAGTGGCAATTACGCCGGCAGCGCGTCAGTTCTTCATTGACATTGCAGAGAAATCACGCACACGTTCCCATTGATAATGATCATAGACACCCATACCCATCTCTATCTTCCTGAATTTTCGGAAGGCGGAGCTAACGCCGTGCGCCGTGCTATTGATGCCGGTGTAGGGCACATGATATTCCCAAATGTCGATCTGACCACTATAGCTCCTATGCGCGGTCTCCACGCCCGTTTCCCACAGGAGACATCCATGGCGATGGGGCTTCATCCGACGGAAATCAAAGAGGACTGGCGCGACGCGTTGTCGGAAGTAAAGGCGGAATTTGACGCCAACCGCTCTGATTATGTCGCCATTGGTGAGATTGGGATCGATCTATATTGGGACAAGACCTACTGCGAGCAGCAGATGATTGCCTTGGAGCAGCAGGTGCAGTGGGCTGTGGATGCCGGATTGCCGGTCATTATCCACTGCCGGGAGGGATTGGATCAGACTCTTGAAGTGCTTCAGGCATTCCCGTCGGCAAGAGGTGTGATGCATAGCTTCGGCGGAACGGCCGATGATGTCGAGGCAGTGCGTAGGGTCGTTGATTTCTATTTTGGCATAAACGGCATAGTGACATTCAAGAACTCACAATTGCGCAATGTGCTTCCGGCCATCGGTCTTGAACGCCTTCTGCTGGAGACCGATTCCCCCTATCTTGCTCCGGTGCCGCATCGGGGGAAGCGTAACGAATCGGCATATATTGTCAACACAGCCGCCCACATAGCGCAGTCGCTTGGACTATCCGACAGCATGATAGCCTCCGGCACTACAGCAAACGCCAGCTCGCTTTTCGGTATCTCAGCGGATTAGTTCATAGACAAACGACCTGTCTATATCCTGCGTACCCACTTCCAGCTCATTTTTTATGTCGGTGAATGAAAACGGTGCCTCACTGAGAATAAGGATGAATCCTGCGAACGGAGCTTCCGGAACTGCAAATTGAATATCCGCCAGCTCGGTCACTTTCTGCTTGTCAAGGATAATGTTTTCCGGTAACATGAACTCCATGGATTCCGGTGTGCAGTCTTTCATTATTATGTTTGCATGGAGAGCGTTCTCGCTTTTGTTGTTGAAGCGGAAATGATAGATGTTGTTGCCATCGTTGATCTTCCGGACTGTGACCGGTCGGTATGTTGACGGTTCTATTGCGTCGGGGCCTATCATGGATGCCAGTGTGGTCTGGTCTCCGCTTGCGTTTGTGACATGGCTTACACCATGACGGGCGAAACCATCCCCGGAACCCTTTCCTTGGGCGATGCCGGCCGTTATAAGTTTGTTGATGTCCGATATGTCGGCGCGTTTATGTTGGTTGGCTTTGGCTACGAGATCTTTCACCGACGCTCCCTGTTTGCCTGTTGCCGAGCGGAGTTTGTAGATTGTTCTTTGTCTGTTGTTTTCCTGAAGCCACACTTCCCCTTTCGTGTCTATCCGCAGCAGAGTTGAGCCTTTCACTGTCTTACCTTTGGTTACCGGTGTCGCTTTTGTGTTGTTCAGTGTGTATGCGTTGCCGGTGACATGGTAGATGACATAGTTCTGTGCTTGGGATAGTAAACTCGAAATGGAGATAAGCGTTATTGCTGCTGTTAGCCGGATTTGTCGGATTGTCATTTTGAAGAGGTGGATGTGATTGGTAATAATTTGATATCTTTCTTTTTAGGTTTCGGGAATGCTTTCCTGTACAATCTGTGGGTATGGTGGGCGATACGTTGGCCGATGAATGCCAGGCCGGTCGAGAAGTCCATCATCACTATCCCAAGAATTGTCAGCTTTATTGTCGGGGTGAAGTCGAACGAATAATTGTTTCGGATAAAAACGATGGCGCCGAGATATAGCACACCGATGAGCAATCCCGTCTGGATCAGGCGGACAAGCATTGGTCCCCATTTGTATCTGCGTAAAAAGAATCTTGCAAGAACCATCATGTAGCAGGCGGTCAGTGCAACCATATAGGTGAGCCATCGGGGGGATAGCTCAATATATTCACGGCCTATGATAGTGGCTATGGTGTTGGCGTGGATGAGAATACCCGGCATTCTGTTGACAAGTGGAGTGCGGTGCATGTCAGCAGCGTCGTCGATATAGCCTATGAGTACAATTTTTCCGCGAAGCAGATCGGCATTGGCAGATAGCTCATGTGGTTTGAGAATATTGAACACCCGGCTGGAAAAATTGATCAGTTCAATGTCTTTGTCGCGTTCAAGCAGTTCTGATCCTGCCCCCGGATCGTAGATGTCGGATATAATGGTGGCAATTGATGGTACGGGGCCATGGATTGTTTCAAACTCAGCCTTGAAATACCGGGTTGTGGAGTTTTCAAACGTACCGTTGATATTGACGGCTCCATGTTCATGCTCATTGACCAGCAAGGGTTCGAAATATGATGCTTCGGCGGCTGTGAAACAATGTCCTGTGGGTTCTTTGAGAGTGACTGGAAGCACGATGTTTGGCAAAGAGTCGATGGCGGCTATCACAGGATCGTCGGGCGTGGTGGTCGGTGGATTGAATATCAGGTCGATCCCGATCACGGATGCATGGCAAGAGTCGATGGTTGCGATCGCGTGCCCCATCTGGGCACGCGTGCAACCGTCAAGTGCTACAATAGTTATGTTGCTGTCAGGGATAACGGCATTGGCATTGCTGGCCGACAGAGTATAGAAATCACTGAAACTGAAATCGTTCATCTTCTCTCTGGGAGTGAACGCTTCAAGTGATGTCATCGCACCGGTCAGGATCTGCGCTACGGCTATGGTAAGGATAGTTATTACCATAGCTCCAGTAGCTGCTTTGATGAAGCTTATTCTTTTAGATCCGTTGTCCTTGCTCCCTGCCATGGTCTGATGATCTCTATTACTGGCGATAGACTTCGGGCATCACACCACGATATTGATCCATCGTCATGCCGATACGCGCTCCAATGTAAGTCGGATCGCACATCACATAATGGCGGCCGTCAAGGCTTATGGCATCCCCTTTGATGGTTGGGTCACCGAAATCGACGGCTGTGCTAAGATGGTTGGGGTAGTGGAGCAACACGACATCGAGTCCGTAGATCTCACGTACCAGAGTGGCGAATAGAATAGAACGGTCCTCACAGTCGTTGGCCGGATAATAGAAGTTTTCTTCCGGGAAATTGACCTTTTCATGTCCGTATTGGTCATTATCTGTCATGTACTCAAATCCGAATTGCACAAAAGAAAGCAGTTTGCGCACTCCATCAAAGGTGCTGAGCCCACTTACCATCTCACGCATCGGAGGGAGAACCTCATTGCGGAAGTTGTCCGACAGGGGGGCGCGGATGTAGTGTTCCCATGACATCCACGGATAATCAGCGAAAAATTCCATCTCATGTTTGCTGACAGTTACCTGAAATTCAGGTTCCGACGACCATTGCTTGGAGCTGTAGACAACCGGGGAAATCCGCTTGGGATCAAGCTTTGGCATGCGGTCAGGTACTATTCGCAACGGTATCGTTTCCGATGGAGCATAGAAGCCTTCGTAGGATCTGATAGGCAGTAATGCCAGTTCTTTGTCGCGTACAAAGTATTTTGTGTCGCTGAACATTATGGAATATTGACCGTCGAGCGGAAGATCGGTGTGCATCAGAACGGTCAGCCCTTTCCTGGTAAGTCCGAGTTTGACGTCGTAGCCTGTCTGGTTCATCAGATATGCTGTGAGGAATGCCTGCGAATCCTTGGATTGCGGATATATTCTGGCGGATATGGTCTCGCATAGCCACAGATATCCCATGTCGCAAAGAGATAATGCCTCACGCAGACGAACACAATCGTCGATCAGCTTACCTGTGTTTTCATTTGATTCGAGTTTTTTCCATTCGTCGCCAAGCAAAAGCCGATCCTGATTGTAGCTGATGGGCTCGAATGAATACAACCCTATTTCACAAATTGTCTCGAAGAAGTCTACTTTCATGCTCGGCACGTTCTGGGCCACCGTTATGCATGGATTATCTGGGATTGTGAGCTGAATAGGTTTCACGACCGGTGGAGGAAGCACTACTTTTTCCGGTACCACATTCAGCGGTTTTTCCGGCAGCAGGGCTTCTTTCGGAGCCACAGGAGGTGTTTTAGGCTCTATTCGCTGTGGACGTGGGGTAGGGGCTATGACTTGATATTCTTTCCAGATTCCGTTGAGGGCTTCGGCATATTCTGCATTGAAATTCGAACGCATTTTCTCGAAGTGGCTTCTGGTTGTGGCATCAAAAGCCTCCGCATGCTCTTTTGCTCTTTGCCAAAACGCTTTTTCCCAGTCACTTTCCTGGGCTTGTGCGGCAACGCTTAACATACCGCAGAGCAGAAAAACAGCCGGTTTTGGTCTATGGAGTCGTTTCATGAACGTCTTGTTTATTTGTTGGATTTAATGATGGCGTTCTGGATGGCTTTCTCAAATTCGGCCTGACGTTGGTCGAGCGATTTTGATGCGTCGTCTTTGGCAAGGGCTTCGCGGATGGCGTTGACAACGTCGTCCTTGGGCAGTTTCATGGAGACGTATGCGCGATATTTTCCGCTGTCGGTACGCACAATGCGGTTGCAGACAATGATACAGCCCGACATGGTCTGAACGGTGATAGATTGCATGGAGTTATCTGTTTTCTGCTGGGCTTCCGCGTTCTCGTCATTACGGTATTGCTGGGTAAATGTCTCGATCGACATTTTGACAGCCTGGGCAATCTCTGCGCGTGCGGCCAATGCTGCTTTATCTTTTGCCATCTGCATGTTGGTGCTTTCTTCAACTGCATTGGCATAGAACGCTGTCTCATCGGTGGTGTAATCGCAGAGAAGCGTGATTTCAGATTCGCCTTTGTTTGCTTTGGGCTTTTTGGCTGATGCGCATGCCGATGATGCGAGGATTGCGGTTGCGAGGATAAATGCTGTAGAGAGTTTCATGATTGATTGGTTTATGTTGGTGATTAAAAATTTATTTATTCATGTTTCGGGGTTATCAGTCCTCATCCTGATCTGAGTAGAAAAATGCGTCATTTGTGACAGTACCGTTCTGCCGTTCGATTGCCTTGCGTTGAAATTTTGCGGCCAGAAGCTGTGAGTCAAGTTCTTTCTGAATTTTTTTCAGGACCTGACGGTTGGCGTCGTTACGGGCTTTCTTTACGGAAGTTTTTGCCGGAGCGACGCTTCGCATATCATCGATATGGGCTGTGGCTACAACCGATTGGCTGTTGAGGTCGGTGACGGTCACTGTGACCGTGCTGAAATATTCGCGCATGTCGTACATCGGACCGCTAACTATGTTGCCCTGACGGAACGATGTCGTGATGTCGAAACGGAGATCGGCCGCAGTGTCGCTCTCAACTATGTCGAAATAGCTTTTGTTGATGAATGTAGCTATCTGTCGGCCTATATTGGCTGATTCGGAATCAGATATGGTATAGCAGGCTTTAAGACCGGAGTCTTTGATCTCTACCGACACTTTGCCCGGACGGATCATCTTTATAAGTGGCGTGGCTAAGGTTTCAAGTGCCGGGGTGTTGAATATCCCGTCGAAGTCGAGCAGGGGAGTGATGGTGATATGTCTTTGCGATGGCTTTGCCGAAACGTCGGAAACCGATATCCGTGTATGACCTGATCTGTCGGTAGGAGCTTTGACGTTTATTTTCGCCGATCCTGCATCTATGGTGGCGCTGAGGGCAATTCCTTGCAGATTGTCTGAACCTGATTTTATTCTGACAAGGATCTCGGATGCTTCAGCATTAAAGGGTGTCACGGTCATTTTAGGCGGTGTCAGCGTCATGCTGAATTGGCTGAACATCGACTGCAGTGAGTAGGTGAGTTCCGAGGCTATGTTCATTGTTGTTCCGTCGGCCACAACTTCAAGTCGCATGTCCCCGAATGGTTCAAGCGTCCTGATCCCTTGGGCGTATAGGCTGGCTGCATTGATGAATTCTCCGTTCTTCAATGATTTGTTGGCTTTCAGCCATAGATCGAGGGCTGTTTCTGAAGCTTCCTTGCTACGCGTTTCGCGCAGACGGGCATACTTTTCCCTTTCAAGACGGTAATACACCCAATATTGTTCGCCGTCATTGTAGGTGTCAACAAGTTCGTAGCCCTCAAGCCATGCTTTTGATTTGGACCGGATGTCGTTGGTGTAGCGTTCGGAGTATTTGCCGTTTTCGTCGATCCGCGACAATAGGGATTGGTTCTCAATCGTGATCTTTATTTCCGACATGAGATCGGAAAGGGCATTCTCTTTGGCCTGACGGTCGTGATCGGGAGCGGAAACCGGAGCTGAGCCTATGCCGGTATAAAAACCGGTATCAGCAGGTTTGCTTTTGATCCAGTCCGGCTGTTTCTTTGCCGAGACGCCGGTTGCGGCAAGGAGTGCCAGCAGGATTGCCATTATGTGTTTCATACGGTCAGTCTGTTATTGTTATGTAGATGGATAGACCATCAATGGTGTATTTCGCTGAGATGCCTTTGCGGCGCAGATATTGTGCGAGTTTCATGGCAAAGTCGGTTGAATCGCAATCCTTTGGCATAGTGATGGAGTCAAAGATTATTTCGGTTGATGATAGTCCCTGCTGATGGAATGCACGGGCATTTTTCTTAACCCAGCTTCTGATCTCCTCGGCAATGGTGGTTCCGGTCTGTTCGAAAACGTGGTCGAGGTCTATCATTGATTCAGCGCCTACGCCTATGGTTAGTTTGGAATCTATTTTTGTGGGAGGCCATTTTATCTGGCGCAGCAACTCTGGCATCGCCTTGTGGATGGCTCCGATGTAGCAGCGGTCTATGGTGCTGTTGCCGTCATAGCTGGAAGTGGCACTGGCAGTGATATTTCCGTTGGCCGAGTAGTAAGCTTTCATTGCAAGTCCAACATGGATGTTATTGTATGTTTTGATAACCGAGCAGTCGACCGAAACATATATGTCCGATCCTGAGTTGCGTATCAGTTGGGCGGCGAATGAATCGGCGTTGTCGGAAGTGAAGTCGGAGTGGCGTTCGGCGGCCTCAAGTTTTGCTATGAAGTCGATGGTTGTGTAGCCTGCCTGACTGAATGCCGTCTGTACTTTGCTTATGGCAAGACGTATCTCCGGCTTGCTGTCAAGAATCTGCCGGTAGCTTTGACCATCCTGTCGGAACGGGACAACCATAATTGACGGCAGTTCAGGTTTGGTTTCACCCCCTTGTATCAGATTATAAGCCATGAGATCCTTGTCGAATGCCGATTTATGGAATTTGATCTGGTATGTGGCCTCCTGCATCCCGGCGGTGTTCTTGCGTGGTCCGTCGATCTTGCGCGGCATATTGGCGTAGACGGTATATTTAGTGTCGAACAACGCCCTTAAATAGGCTGCATGCAATCTGGAATCATTGTCGTCGAGTAGCGGCTCGCCATCACCTACACCGGGGATGCCGTTGAACAGATATGCGTAGACAATTGATTTGCAGGCCATCGGTTCAAGCTCTTTCTTGTCGTGGGCTTGGACTGCGACCTGAAGAATTATGTTATTGTCGCTTCCGGAGATATGGGTGATGCTGTTGGAATACTCATATTGGGCATTCGCGGCAAATGATACGATGCTTAGGAGCAGGGTGATGAGTAGTTTCATTCTGATGGATTTTGTTATGTGGCAGTGCTTATTTATTTTGTGACAGGCACTTATTTTGCGTATAGCATATCGGGTGAGTCAATGTAGGCAAGATAGATTTCCTTGTGTCCTTTGGTGACTTTAAGCCTTATGAGGTTCTTACCGAGAAATTCCTCTACCTTGGCCTCGCCGAGGCGGCGGTGCATTATTCTACCTCTTACTTCGTGGCGCAGATAGATCGTGGCTATCCCTCCTTTGACTGCTGTTGTCCCGTCGTTCAGTTCCACTGTCAGCTCCCGGGCTTCCTCTTTGCCGGCAAGAGAAATGTCTTTCACGCGGTTGTAGACGGAACCGTAGTGTACGTATCCGGGCTCATCGCTTGCGGAGATTGCTGATGCTGGCGTTGGAACTAACGATGGTACAATAAGGATAACAGAGAGTGTTATGAGTTTTCGGGTATTCATCGGAATATAGAGTCTTATAGGGTTTCCAACCAATCGCCGATCATCCATTTCATGGCGGTCTGTACTTTGAGATCTTCCGGAGTCTCTATGAAGGCTTTGAGGATTTTTTCGTGGCCATCGGTCACTTTGCAACGCGATCCTTCCTCTCCCTCCACCTCTTCTATCTTCACTTTTCCGAGGGTCTTATAATAGAGGCGACCGGCGGCCATGGCTTTTTGCTTAACCTCAAGGACTTGTCCTTTTTCAATGCCGACGTGCGATCCCAGGGATATGTAGAGTGCATGCGCCTTATTGCCGTCGGCTTCCGACACTTCAAGAACTTCGCCATAGTAGGGCATCTTGTCGTTTATGAATTTCAGTACCTTAGGTTGGCTCTTGCGGATGGAATGGGCCGCGGCATCTGCGATGTTCTTGTCCGACATACCCTCTGCATGAAAGGATTGGGATGCGATGTTGACGTTATCGGAAAGTCGGACTATGCTCAGTTGATATGGAATTTTACAGCGGTAGCTATATTTGCTGTCGTTATCTGTGACCGGAACTCTGATCATGGCGTCAACACGGATGTTGATCTGGAAGTCGCCCTCTTCTGTTCCGTGCCAGTTGCTCCCCATCAGTTCGAGAAAGCCTATCTTTCTTAGGCTTCCTACAACAGAGTTGAACACCTCTTCTGCATACAGGTAGCCTGTTCCGGAGATGTCGGTGTTTACAACAACCCGGTGCTGACTATGCGAAGACATCGCGAGTGCCATCAGGATTGACAAGGCAGTTATAAGTCGTTTCATAATCCTGTGGTTGTTATCAGAACATGCTTCCAATCTCTTTTCCGGCACTGATGCCTTCGCCCACCAGTTCCTTGACCGAATTGACCATCTGCTCTGTTATCCAGATGTATTCCGCACCAACTTGTGCCTGATATTTTTTGTCGTTGATGAATCCTTTTGTGGGACCCTTTGACAGGACTGTGAGTTGCTCGGGATTTTCAAGGAATGCCTCATAGATTCTATCGCCGCCACCGCTGACTTTGCAAACGGAGACCTCATCACCCATGTCCTCTACCTTGACTTTGCCGATAGGTTTGTTCTCTTTGAGGTTACCTTTCTTGTCAACTATTTTGGGGTCGGGGAGATAGACATTGAACTCCTGGTTTTTCGAAGCGCCCTTGAGTGAGCCGATCTCGATGCTCACTTTTGATGCCTTACCGTTTTTGCTCTCTTCAACGCCAAGCAGTTGTCCGCGGATAGCAAAAGGCTCCCAAACTTTGCGCTCTATTTTCTCAGCAACCCATTCAAGAGCCGACTGAGCCGACAGCCGCTTGTCTTCAAATGTTTTCATTACCATGGTATTGTAGACTTGAACTGGTATAGACCAGGCCAGTCCCTCATTATCCGGGGAAAACACATCTGCTTTTAAATTGAATTCGGTGACGTAGGTAGTTTTCCCGTCAGCTTGTTTCTTCGGATATATGCACACGGAATCAATATTGCATTTGAATATGAAATCAGCTTCCGCGCCATCGTCTGTGGCGTCAAGGATGTTGACGGTCTGGAGATTGGATAGACCCTCCACAATCTTTGCATGGATCTTGTCAAGGTCGTCTGTGCTGACGGTTTCGCCGGTGGTCGGTGAGACAAGTACATTCTTCTTTTGTGCTTGCACAGACATCGCGCATGCGAGGATTATCACAGCGGAAGTGATGATCTGTTTGATTTTTCCGTTTTTCATTGCAGGAGGGTGGTTTGGAAGTTGGTTGATAATGATATTCGTGTGGTTACTCCCAATCCATCACCTGTAGCGATCGCTTATGATTACAAAAAAAGACGTGGGAGTTTCTACCTGTTGAACTCATCCCACAAATCCTGGCTCTCGCAAATGCCTTTCTCTCGGAACGAGCTGTGCAGGGTTCCCACGTCAGATATACGGATATTCGATGCCGCTGCCTACTTTTCCATGTAGCGACAAGATGTGATATACCTATGGGACACCTACCTATGCCTTGTCCGGTGAGAGATTTGTGAATTTGCGAGATTCGGATCTGCCGGAACAAGCGCTTGGGTAAACGCCTTAAAATGTCTTATGACCGGATTATACTGCCGGTTACGCTACAAATATAGTGAATCTGTATTTTTTGTGCAAATTGCAGGCTGGGTTTTAACGCTTGGAAGGCGCAATAACTCAGATTTTTAGTGAAAACCCGAGCCGGATGAAATTCCGGCTCGGGTCTTGTTGTTGTAATGGCGGCGGTCAGCTTTTATGACCGTCCGATCGATGTGATTATCCTCCGAAGTTGTCGTAGTGGATGTTCTCAGGTTCAACGCCGAGAGAGTCGAGCATCTGGTTTACGGCGTTGCTCATCGGGCCGGGACCGCACATGTAGTATTCGATGTCTTCCGGATTCTCGTGATCTTTGAGATATGTGTTGTAGATCACCTGATGCACGAAGCCGGGGGTATATTTCACACCTGCGGCATCGGCTGCCGGATCGGGACGGTCGAGAGCAAGATGGAAATGGAAGTTGGGGAATTCTTTCTCCAGCTGCAGGAAGTCGTCGAGATAGAACACTTCGTTGAGGGCGCGTGCGCCGTAGAAGTAGTTCATCACGCGATCTGTGGTGTGGAGGGTCTTGGTCATGTGCATGATCTGTGCGCGGAGGGGTGCCATGCCGGCGCCACCGCCAATCCACATCATCTCTTTCTTGGAGTCGAAAATGGGGTGGAAATCTCCGTAAGGACCGCTCATGAGCACTTTGTCACCGGGCTTCAGGGTGAAGATATAGCTTGATGCTATGCCGGGCATCACATCCATGAATCCAACCGCAGGTTTCGGTTTGAACGGGGGAGTGGCTATGCGGACTGTCAGCATGAAGCGGTCGCCTTCGGCCGGATAGTTGGCCATTGAGTATGCTCTTACAGTGGGTTCGTCGTTGTGACATTTCAGAGAGAACAGACCGAATTTTTCCCATGCAGGCAGGTATTCCGCTCCGATGGAGTCTTTGTCTATGTCCTTGTCGTAGTCCATCGAGAATTTTGGAATCTTGATCTGAGCGTAAGAGCCCGGGATGAAGTCCATGTGTTCTCCTTCCGGAAGGGCAACGATGAATTCCTTGATGAAGGTGGACACGTTCTTGTTGGAGACAACTGTACATTCATATTCCTTGATGTCGAGTACCGATGCCGGGACTGCGATCTCCATGTCCTCCTTTACTTTGACCTGACAGGCCAGACGCCAGTTGTTCTTGACCTCTTTGCGGCTGAAATGTACGGTCTCAGTCGGAAGAATTTCTCCGCCTCCGCTCAACACCTGAACTTTGCATTGGCCGCAGCTGCCTTTGCCGCCGCATGCCGAGGGGAGGAATATGTCGTTGTCGGCCATGGTGGATAGCAATGCTTTGCCGGAATTGGCCTCCACGTTCGTGTCCTTGTTGATCGTGATGGTGACTTTGCCTGAATGCACAAGGAAATGCTTCGCTGTCAGCAGTACTGCGACGAGCAACAATGTGATCAGGAGGAATATGCCTACGCCGGAAAGAACTGTCAGCGAGGCTACTGATAATAGTATGCTTGATTGTAGTAACATGTCTGCGTCAGATTTTTATGCCGAGGAAACTCATGAATGCGATGCCCATAAGCGCGGTGAGGATGAATGTTATGCCGATGCCGCGCAACGGACGGGGTATATTGGAATATGTGGCGAGGCGTTCGCGGATAGCTGCGATGGCAACAATGGCGAGTAGCCAGCCTATACCCCAGCCACCACCAGCGCATACAGCTGTCAGCACACTTGAGAATTCGCGCTGCTGCATGAAGAGCGAACCGCCGAGGATGGCGCAGTTGACGGCGATCAGCGGCAGGAAGATGCCGAGTGAGCCATAGAGCGAAGGGCTGTATTTCTCTACTGCCATCTCCACCAGCTGGGTCATGGATGCTATCACGGCGATAAACATGATCAGCGAAAGGAAGCTGAGATCTACGTCGGCATATTCCGGTCCGAGCCATTGGAGAGCTCCGGCGCGGAGCACATAGGTTTCAAGCAGATAGTTGATCGGGAGTGTGATCACGAGCATGAACGTGACGGCGACACCAAGTCCGAGAGCTGTCTTGACGTTTTTCGATACGGCGAGGAATGAACACATGCCTAAGAAGTAGGCAAAGATCATGTTGTCGACAAAGATCGAGCGTATGAATAAGTTTAGATTTTCCATCTTTTCTTGTGTTCTTTAATTGGTTCAATCGTCCTGAAGATCTTTATTGATCGAGCGGTGGATCCAGATGATGCATCCCACTACGATAAGGGCCATCGGAGGGAGAATCATCAGGCCGTTGTTGACATATCCGTGCTCATAGCACCATTGGGGCACCACCTGATATCCCAGCAGCGTGCCGCTTCCGAGCAGTTCGCGGAAGAATGCCACGATGATGAGGATGATGGCATAGCCCACACCATTGCCAACGCCATCGAGAAACGAGGGCCACGGCTTGTTGGCCATGGCAAACGCTTCCAGGCGTCCCATGAGAATACAGTTGGTGATTATAAGCCCGATGAAGACTGACAGCTGTTTGCTGACATCGTAGGTGTAGGCCATCAGGAGCTGATTGACAATCACAACCAGTCCGGCCACCACTACGAGTTGGACAATGATTCGTATGTTGGTGGGGATAGTGTTGCGGATCAGGGAGATGATCACATTGGAGAAGGCAAGCACGGCTATTACCGAGATGCCCATCACTATTGCCGGTTCGAGTTTGGCTGTGACAGCCAGCACGGAGCAGATGCCGAGCACCTGTACAATGACCGGATTGTTCTTTGAAAATGGATTGAAAAGAACGCTTTTATTGCTAACTTTTTCAGCCATGGTTATTTGTTGCTTAAGTTTTCAAGGAATGACTTGTAGGGTGTCAGGCAGTTGGAAAGCATGGCTGCCACACCTTTACTGGTGATTGTGCCGCCGGACACACCGTCTACGGTATAGGCTTCAGCTCCTGCAGGAGTCTGACCGGCTTTGACAACGTTGATCGGATGGAAGTTGCCGTCAGTGATAAGCTGTTTTCCTGCGAATTGGTCGCAGAATGCCGGCTTCTCGATCTCGGCTCCCAGTCCGGGAGTCTCGCCCTGATGGGCGAAGAACGCGCCATAGATGGTGGTACCATCGGAGTCAACAGCTATATATCCCCAGATCGGGCCCCAGAGTCCTGCGCCGTATGCCGGAAGGATATATTTTGTCGATCCGTCGTCGGTCTTGCAGACGAATACCGGGAGTTTGCGCTCGGCATCGGGAAGTTTTATTTCAGTTGCCACATCGATATCGAATGCGTTGCCTTCTATTTTCTCGCCGGCATTGTTGATAACCATTTGTTCAACTATGTAGCGGTCAAACACCTGTTTGATGTCGCCATCGTTGGCGGTGATCTTGACAGATGCGAGTATCTGACGCATTTTGTCGGCGTTGACGTTGTCCTGCTGTCGGTCGCGGAGTGAAAGCGACGTCACGGCTAAGACAGTGCCGACGATCAGCACTAACACGATAATGTAGATCGTGGTGTATATGTTGCTTTGCTTGTTCATTTCGTTTCTTGTTTGCCGTGGGTTTAGTTATGCTTTGTCTCTGAGTCGGCGCAGGCGGCGGCTGATGTTGGTCTGCACTACGCAATAGTCGATCAATGGCGCGAATGCGTTCATCAGCAGCACGGCGAGCATTGCACCCTCAGGATAGCCGGTGTTGTAGACGCGGATAAGTATTGCTATCACGCCGACAAGGAAGCCGTAGATATATTTGCCGGTGGCTGTTCGGGCCGCTGTTACGGGATCGGTGGCCATGAACACGGCTGCAAATGCGAATCCGCCGTACACGAGCTGGTCGACCGGCGACAACATTGATGCCGGATAGAGTTCCGAGGGGAATGTATTGGCAATGAAGCCCATCACGAGTCCTCCTGCAAATACGGAGAGCATGATTCTCCAGCTGGCGATGCCGGTCAGCAGAAGCAGCGCGGCGCCGATCAGGATGCAGAGTGTCGACGTTTCGCCGAATGATCCGGGGATAAGGCCGAGGAATGCGTCCCAGGTGCTCACGGGATCGCCGATTGCGTCGGTAATCTGCTGTGCGCCTGTAGAGATCTGGCCGAGTGGGGTCGCTCCGGAAACGCCATCGGCGTATGTGACGGTACCACCCAGGCCGCAGATCGGTTCGTTGGGGATGAACGCACTGTCACCACTCATCTTGGCCGGGTAGGCGAAGAAGAGGAATGCGCGTGTCACGAGAGCCACGTTGAAAATATTGTAGCCTGTTCCGCCGAACACCTCTTTAACAAAAATGACGGAAAATGCTGTCGCCACGGCAAGCATCCATAGTGGAGTGGTGATGGGACAGATCAGCGGCACGAGGATACCTGTCACCAGGAAGCCTTCCTGAATTTCTTCTCCGCGTTTCTGGGCTACGATGAATTCGATTCCGAGGCCTACGACGTAGGTGACCACAAGTTTCGGCAGGATGGCCAGAAAGCCGTAGAGGAACATCTCCCAGTGGGTCATTTCAGCGCCCGAGCAAAGGGCGTTCTGGTATCCGGCGTTGTACATGCCGAAAAGCAGACACGGGATGAGGGCTAAGACGACTATGATCATCACTCGTTTCGAGTCGATCGCGTCGTGGACATGCACTCCGGAGGTTGAGGTGGATTTGGGTGTGTAGAGAAATGTCTCAAATCCGTCGAACACGGAACGGAACGCCTGCAGCTTTCCTCCGGGCATGAAGTTGGGTTTGATTTTGTCGAGATATTTTCTTAGCATGATTTCTGCTATTGTTTTGTTTTTTCGTAATCAGAGTAGGGGATCAGCTCAGTTCCTTGCGTAGGTAGTCGAGGCCTTCGCGCACAATCTTCTGAAGTTCCAGTTTGGAGGGATCGACATATTCGCATAGGGCGAAGTCGGCCGGTGTGACTTCGTAGATTCCGAGTGCTTCCATCTGTTCTATGTTGCGTGAGATGATGGCCTTGATCAGGTATTCGGCCATGATGTCCATTGGCAGAACTTTTTCGTATTGTTCCGACATGATCATTGCGCGACGTCCGCCGTTGATGCGTGCATCGGGTGCAAATAGTTTCTTTCCGAATAAACGGGAGATGAATGAGCGGTTCTGGCTCATCTTGTTGGGGCTCATGGAGGCCCAGCCCATGAATTCGTCAACATCGTCGCCCTCGGGGATAACGGTGATCTGTCGGTAGGGGAAACGCAGGAAGCCGTCGGCACCGACATTTATGCCGGTGAGCACGTTGCCGGATATGATTCGTGTGTTGTGGTCGTTGTCTTTCAGCGATCCGGCGATCAGCGGCTCTATCGCAGCTCCGTTTACGGTGCGGATCATATGGGGCGTTTTTACCTCTGATCCTGTCAGGGCGACTTCTGTCGACCAGTCGCAGCGTCCGTTCAGAATCATGTCGCCGATCCGGGCGAGTGTTATGATATCAAGCATCCATACGCTTTCACCCTTGTTGACAGGGGCGAGGTTGGCTGCCTGAATGCTTGGTAGCCCGGCAGGATGTTTGCCACTTATCTCAGCAACAGTGACGCGTTGATTGTCTTTCAGATCATTGCCAAGCAGCGGCTCTGTCTTGGCGATGTCGCGGACGCTTATATACAAAGATCCGGCGGTTTGGGTCAGGAGAGCTTTAATGCCGGCTTTGATCTCGGCTGCTTTGCCGCTGACGGCTGTGTGCATGTCGGGAGCAAGCGGTGCGCTGTCAAATGTCGTGATGAATATGTTGGCCGGAACGGCATCTGATTCGGGGATGATGTCGTAGGGCAACTGACGCATCATGGCCCACAGTCCGGAGTTCATCAGTGCTGCCTTGACGGCAGTTGCATCGGCGGCTCCTTTACCGGAGGTCGCGGCCTGTGTGTTTGCGGAGGCATCGGGTGTCACGGTCACGCGCAGAATCTTGCGGCGTTCACCGCGCACAATCTCACCGACGGTGCCGTTGACCGGAGAAACGATCTTTATTTCCTCCCGGTTTTTGTCGATCATCAGGGGCTGGCCTGCCTCAACGTGGTCGCCGGCTTTTACAACGACCTTTGGCGTAAGTCCGGGAAAATCGTCAGGGCAGATAGCGATGATCGACGGCATTACCATCGATCCGGCCTCTGCTCCTTGTTCCACTTTTCCCTGCAAATTGAGATCCAGTCCGCGATGGAGAGTGATGTGGCTATACATGTTTGGCTGTTATATGAAGTCTGTTTATTGTGTTTTGCATGCAAAGTTATTGAATTTTGACAAAATTTCAGAAACAATCACAAAAAAAACTGTAGCCGAACAATTTATTTCTATAAAACTCCATTTTTGGAGAATAAATATTTGGAGATTGGGAATTTTATCAATACTTTTGCATTAGCGTTTGTGACTAACGATGGGTCGGCTTTGTCCGGACATTTTAAAGATCATCGCCTTATTAATCTAAAACCATTTCATTTGTCTGAAATCCAATAACTAAATAACCATTAAATCATTTAACAAATTAGTAATTTAAATTATGGAAGCTACAAAGCCCATTCAGCCCCAGGCAAAGCCTCAGGCTAAAAAACAACCCACTAACAAGAAAAATGTGAAAGGCATCAAGAACGCATTCCTCGTGATCATCGTTTGCTTCGTTGTCGCTGTTTGCCTCTTCCTCTTCTTCTTCGGCAATCCCAGCCACTTCGATCCCGAATCATTTGAGGGTGCAACTGCAAACTGGACCGTATGGGGAATCGACAAGGCTCACCCCGTTGACCTTATCGGTACTATCTTCAAGGGCGGTATCATCGTGCCTGTTCTTCAGACCCTCTTCCTCACTGTGATCGTTCTCTCTGTTGAACGTTGGATCGCTCTTTCAAGCGCAAAAGGCAAAGGCAACACCGCTAAGTTCGTTGCTGCTGTGAAGAACTGCCTTGCTAAGAACGACATCGCCGGTGCTCAGGATCTCTGCAAGAAGCAGAAAGGCTCTGTAGCTGCTGTTGTTGCTGCCGCTCTCGTTCGCTACGAAGAAATGGACAAGAACACCGTTCTCACCAAAGAACAGAAAGTTGCTACTCTTCAGAAAGAAGTTGAAGAAGCTACCGCTCTCGAAATGCCTGCCCTCCAGCAGAACCTCCCCATCGTTGCTACCATGACTACCCTCGGTACTCTCGTCGGTCTTCTCGGTACTGTGATCGGTATGATCAAATCATTCCAGGCTCTGTCTAACTCAGGTGCTCCTGACTCATCAGCTCTTTCAACCGGTATTTCTGAGGCACTTGTGAACACTGCCTTCGGTATCGCAACCGGCGCATTCGCTGTAATTTCCTACAACTTCTACACCAACAAAATCGATAACCTCACCTACGCTATCGACGAAATCGGTTTCTCGATTGTACAGACATTCGCAGCAACTCACTAATTCCATATTACTACACATTAATTAATAATTAGAGATAAAGTAATATGGGAAAAGTAAAAATTAAAAGAAAAAGTACCCTCATCGACATGACCGCGATGAGTGACGTGACTGTTCTTTTGCTTACTTTCTTCATGTTGACTTCAACCTTCCTTCAGAAGGAACCCGTCACGGTGGAAACTCCATCGTCGGTGCAGGAGCAGAAAGTTTCGACATCCAATGTCGTTAACGTTCTGGTCAGCCCCCAAGGCGAAGTGTTCCTGAATGTTGCCGGCGAAGTGGATCCGGATGCATCTGTGGCTTATGCCAAGGAGCAGAATCCAGATCTTACAGCAGCTGAGGCACGCAAGGAAAAAGGAAAATGGGCATCGGACAGCGTACGTCGCGAGGTGATCATACAGGCTATCAGTGACTATAATGGTATGCATACCAGCGCGCCTGTACAACTCACTCCGGATGAGGTGATGCAGCTTGCCAAGCTCGGTACTATCGGCATGCCGATCGCCGACTTGAAAAAGTTCCTCGCTCTTTCTCAGGCTGAACAGGACCAGGTCTACACCAAGTTCTACAAACTTTCGGATGAAGAAAAGGAACAGTACAACCGCCAGAAAGACGTTATCCATGTTGGTATTCCAATTGATCTCAACCACGATAAAACCAACGAGTTCCAGCTTTGGATGCGCGCTATCAAGAAAGTAGCACAAAGAAGCTATCCTAACCTCAACGATGCAATGACAAAAGGCGAGGGTATCGCAGTCAAGTCTGACCGCCGCACTCCCTTCTCAAAAATGCATGTTGTGTTGGATAACCTCCAGACACTGAAAATGACCCGCTTCACTCTGATGACTGCACTTAAATCTCAAGATCAGTAACATTATGGCACAGATAGAACAATCCGATAAGGGTAAAAAGAAAAAGGGCGCTCAGAAAAAAATGCCGATTCACGTCGACTTTACGCCGATGGTGGATATGAACATGCTTCTGATCACGTTTTTCATGCTCTGTACCACGATGTTGAAATCGCAGACATTGAAAATAGCGCTCCCCTCCAACGAAAAAGTTCAGAACGAACAGCAAAAGAGCCAGGCTGCCGAGTCTCAGGCAATCACCCTTCTGCTTGACACCGAACGTGACGAAAAAGGTCAACCCAAGTTCGATGCCGACGGCAAGATGAAAAACGTAATCTACTATTACGAAGGTGCTCCCAAACTCGATGCCAATGGCGAACCCCTGAAAGACCAGCTGCAGACCGAGGCATTCCTCGGCAACGAGAACAACGTTCAGCGTGGTATCCGTAAAATCCTTTCCGAACGTAACAAGACGGTGATCAAAAAGATCAATGAACTCAAAGAGAAATGGCGTAACAAGGGATTCGATCCAAATAATGAGGATGAAAACCAGCGCCTTTATGAGGAAGAAGCCGCAAAGGTCCGCAACGACAAGGAACTCAAAGCTCCTATCGTTATGATCAAGGCAACTGACGAAGCCTCTTGGGAAAGCGTGATTGGAGCCCTTGATGAAATGAGCATTAGCGAAATCTCAGTATACCAGCTTGAGAATCTCAACGACCTCGATCGCAAGATGCTTGGTCTGCCAGTAGAGACTCCTGCAGCTGCTCCTGCTCAGTAATTGATGAATGATATATATTAATCCAAAAACAGAAAGAAAATGGCAAAAGATGTAGATCTTTCATCAGATGAATGGCGCGACCTTGTGTTTGAGGGTAAAAACAAAGAGTTCGGTGCATACGAACTCCGCGGCAAATCTCCCAAACGTCATAACTTCGCCATGATAGCGGTTGTTGTCTTTATTCTCGCTCTTTTCGGTGTCTCCTGGGGTGTCAGCAAAGTGCTGGAAGTAACAGAAGCTCCGAAAGAAACAAATAAAGAGAACATTGTAGCCGATTTTATTCCAGATGAAATCGACGAGGAAATCGAAGATGAACAGCAGATGATCGAGCTTCCCCCGGAAGAGACTCTTCCCCCGGAAGAGGTGCTCAATACGGAGAAAGCGACTGAAATCGTGATTCTCCCTGACGATCAGGTGACAGAACCGCCGAGATCTCAGGATGAACTTCAGAACTCCACAACGGCTGTCGGCGTTGTCGACCAGTCGGGCGGTACTGACGATATCATCGACGCAAAGGCTCACGAGGATGTTGTTGTGGTTGAAACCACACCTCCCCCACCACCTGTTGACGACAACAAGGTATGGGAATCCGTAGAACAGGATCCTCAGTTCCCCGGTGGTCAGGAAGCACTCTTGAAATGGGTAGCTGACCATCTCCGTTACCCGAGCGTTGCTCAGGAGAACGGTATCCAGGGACGTGTCGTTGTTCAGTTCGTTGTAACCAAGACCGGTGCCGTAGGCCAGGTTAAGGTTGTCCGTGGCAAGGACCCCGACCTCGACAAAGAAGCTGTACGCGTTGTCAAGGCTCTGCCTAAGTTCACTCCCGGTAAGATGAATGGACACCCCGTGAATGTATGGTACACACTGCCTATCACATTCAAACTCCAGGGACTCTAATCGTCAGAACCGATTAACCTGATAAATGATTATGGAGATCCGCGTTCGCCTTGTGCGACGGGTCTCCATAATCTGTTATTTATTTATATTGCGGTTGCTTCTCGGGTAGCCGTTTAAGAACAGTTTATGATTGTTGATTCAGAAAATCCGGTTGTTGTAGATTTGTCAAATGGCTTGCGGTTGCTTTATGTTGGCAGACGGAATGATGCTGTAGAGTTTTTCGGCGTTGCTATTGATGCCGGTAGCCGTGACGATCCGGATGATGGATATGGGCTTGCCCATTTCGTGGAACATACTATTTTCAAGGGTACCGGACGTAGGAAATCCTGGCATATTATAAATAGGATGGAATCGTGTGGCGGTGAACTAAATGCCTACACTACAAAGGAGACCACTACGGTGTATTCTGTTTTTCCATCCGGGAATCTGGGTCGCGCTGTGGATCTCATAGGTGATCTGGTTACCAATTCCCGGTTTCCTGACCGAGAACTGGACAAGGAGAGAGACGTGGTTGCTGATGAAATCAGTTCATATCTCGACATACCGGCGGAGGCGGTTTATGATGATTTTGAGGATCTTCTTTTTGCCGGTTCAGCGTTAGGACACAATATTCTCGGCAGTGAGGCAGCCTTGGCTCATTTTGATTCGTCCGAATGCCGTAAGTTTGTCGGGCGACTGTACACGTTGCGAAATATGGTTGCATTTTATAGTGGTCCGGCATCGGTTTCAAAAGTAGTGAAATTGGTTGAGCGATCGTTCAGCGGTTTGGCTGAGGGGGAGGCTTGCAACAGCAGAGCTGTTCCGCCGATTCTTCCGGCGTTTTGCGAAACGAGGCAGCTTTCAATTCATCAGTCCCACACGATAGTTGGGTCAAGGGTATGTGATATGTTTTCCGACAACCGTCTGCCGCTTGCGTTGCTCGTTAATCTGCTCGGCGGTCCCGGCATGAATTCCCTATTGAATGTGGAGATGCGCGAGAAGCGCGGACTTGTTTATTCTGTTGATGCCTCAGCAACATTGATGTCGGATTGCGGTGTCTTTGCAATATATTACGGGTGTGATGCTGAAGATGCTTCCCGATGCCGACGCATAGTTGACGATGTGATAGGGCGGCTTGTGGAAACACCTCTCACTGACCGTCGGTTTTCGGCGATTCAACGCCAATATATCGGTCAGATGATTGTCAGTGCGGAGAATAGGGAAAACACATTGCTGGCCATGTCGCGTGCGGTGCTGTATGGGCGTAAGGTAGAGCCATTGGACAGGATTGTGGAGCGAATAGAGGCATTGTCACCGGAAGATCTGCGTCAGGCGGCCGGGATGATTGCTCCGGACCGACTCTCAACACTTACTTTTTGTTGACTGATGCCAAATAGTAGAAAGATATAAAAGTCAGATCTTTGTGTTCAAATTAAAATGTAAAACCAATTTGAATTCATCTTATGTGGGGACTAAAAATGACGTACCATGACCGAAGAAAGTGTGTTTCAGGGTATTAGATGGTATTGATGCAATATTGCGGAAACTTTGTCAAGGAGTGGCCTTTCTTGACTATTTTATATTTTGCTATTGTTGCATCAAAAATGGCTGTCCGCACTTGTCTGTGTATCAAAATCCGGTCGAGGGGTTCACTTTGCAAGGGTGTTTTCGGAGGGCGAGTGTCCGACAAAAACATCTTGCAGGGACTATCGAACACCGACTTTGCCATTATCGGATTTAATCACGCTGAAAATTAGGCTAATACGCTGATGTGTCCGATTTTTGATGTATCTTTGCATTTGAAATCAAACGCTTATCCCCAAATGGCAAAAATCATAGTTCAAAATACTCCAGTTACCGTAATCGGAGTTGACGGCGATGATTATATTTCGCTTACAGATATGGCTAAAAGCCAACTGCAAGAGCATATAATATTTCGTTGGCTCAGTCTCAAAGGTACGATTGAATACCTCGGCGAATGGGAGATGCTATATAATCCGGATTTTAATTGTACCGAATTCGGTGCAATTAAAAATGCCGCCGGAAGTAATAATTTTGTCCTTTCCACAAAGGCATTGAAGCTATTGCTAAGGCTGAGGCCGAACGTATCCGTCTTGAAGGTGAAGCACAGGCGAGTATCGTATATGCCAATGAAGCAGATGTGTTGAACGTGGCTATGTTCGGCATGACCGCAAAGCAATGGCGTGAGGCTTACCCCGATTTGAAAGGAAATATCAGAGACTATGCTTCGGTTAACGAACTTATCTGCCTATCCAACATGGAAAGCCTCAATGCCGTATTCATAGAACAGGGACTGCCACAGTCAGAGCGACTTATTAAACTCAATCAAATTGCCATCCATCAGATGAGTGTGTTGGAGAGTGGTGATAATGACCGTAAACTTTTGAAATAAAACTGCCACATAATATTTTTATGACATCGAAAGAATTTGATAAGTTTGATGATACCACCCGTAAGGAGATTGGTAAAAAATATGGATTTAGACGAAGTGGTTATCTGAGTTACAAAATTGTTGATGACTATTTCTTTGCTTTGTATCATCTTGTAACTTCGGAAGTATACTTGGAGGTCAAACCAATGTATGCAGATGATTTGTGGTGGGATATTTTTAATTGTCCTGAGAATAAGAAAGCCCCAAAAAGTTTACGTGGAACTGGAGCATTTGCGGTTAGTGCAACTCAAATTGCATCTTATCCGGCATTTACCGGATCCTGGAAACAATATACAGAAGAAATGATTGAATCAAGATGGAAGGAGATTTTTATTTTGGTCGAAAATGACATCCAGGCTTTCATTACCGCTAATCCCAATCCAGATAAATACTTTCCTGAGCCAGTCTATGGAAATGGATGCCCTAATTTATTGTATATTCTCGCGTTATTACATAATAATGCTATTGAAGAAGCTACTGCTATAGTAAATAACGAATTGATTAAAGGGGAGAGTTTAGGAATGTCAACTTCAGATGGGACAAAAACAACCGATGGATATGAGTATCTTATTGATTGGATTAATAAATCTGAGAAATAATCTAAATCTCGTGAGGTTATCCAATTGTCATAATTCATAATTGGATAGTAATGGTTATGTGACGCATCATCTAACCGTTGTTTCCGAAAACTCAGATGGATTCTTTGTGGCACATGATAAAGAGACCGGTATTGTATATTCTCAGAATGCCTGGTGGATAGAAAACGGACATTTGTATCTGAATCTAAAATGGCTTAGATATACAGTGGAAAGCAACAACGACAGGTAGTCGTAAGTTTTATTGCTGATAATTTGTAGGCGGATCACATAAGGAATGATCTGCCTACATTGTTGTTCCCGTTTTAAAATAGGTCTTAGAGTCTTAGATAAAAATAAATGTAAAATTAATCTGTTATTAAGGTTATTGAGAACAAACCGTAAAAAATTGAGGTATTTTTAGTAACTTAGCGATCTGAATAGCAGCAATCGTTATGAAAATAGGAGAAATAGATCTTGGTGAGCGTCCGGTGATGCTTGCTCCGATGGAGGATGTCACAGACCGCTCTTTCCGTTTGATATGCAAGGAACAGGGTGCGGATATGGTCTACACGGAGTTCGTGTCGGCAGATGCCTTGATCCGTAACATAGCAGCCACTACGCGTAAGTTGCATATCGATCCACTGGAACGACCTACTGCGATCCAGATCTACGGACGCGAGGTGGAGCCAATGGTGGAGGCTGCCAAGATTGTAGAGGCGGCTGCTCCAGATGTTCTCGACATCAATTTCGGCTGTCCGGTAAAGAAAGTGGCAGGAAAGGGTGCCGGAGCCGGAATGCTCCGTGATATTCCTAAAATGCTTGAGATCACTCGTGCGGTTGTCAATGCCGTGAAGCTGCCTGTGACTGTCAAGACTCGTCTTGGATGGGATCACGACAGCCGTATCATAGTGGATCTTGCAGAGCAATTGCAGGATTGCGGAATTAAGGCTCTGACGGTTCATGGCCGCACGAGATCACAGATGTATACCGGAAGTGCCGACTGGGAGATGATAGCCAGAGTAAAGGAAAATCCGCGTCTGACGATTCCTCTGATCGGCAATGGCGATATCACTACGCCTGAGCAGGTCAATGAGGCATTCTCACGTTATGGTGTGGACGGGGTGATGGTAGGCCGGGCTTCTATCGGCGCACCATGGATATTCCGTGGGATGAAAGCCGCAGCATCGGGTAATTATATTCCGGAACCATCGACTGCCGAGAAATTTGCATTAATCCGCCGTCAGATATCAGAGAGCATAGACCGGATAGATGAATATCGGGGTATCCTGCATATCCGTAGACATCTTGCCGCCTCGCCGCTCTTCAAGGGTATCCCGAATTTCAGGGAGACACGTATAGCCATGTTGCGTGCGGAAACAGCATCGGAGCTTGAGGCTATCTTGCAACGCGTGGAAACGGAAATACTGCCTGCGATCGAAAACGAAAATAAGAACAAGAACTGATATGAAGAGATTGATAATTCTGCTTAGTGTCATGATGATTTCATCGGCGTGGCTTTATGCGCAGACCGATGTCAGCCATTATCAGATGAAATTCGACAATTTCAATGAACTGAAGGTTGTCGACGGAGTTAATGTGGACTATGTCTGCGATCCTTCGCGAGCAGGCATCGTTGAGTTTGACGCACCGCGGGATCTGGTGTCGGCATTTATTTTTGAACCCACTAAGACCAAGCTTACAATAAAACTTACTGCAAGTGAGACTCCGTATAAGGATCTTCCCACGCTGAGAGTCTATTCATCCTATCTGACCAATGTGACAAATGATGGCGACTCGCTTGTGAGAGTGCTGTCGGTAGCGGAGGGGCCTAAATTCAATTGCCGGGTCACGGGCAATGGCTCCATATCGGTCCGTAATGTCAAAGCCAATGATGTCAGTGCCACAATCCTTGCCGGGAAAGGCGTTATAGCGATCTACGGTGAGTGCAGCACGGCTAATCTGAAAGTGGCCGGAGCCGGTCAGATTCAGGCTGATGAGCTGAAAGCATCCGTTGTCAGCTGTTCCTCCACCGGCGTAGGCTCGATCCATTGCTATGCAGTGGAGCAGCTGAGCTATGGCGGTCTGTCCGGGAAGATATATTATCGCGGAACGCCGGAGCTCAAGAAGCGTTTTCTCGCTCATGTCACCCTGGTTGCGATAGATGATTAAACACCCTATAAAAATCCGTATCTTTGTGTTATGTCAGTGAATAAAGTCATATTGATCGGGAATGTAGGCCGGGATCCGGCCATCCGCTATGTGGGCGAACGTCAGGTAGCTGAGTTCCCTCTTGCCACCTCGGATCGCGCCTATGTCAACTCCACCGGGGCACAGGTGCCGGAGCGCACGGAATGGCATCGCATTGTGATGTGGGATGCCAATGCCGCAACGGCAGAGAAATATATCCGGAAGGGCTCAAGACTTTATGTCGAGGGTAAGCTGCGCACAAGGATGTGGGAGGACCGCAACACCATCAAGCATTCCGTTACGGAGATTTACGTTGACACCGTTGAGATTCTCTCCCGACCTGTCAGCCAATGATTATCAGCGAAAAAATAAATAATTAACATAGTAAATACCAATCGTTTCAATGAAAAAAGCAACCAAAGCTCAAGAACAGGAGCTTCTTCACGATGCCGATCCTCTGCAGATGCCGGAAAACGCATTCCGCGAGTTGGGCGAGGACGAGGAGTATCGTCCGGTGATGCATCCTGCGCGTGAATATCCCGAGGTGACACCCTATTCGGTCACGATGGGTCTGATCCTTGCCGTGATTTTCAGTGCCGCAGCCGCTTATCTGGGTCTGCGTGTAGGTCAGGTATTCGAGGCGGCAATTCCAATCTCAATTATTGCCGTAGGACTGTCGAGTGCGCGTAACAAGAAAAATGCTCTCGGTCAGAATGTGATCATACAGTCGATCGGAGCCTGTTCCGGTGTGATCGTGGCCGGTGCCATATTCACGCTTCCGGCTCTCTACATTCTGAAAGAGAATCATCCGGAGATCACAGTCAATTTCCTTGAAGTGTTCCTTAGCTCGCTGCTTGGCGGTGTTCTCGGCATTCTGTTTTTCATTCCGTTCAGAAAATATTTTGTCAAGGACATGCACGGCAAATATCCTTTCCCTGAGGCTACAGCCACCACACAGGTGCTTATCAGCGGACAGGGCGATTCCGCCTCCACAGGTAGCCAGGCCAAGACATTGGTGCTGTCGGCGCTGATCGGCGGTATCTATGATTATGTCGTGGCAACGTTCGGCTGCTGGGCCGAGACTGTCAGTACGGCGGTGACCGGCTGGGGTGCGGCGATAGCCGAGAAGGCCAAGGTTGTTGTGAGCTGTAACACCGGTGCTGCTCTGCTTGGTCTCGGATATATTGTGGGATTACGCTATGCATTCATCATCTTTGCCGGTTCGGCACTGGTGTGGTGGGTTCTTATCCCTCTGCTCGGCACCTACGGCAACTCAATGATCCAGCTTTCGGGTCCGGATTTCATCTTCAGTGAGTATGCCCGAAAGATCGGTATCGGCGGTATCGCCATGGCCGGAGTCCTCGGTATCATCAAATCATGGCCAATCATAGCGCAGGCCGCCGGTCTGGCAGTCCGTGAGTTCAAGGGCGGCCAGGAGAAGCGCAAACCTGTGCGCTGGCAGATGGATATCACGATGAAACATGTGGTATTCTTCATGGTCATAGCTCTTATCGCCGTGTTCGGTTTCTTCTGGATCGGTGTGCTGCATAATCTATGGCAGGCCATCGTGGCATGGATAGTGGTCACCGTGATCGCATTCCTGTTCACAACAGTTGCGGCCAATGCCATAGCCATAGTGGGAACGAACCCTGTATCGGGCATGACATTGATGACCCTGATCGTGGCTTCTGCAATATTCGTTGCAGTCGGCATCAGCGGCACTTCCGGTATAGTCGCCTCAATGATTATCGGAGGCGTTGTCTGCACAGCGTTGTCGATGGCCGGAGGTTTCGTGACCGATCTTAAGATTGGCTACTGGCTCGGATCCACTCCGCGCAAACAGGAACAATGGAAATTTGCCGGTACGCTGGTTTCGGCTGCGACCGTTGGCGGTGTGCTGCTTCTTCTGAATGAGGTCTACGGATTCTCCGGGGAGAATGCACTTGTGGCTCCTCAGGCTAATGCTATGGCCAATGTGATAGAACCGATCATGATGGGTGGCAACACACCCTGGATGCTCTATGGTACGGGTGTAGTGCTTGCTCTTCTGCTCAATTGGCTCGGGGTTCCTGCACTTGCGTTCTGTCTCGGAATGTTTATACCGATGTCGCTCAATGCTCCGCTTCTTGTCGGTGGTATCATAGCATGGTTTGTCTCCACCCGTTCGAAAGATAAGGCAGTCAATGATGCCCGTCGCGACCGCGGTACGTTGATCTCATCGGGTCTGATTGCCGGTGGTGCGCTATTCGGTGTATTCTCTGCACTGACACGATTTATCGGCGGCGATATGACCATGACGATGGATACGGCTCTCAACCAGGGTCTGGGTCTGCTGATGTATGTTGTGATCATCGCTTATCTGCTTTGGGACAGCATGCGCGCCAAGAAGGCTTGATTGACGATAGCTAAATTTTTGTGATATGGCGATCAACACCCGTCAACTGCGCATGATTGCGGCACTCTCGTTGCCGGCTGTCATCACCAATATCACTACTCCAATACTGGCACTGACCGATGTGGCTATAGTTGGCCACATGGGCAGTGCCATTTTTATTGCTGCGATCGCCGTGGGCGGTACAATGTTCAACACCATGTTCTGGCTATTCGGTTTCCTGAGAATGGGATCGAGCGGACTGACAGCGCAGGCCTATGGAGCCGGAGACCGACGTGGAGCGCAGACTGTACTGGCTCGCTCGTTGCTGCTTGCTCTGCTTATCGGTATCGCCATGATTGCAGCGCGAGAGCCTGTCTGCTCGTTGCTTTTCGATCTGCTCGATGTGGACGGGTCTACGGCATCTGTGGCACGCAGTTATTTTATGATAGTGGTCTGGAGCGCTCCGGCTGTTTTAGGCCTGTACTCGCTGACCGGCTGGTTTGTCGGCATGCAGGACTCGCGCACTCCAATGTGGGTTTCGCTGTTTGTCGATGTGTTCAACATAGGCGCCAGCCTGATGTTCGTATTCTTGATACGGATGAAAATTGAAGGAGTGGCCACCGGAACGCTCGTGGCTCAATGGGCAGGATTCCTGTTGGCTCTGTTTCTTGCCGTCAGGAAATATGGATGGCACAAGGTTGGGTTCCGTAATCTCATAGATGGATTGCCACGTTTTTTCAGAATCAACAGCGATATATTTCTTCGGACGGTCTGTCTGGTGGCGGTGACGCTATGGTTCACGCGGACGGGGGCAATGCAGGGGCCGGTGATGCTTGCCGTCAATGCCCTGCTGATGCAGCTATTCACGCTTTATTCGTTTTTTATGGACGGATTGGCCTTTGCGTCGGAAGCATTATGCGGCCGTTATCTTGGAGCCGGCGACAGGCCTATGCTATCTCTTTCTGTCCGGTCTCTGATGGGTGTGGGGATTATACTCGCATTGGTGTTTACTGCCGTGTATGTGGGCTGTGGTGAGTGGGTGATGGAGCTGCTGAGTTCCGATCGTCCGGTTGTGGAGCTTGCCCGTCACTATTCAGTTTGGGCCATGATGGTGCCGTTGGTGGGCTTTGGCGCATTCCTGTGGGACGGAGTGTTCATAGGCCTTACGCGTACGCGTATGATGCTCATAAGCATGGCGACGGCTATGCTTACATTCTTTGCGTTATATTACCTTTTGTTCCCAATGTTGGGCAATCATGGCCTATGGATCGCCTTTTTGGGCTATCTGCTGATGCGCGGCGTGGTTCTCACAATTGCCGGACGCGAATATTTGCGATCTGTCTGATCAACGGTTGTCGCCACCGTATTCCTCAAGGTAGGCATGGCATGCCTCGGCGAGCTCATCGTACCACTCTTGACCGAACCGCTCAATCAAAGGTTCACGCATGAATTCAAATAGGCGGACACCTTTTGCCCTTCCGAGCACCGTGGCACATTTGCATATTTTCCATCGGTGGTAGTTGACGGCAGTGAATGTGGGGTATTCCGTGAGCCGCAAGGGATACAGGTAGCAGGAGATCGGTTTGCGCCAGGAGCAACGTCCCTCGCGGTAGGCTTTGTCGATCGCACAGAAGCATTTTCCTCCGGGGCCATAGGTGGTGAACACGCAATTGCGTCCGTCAACGATCTGAGTTACCAGATCGCCTTCCTCGTCTACGTATCCCACACCTTTCTCCTTGATGCGCTCCTGCGCAGCCGGAAGCAGGTCGTCCCAGACAATAGGCAGGATCTCTTTCAGCCGAGTGTATTCATCTTTCGTGATCGGAGCGCCGGCATCGCCTTCAATGCAGCATTCCCCGAGACATTTGTCGAGGTCGCATACAAAAAATTCTTCGGCAAGGTCGAGCGATACTAATGCGTTTTTTATCTGGAGCATGATTTCTTCTGTGGTTTCTTCTGTTGGGTCTGACATTGGGATTATATTCCTGAGAGTGTTGAGGTGACGCCGATCAGGCGGTCGTAGCGTTCGCCCGGGCGTCGGTGGTAGACGAGGATGAGGTATTCGTTTGTTGTCTGATAGCGGTCGCCTTCAATGAGGGATGTGTGTCCGAGAGTGGATCCATTGCGGTCCACGGCGAGATATTGATAGTTGTAGGCTCCCTGCTTTAGGAGCATAGAATGTTCGTAGAGCCCGGTTGCGCGGTTGAAAACCATGCGGCTCTCAGGAGAGAAGCGTCGTTGAGTCATGTCGCCGTCAATGAAAATGTCGATGCCGGGATGTTCAGGGACAGCGAGCGAGAAATGGGTCACGATATAGTCAGCTTCCGTGTCGGAGTCGTCGGCATTGTATTCGCGTATGCGGAATCGGCCATGCTGGGTGCTGTCGAAAGTGTAGGGGAGCTCATCGCGCGGCTGGTCGGTGTAGAGTGTCGCATGATAATATGGATCTGCATATCCGAGGCTTTCCACCCCCATCCCGGGATAGGTTGTCGAGACAATCTCCATTCGGCGGTATTCGTTGCCGGCAGGAAATATCAGGGATGGATTGTGTTCGTAATAGACCGTTTTTCCGGCTATCCGGGAGGGGTTGCCGATTGTCACGGAGTTGTCGATGCGGCCGTTCTGGCTTACGGTGATAGCCATGTCGGAAAATACGTTGGCTATGTCGGCACCGTCAGTATCAACGGCTATGGTCAGCTGCTGGTGTGATTCGTTGTGGTCTATGTCGGTGCGTGAGCTTGCCGAGGCAGAGACATGGGCCAGTGCTTCCACGATATTGAAGCGCACTTGCAGCAGCGTCTTGTCGGGCGATGATTCGTCGTAGACTCTCAGCAGATAGTTGCCAGAGAGGCGTGGGCGCATATCCTCGTTGGGAATTTCAATTTCATAGTGGACATAGTGGGCGGCTGTGGCTTGCGAATAGTTGTAATCCTCAACCTGTGCTTCGTTGAATCCGTCGAGGTATTCAGGAGCGACAAGTCCGTCGGGACGCCACCGCATGTCGCAGTGGATGAGTTCATAGCGCATGTAGCGTCGGTCTTCGGCCAATTCGTCGAATGCTATCGTCAGGCGGTCGTCGGATCCGAGCATGATCACGGCCGGAAGCTGTTCGCTGCCGTTGACTTTCGTCTGCAATGTGTGGAATGCCGGATGCTCGATGCGCGTCGATGTGTCGGTGATGTCGGCGGAGTGTGCGACCGGACTCCCCAACAGCAGGGCTATTGTGGCGACAAAGAGTGAATATGTGTGTCGGATCACCATTCGATGGGTGTCTTTCCTTGTTTGATCAGATAGTCGTTGGTTCTCGTGAAATGGTGGTTGCCGAAGAATCCGCGGGATGCGCTGAGTGGCGACGGATGAGCCGACGACAATACCAGATGGCGCGATTGGTCAATCAGCTCACGCTTGCGCCCGGCGTATGCTCCCCAGAGGATGAAAACGAGTCCGGAACGTTGGCGGCTCAGTTCCCGGATGGCCGCATCTGTGAGCTGTTCCCAGCCTTTGCCTTGGTGCGATCCGGCTTCATGGGCGCGGACGGTAAGTGTGGCGTTGAGCAGCAGGACTCCCTGACGAGCCCAGCGTGTCAGATCGCCGTCAGCCGGGATCGGGGCGCCGGTGTCGTCGTGGATCTCCTTGAAGATATTGACAAGCGACCGCGGTATGGCTACCTCTTTCTCAACCGAGAAACAGAGGCCGTTGGCCTGACCGGGGCCATGGTAGGGATCTTGCCCCAGAATAACCACTTTCACATCATTGAACGGACAGGCATCGAAAGCGGCAAAGATTTTTCGAGCAGGAGGGTAAATGGTGTGTGTGCGGTACTGTTCGTGGACAAACCGGGCTAAATCGCTGAAATATGGTGATTCCCATTCCGAGGCCAGGGCCTGATGCCACGATGGTTCGATCTTTACGTTCATAGGGCGGACGATTATTTTTTGCAAAACTACAAAAAAAACGCTACATTTGCACCATATATCACGGAAAGCGCCCGTAGTTCAATGGATAGAATATCGGATTCCGGTTCCGACGATTGGGGTTCGACTCCCCACGGGCGTACAACGATAATGAAGTTCAAGGCGATGTGTCATCAACTGATTCATCGCCTTGTTGCATCTATTGCAAACTTCATTCCGGGCGGAGCATGGACTGGTCTTGCCAATACTCTGTTAGCTCATGGTGCTTTTAAAATCACAGTGTATTGTGATTTTGGCTTGATTCGGTGGAGAAAGGGATGGTGCCTGTTGAAAAATCACAGTGTATTGTGATTTTCTTGAGGTGGGTCAGAATCTGATCTGGATGGCGGCAAGGATGTTGCGTGGACGGATCTGATATGTGTATTCGGTGCGCGACAATGTGCCATAGCTCACATATTGATAGTGGCGGTGGTTGAGCAGGTTGGAGGCTGTTATTGATAACCGGATCTTATTGTTGACGCGCCATGTGGCTGATGCGTCGAGCAGGATAAGGTTCTCGGTGTTGCCTTCGGGAAAATGGGTCAGGAAATGTTCGGCACCGGCTGTGAACTGGAGCAAATCGGACGGGATGAATGTAGCGTAGAGGTTGTGGTTGAAGGAGTGGTAGGAATTGGCAGCGCCGTCAATTTTCAGTTGCGAGAATCCATAGGCGGCCTCATAGTTCATGGAGAGCCACCGGAGGATGGAGCCCTTGAAATATGGTTTTGCCGAGACTGTGGTCTGCCGGTATGGATTCACTATATCGTCGCGCATCGTGGAGGCCGACGATGTTGACGCGTTGAAATCGCAACCCACCACCATCCTGCTGTGACCTAATCCTTTGCTCAGACCTCCGTTGATCTGCCACATGTCGCTGCCTGAAAGCTGTTCGGCATAGGTGGAGACTATGATATCGTCAATGAATAGCTGGTCGGACATCATAGTGGATCGTTGGTGATTGTAGGTTGCCGAGAGGTTGAAGAAAAAAGCGTTCAAAGGGTTGCGGTAGCGGTATGAGAGGCTTGCGGAGACGCTGTGTGAGGATCGGCTGTCGCTTTGGCCTATGAATAGGTTGCGGTAGTCGGCGAGGATGGGAGACGCTATGCTGAGATAGGCTTGTGGTGAACTGAGCCTGTAGGCAACAGACCCGGAGAATTCCGACTTTGACGATGTTTTCTTCCGTATATATATGGTTGGAGTCATGTTCAGGTAGTCGTGTTGTCCGTTTACAGATTGGTGGAGCCACTTTGTTGTCACAGACATGGACAGCCGCCAGTTGTTGCGGTCATAGTCTATACGGGGTGCGGCGTAGATATTTGTCAGGAATGCGGTGTGGCATCCGTTGTTGTCGAAGTGGCCCATGCCCGAGAGGATTGCGTCCATGCTGTGGTAGTTGAGGTCGGCACCTCCCCGGATATAGAATTTCCAGAAGCGGCTTAGCCAGCCGTATTGTGATTCGGTGGTGGATCTGAAATCGGTGATCCCGAGATTCTGTGACACATCGTTCTGTCCTGATATGTAAAGATGGTTCGGCGAATGGAGAAATGAGTTACGGGATACGAGTTCGAACATTTTCTCGTCGTTGCGCTTTACGAGTTTAAGATCGTTGGTGGCGGATATTTTCCGGCGATTCACATTCTGGTCAAGATCCATGGATCCGTTTATGCCGGATACGGCGTTATCCCACACGGCATTGACCGTCAGCTTGTCTTTGAGATAATATCCGCGTTTGTTGATCTCGGAGTTAAATTGTGCTGAGAGGTCGTGGGTCTGTGTCCGCAGTTTGTCGCGCTGTATGAAATCCGGGATCGACGGACTGAAATAATTGGTTACAACGCCGGAATTATAGTCGAGACGGTCGCCGACATAATTGAGTTTAAGGCGCATTGCGTTATCGCCGCGTTTCCATGCTGATATAGCGTTGGCTATCCAAGATAGATTGTCGCGCGTCCGTTTCTCTGTCAGCGGCGGCGAGGCGATATCTGCCGAGATATATTCCGGCCAGAGCGATTCGGAGTAACCGGAGAAGAACATGTCGTCGTAGTCATGCTCCATTATCTGTGATGCCGGGTTCCATCCTGTGTTTCCGCCCCGGAGAGTGACTATATTCTGCATTTTCGGGGCTATGCGCATGGCATATACAGATCCGTCGTAGAGCAATGGTTCGGCTCCGGATGCGGCTTTGGCAACACCGACCCATCGGCTCCGTGCATCATCTTTCAGCTTCAGATTTATGCCGGCTTCCTCCGGAAATTCGATCCCTTCAAGGGCTTTGACCGGTTGATGGTTTTCCATCACTTCGACCGATTTGACATCTTCGTGGGATATGTTCTCTGTCGCCAGACCATATTGGCCGCCGATGAAGTCGTTTCCGTCGATGTATAATTTGTTGATGGGCTTTCCCTGATACTTGATCTCTCCATTTTCCTCAACCTTTATGCCGGGGAGTCGTTTGATCACGTCGATTATGGCGTTGTCCTTGGCGTTGGCATATTTTGCCACGTTGAACACAAGGGTGTCTCCCTTGGCATAGATGTCCGGTGCGTGGACTACGACATCTTTCAGACGGGTGGTTTTCGGCGACATTCCGACACCGTTGCTGAAATCGAAGTTGACCGGCAGTTTGCGCGGTTCATAGCCCATGGCGCGGAATGAGACCGAATCGACAACCTGGGTTATCTTCAACGTGAATGTTCCGGAGGCCGAAGATGATGCGAAAGCGACTGGTTTTCCATTCCGGTTTAGAGCCTGAACTATCACGCCGGGGATTAGCTCTCCTGTCTCTGAATCAGTCACGGTCCCATGCAGTTCCTCAGGGATTGCCGCCGCTGACGGCAGCAATCCGAGAAGAAACCATAGTATAAAAAAGCTGTATCTGTTCATTTTCTCCAGTCGCGTTCAATGTAGTCGTAAGGCAGTTCGATAGGGTCATAGGCATCGAGAGCGGGATTTCCCGACTCGTCATTCACAGTGACGTGGCCACCCGTAGTGGCTTCGTAATAGGCATAAGGATTCACGTCCCAGCGGTGTTTGGTGTCGTAGAATTTCGCTCGGGTGGTTTTGTTGTAGGGCACTTTGTAGATGGTGATGGGGCGGTCGGCTCTCGATTTGATCCCTATGCACTCAAAGGTGTAGTGTCCGTCGCTATCTGTCGCTTTCATGATCAGACCCGGCAGACCGCTGAGTTTCCACGGGCCATCCATCACCGGGATATCCTCGCAATAGAATGCGGTCCACTGACGTCCACGGAAATGGCACACCGCTTCGTGGCACTCGTAACCGAGGATCTCGATAACGCTGTCGGTCAGTTGCCAGTCGAGTTGCGGCATATCCTCGTCGTAGCGCAGCCAGTCTGAGCATATTTTCTCGGTGTGGGTCAGTTTTCCCTCCGGATAGTTTTTGTAGATTGTCATGAACTCGCCTGTCGATAGTTTGTCCTCCAACGCTAAGTTGGCAATCTGTTCCTGGGTGCTTTTCATCAACAGGGAGTCAACGGTCAGATTCTTGAAGCTGGAAAACTTCGACAAGCCGTCCTGTGCGATCTGCAGAAGCATCTGATCGCTGTCGAAATTCTGATCAAGACGTCCGGCGGTGTCGACACACCATTTGTAGTCATAGACAAATTCCATGGTCTCCGGAGCTATCGTTTCGGTTTCCGGCACGCTGGAGGGTAGGATTGTCAGCTGACGGCGTATTATTTTGCCTGATGCGGTCATTGCCATTATTGAGATGGCCAGGATTGTGATTGATGTTCTTTTCATTTCTCAGTCAGTTTAGGTTGGATGCTGCAAAGTTACCTGATGAGCTACCCATTGGTCGAAAATAATCCTTACTCAAACATTATGGAATTATTACTAAATCATTACGCCCGGTAAATTATTCGCTGGATCAGGCTTTTATAATCCGGATTATACGTAAATTCGCATCATGGAAAAGAAAATCAAGACGCTCTATATTCTTTCTATCATTGCCATAGTCGCATTTCTCGGAATGCAGGTCTATTGGCTATATGCCCGGTATGAATATAGCATAAGGGATTATGAGGACAGGACAGAGACCGCCGTTGCGGATGCTTTGGTGGAATATGACAAGGCGCGTACTGCCGGATCGGCAACGAAAAGCAGTGTGGCAAGAATTCAGTCGACCTACAATATGAACCATGATGTGGACTCAGTCGGTCGTGCTACACGGAAGGTATCGGTAACCACAAAGATTATCGAAGGGCGTGAACTTTTGGGAATCAAGGAAGACCGCAAGCTCACGCCGGAAGAGATGCAGCAGCTTGAGAAGATAGTCCTGGACAGCCTCGGCAACGTTGAAGAGAAGAGAGCTACGCTTGATGTCACAAATGCGCCCTCCGATGGTGCGGCGTGGACTGCTATGAAAAACTTCGAGCTTGAGGTGCAGTCTCCGTTTACGGTTGAGGGGATAGATTCCATATTGGTGAAGGACAATATTGATGCGGACGTTTCTCTAATCGTGACCGACAGCCTGACATGGAAACCCACTCTGATCCGGCATTCCTCTGTTATTTCTCCACGGTTTAAAATCATCAGCCATTATTCTGAGCTTGAATACAAGGCAGTGGTGATCGATTGCCGGATTCCTGCGTCGGAAGTGCTGCTGGAAATGGGGCGCACTCTGATTCTGGCATTTGTCATATCATTGTTCTTGATCATCTGCCTCGTGTGGCAGATCAAGACAATAGCCAAGCTGACGCGTCTCGACAGAATGCGCAGCATGTTTGTAACAACGATGATCCATGAGCTGAAACGCCCCATCTCGACGTTGAAGATGTGTGTCTCCGGAATTGAGAATGAGAAGATGCTCGCTGATAAGGAGACCAAGGGTGAACTGATGTCGGCCACCCGTACGGCTCTCGATAACTTGTCGGCCTATTTCTCTAAGCTGCGCGACATAACGTTCAACAAGGTTGAGCAGATCCCTTTGAATATCACTAAATTCAATCTTTCGCGGCTCGTGGATGATGTCATTGCAGGAGCTGCTGTTCCGAGTTTCAAGTCTGTCAGGATTGATAATCGGGTAGGGGAAGATGTGGAGGTGTCGGCCGACCGTACCCATCTGTTCAATATGATCAATAACCTTGTTGAGAACGCGGTAAAGTATTCCGGCGAGAACGTGGAGATAGGTATCGCATGCCGGATTGTTGATGGCGCAATCTCAATATCCGTGACCGATAATGGCCATGGTATCGCTGCTTCCGATATGAAACACATTTTCAAACGTTTTTACCGTGGACGGGCCACATCTGCCGATATTCCCGGCATGGGACTCGGACTCGCCTATGTCAAGCTTCTTGTTGATGCCCACGGCGGAAGCGTGATTGTCAGCTCCAACCCCGGTCAGGGATCTTGTTTCACCATCAATCTATTGCAATGATGCGACGCCGGAAGATACTGCTTGTCGATGATGATACGAAGAACTCCCTGTTGCTGAAACGCTTCATAGAGGTAGAGGGATATGATGTTGTCTATGCTCCCAACGGACGTGTCGGGCTTGAGCTATACAAGGATTGTCGCCCGGATCTGATACTTCTCGATATTAACATGCCGGAGATGAATGGCTTTGAAATGGCAAAGATCATACGCTCGTCCGACAAGCGCGTCATTATCTTCTTTCTAACCGACCGCACTGATAAAGTGGATCGTCTGTATGGCTTCTCGCTCAAGGGCAATGACTATATCCCCAAACCATTCTATCCCGAAGAGCTGATGGCCAAGATCAATGAACGCTTTGAGAGCGACATAACGAGTCAGGAGGTGGAGTATCAGTTAGGCAACACCACGTTCCGTCCCAATCTGTCGTCATTGTCCTACAGCGGCGAGACCCATTCTCTTTCCGTGCGCCAGTCGGAGATCCTCTCTATCCTTGCTCAGAATATCGGACGGCTTGTGGAGCGCGATACTATTCTCAATGCCGTGTGGGGCGATGCCAGTTATTCCAACTCCATGGCTCTTAATGTCCAGATAACCTATATCCGCCGCCTGATTACCGATCCATCCATTGCCATCACCTCCCTCAAAAAGAAAGGCTATATACTGACAATCAATCAATAGCCGATATGTTCATTCCTCGGTGCTGCAATGCCGGGGTGGGGGAATCTCCGGGACGCCAACCGAACCACACCTGTATCAAAATGGCTTATGTGGCTGCTTTGCTGCGGTTGCGTTCAATGATATCAGCAAAGGATTTCGGGAGGCGCACGTTGTAAAGGTCGTAAGCCTTGTCAAACAGCGGTGCTATCTCTTCGTCAGTGAACCCTGCTATGCCGCAGCCTATCCGGGTCACGTAGAAGGTGTTCTGATCCCATTCACGAGCAAGATCAATGAATTCGTCGACATACGGCTTGATGGTCTCTACGCCGCCCTGCATTGTGGGAATGGCGTAGGACTGGCCTTGCATCCCGACACCCTGTCCCCACTTGGCTCCGAACAGATTGAAAGCAACGCGTGCCGCACCGCCCATGTGCAGTCCTTGCAGATTGCTGCCGAACACAAAAACGTCGTCCGGCTCCAGGCTTGTTATCTTCTCAGGGGTGTATTCTCTGCTCATATCTCAATGTTAGGGTTCGATTTCGGATAATATTTTCTTTGACCATGATGGAAGTGTGGGAACATATTGCTTTGCGAGACAGCCATTGGCAAGTCTAAACAAAATCTGGGCAGTTTGATTCTCGACAGAGTTGTCATACACATATAGTCGGTCAACATAGGGAGCTATGAAGCGGCAGTTAATCATCGACTTCTGGTATCTGTTGACTATTTTTGTTATAGGCACATCATGACCTCCTTCTATTACCCTTTTAGCTATTCGTGAAGCATTTATTGTCGGTGATGTAGTTCCGATGAAAAAAAAACTTATGAAGAAACCGGCATCTTTTGCCCGAAGGATGAAATCAATTTTTTCCTGTGCTGAGAATACAGTCTCGAAAACAAAAGACCTTTTCGATTCGATACATTCGTTACGCAATTTAGAGCAATAGTTTGCAGCTTCCAATATTGCGCTTGTATTATTCCATCCACCGAACTTATCTTCAGCTATCTGGTCAGGGTTGATGTATAAGACCCCATCCGACCATTCATGATGGAGAAATTGTGTGGTGACAGTTGTTTTGCCGGATCCGTTGGGTCCGGCAATGACAATCATTTCCGGGCGATGATCAGTTGATTCCATTGCGATATCGGGCTAAACGTTCTTCCCAAGCTTCTCGCGTTTGAGCATATAGTCGTTCGTAATCAGCCTCAAATCTTAGCTGAGCCTCTTCTGCTCTCTTTACGGCTGCATCACGAGCGTCTGACATGATGGCCTGAAGCATCTCATCGGTGGGATCCTCACCGCTGAGAAATCTATAAGAATTCAGTTCCTGTTCGCTCATATCTGTTCCGGTTAAATTATGGGTAGTGTTTGCAAATATACAAATATAACGCTGAATAGCAAATTATTGATTCGTATTGGATTGGTAAAAGTTGTTACGCGGATGATCCATTCCCCGGACGTTGAAATTCAGAAAAGGGTTTAACTCAATGAGCTAAACCCTTTTCTTGAGTCGGGGTGAGAAGACTCGAACTTCCGACCTCCACGTCCCGAACGTGGCGCGCTGCCAACTGTGCTACACCCCGAGGCAGCTTTCCTTTGGAAATGCGGTGCAAAGGTAATGATTATTTTTGGATTCTGCTAATATTTTTCAGATTTTATTTGTCGGAATTATAAAAAATGAGCAAAACAGAATCCGGATCGCATTTCGAAGCTGGTTGGCAGCGGATCATATCAGCGGTTGCGCCTTGTTGTTTGGCGAACTGCAATGGGAGCGTGATGGCGAGAGAGAATACGGTGGTTTATGACAATGCCTGCGGCTAAGGCTGATAGAAGCATGATTGCCGCTACGGCCATGAATATCAGGAAATGGAGTGCGTGGGGTGTCATAGTTTTAGAGGTTTTATCGGTTGATTTCAGTAATTAAACGTTTCGCCGACAGCTGTGGTTCATTGTGTAATTCAGAATGCATCAGATCTCCGATGTTGCGCGACGGCTTTAGGTTTATGAATCAATGCGGCGTGGCAAAATCAATTTGCCACGCCGCATTATGGTGTATTAGTCTCTAAAGAGAGGCTGCAGGGGATCAGATGGCGTCGTCCTCAACGGTCTCAAGCTGTGCCGGAGCTTCGTCGGATGTTGCCGCTTCGAGTTTCTTCATGATTGAGAAGATGAATGCGGCTGAGATGAGGCAGATCACGATGAGGATGCCCCAGATGACGGGAACTGAAACTTTGCCCCACATGAGCATGGGGATTGACACGAGGTAGTTGCCGATAGCTGTTGCTGCGAACCAGCCACCCATCATGCTGCCTTTGTATTTGGGAGGTGCCACTTTCGAAACGAATGAGATGCCCATCGGAGAGAGCAGCAGTTCGGCAAATGTGAGCAGGAGGTAGGTGGAGATTAGCCAGTTGGGCGATTCGCTGCCGTTGGTGCCCACGAGGCTGAGCGATCCGAATACCATCACGAGGTATGCGCCACCGGCTACGATCATGCCATAACCGATCTTGCGCGGTGCGGAGGGTTCTTTGCCCCGGCTGGCGAGCCAGCTGAACAGAGCCATGGAGAATGGGGTCAGTGCCACCACGTAGAATGGGTTGAACTGCTGGTAAACGGCAGGATCGATGTTGTCGATTGTAGCAGGGGTGCCTGAGTAGATGTAGGCCACAATGCCTATTGCTGCGGCCAGGATGATTCCGCTGATGGTCTTGGCTTTGGCCGTTTTGCTCTGGAACACGCTGAACAGGGCGTAGACGCCTACTGCTATCGAGACGAGAGCCCAGAGGTTGAATCCGATGCGTGTCCAGCTCGAGGATGAGCTTGATGTACAGCTCTTGGCGAATTCTGTCAGCGTCTGTCCGTTCTGGTGGAACACCATCCAGAAGAAGATCACCACGGCGAACACGAGCAACAGAGCCACGATGCGCTGTTTTGTCTGCTGGGGTGTGAGCTGTGGGCCGTCGTCGGCTTTTTTAGCCTGTTTTTTACCGGCGGTCTTTTTGTCGGTTATAATGTGGCTGTAGGTCTTGCGTCCGAGGATGTAGATGAGGAAGCTGACGATTAGCGATCCGCAGGCCAGGGCGAAAGCATATCCGCATCCTTTAGAGAAGGAGGTGATGTATTCGTTGGCGAATGTGGTCATGTCGGATGTCTTGTGACTGCTCTTGTCGGCCACGGCCTGGAGGTTGTCGCTGAAGAACTGGGGCAGATTGTTGCCTGCCGAGAGTTCTTTTTTGAGTGTGGCTTCGGCTTCTTTGCGGTCAAGGCCTTTGTATGCGTCCTTGTCGGCTTCCAGCTTGGCGCTTACGGCGAAGTCGAGCATTGATTTGTAGCTTTCCGAGCCTTGGGCCGGCATGTCGGTGAATTCTTTTGTGTCGAGACACCAGTTGCAGACCGTTGGGATCATGGATTCCTTGAGTTGCAGGCCTTCGGTTGTTTCGACGCGGAATCCGTCGGCTTCGAGAGCGGCGTTCTTAAGGGCTATGGCGGCTGTCGGCGCGAACATGGAGCCGAGGTTGATGGCCATGTAGAAGATGGAGAATGCGGCATCGCGGCGTGCGCTGTAGCGGATATCGTTGTAGAGGTCGCCTACCATCACTTGCAGGTTGCCTTTGAAGAGTCCTGTGCCCACGGAGATCAGCAGCAGTGCGGCAAAGAGGATGTAGAGCGATGTGTTCTCACGCACCGGAGTCGGGACTGACATGAGTGCATATCCAAGGAACATGATTCCGATACCGGCCACGACGCATTTGGAGAAGCTCCATTTGTCGGCTACGAAACCGCCTACGAGCGGCATGAAGTAGACCAGTGCCAGGAATATTGAGAAAATCTGACCAGTCCAAGCCGAGTCAAGTCCGAATTTGGCCTGCAAGTAGAAGAGGAAGATGGCGAGCATCGTGTAGTAACCGAAGCGTTCGCCGGTGTTGGCCAAGGAAAGGACGTAGAGTCCTTTGGGTTGGTTTTTGAACATAAATGGTTAGTGTGTATGGTTGGTTATTATTCTTTTTTCAGTCCGTCGCGCATTTTCATGGCCATTGCGTAGAGGCGCATCTGCTTCACCATCGCTACCAGACCATTGGATCTGGTGGGGGATAGATTTTCGGCCAGGCCGATGCGGTCGATGAAATAGAGATCGGCGTTGAGTATCTCGTCGGGGGTGTGGTCGTTGAGCACGCGAATGAGCAGGGCTATGATCCCTTTGACGATGATTGCGTCGGAATCGGCAGTGTAGCTTACGTGGCCGTCCTTTTCCTCAGCGTTGAGCCACACGCGGCTCTGGCAGCCTTCGATCAGGTGTTCCGGGGTCTTGTACTTCACGTCGATAGGGGGGAGGGCGTTGCCGAGGTCTATGATCATGGCATAGCGGTCCATCCAGTCGTCAACTTCGGAAAACTCGTCAATAATCTCGTCTTGTATTTCGTTTATCGTCATAATTGGCAAATTTAATAATAATTATTGAATATTCATGCTGTTATTGCCGGGATTCGGTGTAGATCACGCGCATAAGTGTTTTCCCGACGTCGCCGAGGGTGGCAGCGTCGATCGACTCCATATTGTCGGCGAGTGTGTGCCATGTGGGCGGAAATGCCCCGGTCTGCGGATTGGCGCATTCGATTATGTCGATGCATGGGATTCCGGCTTGAGTGATGAACAGGTGGTCGTCGGTGATGGCACCGCGCACGTCGTTGATGAAGCGTGTTATCCCCTCGGCTTTAGCGGCTTGCCACACTTTGCTGTTGACCCATCGTGCGCCCTGTTCCGAGAAGTATTCGCGGTAGAACCGGGCATTCCGTCCGCCCACCATGTCGAGCAGTATTCCGTAGGCTGGTCTGTCGGCTGGTGTGTATGGGCTGTTGTCGGCGAAATATTGTGCGCCGAGAGCCCATGAGGAATCTTCGTCGGGGGTGTTGTCGCTTGTGCCGTAGTCCTCCACGTCTGTGAGCAGGAAGTCCACTCCGATGTCCGGGGTTGAGATGGCGAGATTGCGTGCCAGTTCCAGTGCTACTCCCACGCCGCTGGCTCCGTCGTTGGCTCCGTCGATAGGCTTTGAGTGGTTGCTCTCCGCCGCGTCATGGTCGGCCCAGGGACGGGTGTCGTAGTGTGCGGCTATGAGTATGCGTCGTGGTGCGGCGGTGTTGAAGCGTGCGATGATATTGTGCATGGGTAGCTTGTCGCCGTTGAATGCCACCACACGGTCGCTTTGGAGAATGACTGTGTCGGCTCCGTAGCTTTCCATTTTGTCAATGATGAAGTCGCGGCAGCGGATGTGGGGGGGCGTTCCCGGCACGCGAGGCCCCATGGCCACTTGTGCTTCGACAAAGGCGTAGGCGCTGTCGGCGTTGAACGCAGGCCATTCTGCCGTGGTCTGTTGTCCGGCAGATTCTGATGCGGCTGCATCGCTTCCGTTGCCGGCCGGAGAGCTTCCGCAGGCACAGAGACATGCAGCCAGAATCGGTATGTTGATAAATTTCATGATGTTTTGAAACAGTAATTTGTCACAAAGTTACGCTATAAGATGTGGATTTGTGCGCTTAAAAAAAGTTAAATTATATTTGCTTACTCAATGACTTGGGTTATCTTTGCAGAATATGGACAGTATCAAGGAAGAAATAGAGTCGTTGCGTCGGCAGATCAACGATCATAACCATAGCTATTACGTGGAGAATTCCCCGACGATTTCCGATCAGGATTTCGATATGCTTCTCAAGGAGCTTGAGCGGCTTGAAAGGGAGCATCCTGAGTATGACGATCCGTATTCGCCAACCCATCGTGTCGGGTCGGATCTGACCAAAGGTTTCCGTCAGATTGTGCATGAGCGGCCTATGCTCTCGCTGGGAAACACTTATTCGGTAGGCGAGGTGGATGCCTTCGTTGGCCGCTGCCGCGAGGGGCTTCCCGGCGAGGAGGTGGAGATTGTCGGAGAGATGAAGTTTGACGGCACGTCGATCTCGTTGCTGTATGAGAACGGAAGGCTTGTCCATGCCGTTACGCGCGGCGACGGGGAGAAGGGCGACGATGTTACTGATAATGTGATCACTATCCGCAGCATCCCCTTGCAGCTGTCGGGCTCTGACTGGCCGGCACGTTTTGAGATAAGAGGCGAGATCCTGCTGCCATGGAAGGCGTTCGACCGTCTCAATGCCGAACGGGCGTTCAATGAGGAGCCATTGTTTGCCAATCCGCGCAATGCGGCTGCCGGAACGCTGAAGATGCAGAATTCGGCCGAGGTGTCGCGTCGTGGTCTGGATGCCTATTTCTATTATCTGATCGGTGACAATCTGCCCTATCCGACACATTACGAGAATATGCAGGCGGCACGCCGTTGGGGCTTCAAGGTGTCGGACGCTATGCGTGTGATGCGGTCGATCAAGGAGGTCGACGAATATATAACGTATTGGGATACTGAGCGGAAGAATCTTCCTGTGGCCACCGACGGACTTGTTTTCAAGGTCAATTCGCTCCGTCAGCAGCTCAATCTGGGCTACACGGCCAAGAGTCCGCGCTGGGCCATAGCCTACAAGTTTCAGGCCGAGAGGGCGTTGACGCGGTTGCGCTTCGTTTCGTTTGAGGTTGGGCGCACAGGAGTCATCACTCCTGTTGCCAATCTTGATCCCGTTTTGCTCTCCGGGACGATTGTCAAGCGTGCGTCGCTCCACAATGCCGATATTGTCCGTCAGCTTGATATCCACTATGACGATATGCTCTATGTGGAGAAGGGGGGGGAGATCATCCCGAAGATCACCGGAGTGGAGCTTTCGGAGCGCAAGCCCGGAACAGAGCCGGTGGAATTCGTGAAGCATTGTCCGTCGTGTGGCACGGAGCTTGTGCGTGTGGATGGCGAGGCGGCATGGATCTGCCCCAACACTTACGGCTGCGCTCCTCAGATTGTTGGGCGCATAGAGCATTTCGTAGGCCGCCGGATGATGGATATCGACGGGATAGGTGAAGAGACGGCGCGGATGATGTTTGACGCCGGTCTCATACGCGATATCGCCGACATCTATGATCTGACGTCGTCGCAGCTTCTGACTCTCGAGGGATTCGGCCCGAGAAGTGCCGAGCGCGTGCTTGAGGGCGTTGAGGCGAGCAAATCGGTTCCATTCCCACGGGTGCTGTTTGCCCTGTCGATCCCTTATGTCGGTGAGACCGGAGCCAAGAAGATTGCGCGTGCGGTAGGGAGCATTGACCGTCTGATGGCGATGACGGCCGATGAGCTTACCGCCATAGAGGATGTAGGCCCGAGGATTGCTGCTTCGATCCTGGAATATTTCTCTCATGAATCGAACCGTGAGATCGTTGAGCGGCTGCGGCGTGCCGGGGTGCAGATGGAGGTTGAGGCTTCCGACGGGCCTCAGTCCACGGCTCTGCTGGGGAAGTCGGTCGTGATCAGCGGCACTTTTGCCCTTCATTCGCGCGATGAATATAAATCAATGATCGAAGCCAACGGAGGCAAGAATGTGGGCTCGATCTCGAAAAAGACTGATTTTATCCTTGCCGGAGAGAATATGGGTCCGGCGAAACTTGAAAAAGCGTCGAAGCTCGGCATCCCGATCATCGACGAGAACAGATTTCTTGAAATGATTAACCAAAACTCATAATGATTATGAAAAAAACAGCAATTTCGTTTCTATTGGCCATAGTGGCCGTAGTGTTCTCGGCACTTCCTGCCGATGCACAGTTGCGTTTCGGTCTGCGTGCCGGCGTGGCTGTCAACTCACTCCATTTCAGCACAAAGACCTTCGATGCCAGCAACCGTGCCGGTTTCACGGGTGGTGCGATGCTCGAGTTCACCGCTCCTGTCATCGGGCTTGGCTTCGACCTGTCGGCTATGTATGTGCGCCGCAATTCGCAGTGGCTTGAAGCTAACAATATCCCCCAAAAAGACAACCGTGACTACATCGATATTCCTCTCAACCTCAAATGGCGCATGAATATTCCGCTGATCAATGCCATTGCCCGTCCGTTCCTGACCACCGGTCCGAGCTTCTCGTTCCTGACCTCGCGCAAGAGTGCCGAGAACGCCTACCGCAACCGCAGCTTCGACACGGCCTGGAACTTCGGTTTCGGTCTGGAATTGTTCAAGCATGTCCAGGTTGGTGCCAGCTATGGCATAGGACTGACCAAAGCCTTGAAAACCATCGGAGCAACCGGCACATCCAACATCGACGGACGCAACCGCTACTGGACTGTCACGGCAGCCTATATGTTCTGAAAAGATATATCCGGAAAAAAAATGTCGGGGGGTGATGCAACTTCCCGGCATTTTTTGCGTCTGATAGATCGAGACGATAAATGAAAACCTCCCTATATGCCGACCATAGAGACAGACACCAGCGCATTTCTTGAGGCTGTGAATTCCAATTCAGGCCTCATATATAAGGTGTGCTACATGTATGCCGAGGACAGGGACCATCTGAAGGACCTCTATCAGGAGGTGATGGTCAATCTCTGGCAGGGCTTCTCCGGCTTCAGGGGCAACTCCAAGCTATCGACCTGGATCTACCGTATAGCGATCAACACCTGCGTGTCGTATATCCGCCGGCATGGCCGTAACAGCGGTCACGAGCCGCTCGACGAATCCGCGTCAGGGATTGTCGACGAGAGCCACGAGCATGCGGCGCAGTTGAAGATGATGTATGAGATGATCTCCACGCTCGGACGCATCGACAAAGCAATCATCATGCTGTGGCTCGATGAGTACAGCTACGACGAGATAGCTTCGTTGACGGGAGTCAGCCGCAACAACGTGGCTTCCCGGATCCATCGTATCAAACAGCGGCTTTCCGCAAAATGAACTTGAAAAACAGATTTGACTATGGACAATAATTTGGACGCATTGAAACAGCAGTGGCAACAGTTGAGCAACTCGACTGTGGCAGGTGTGGATCCGGCTCTGGTCACCAACCGAAGGATGTCGAGCCGTCACGGATATTTGCTTCGTTTCTACCGCGTGTTGATCATCGTGTGCCTTATCTGGATCCTGCTGAGTCCACTGACGCTGTTTAAAGCCGGGTTGCCAGTGTTCCTGTGTGTGACCACGAGTGTCTATTTCGGAGTGATGGCGGTGTTGTGTTTCATAACGTATCAGCGCATCCGTGAAATTGATTTCGGGACCATGACGGTGGTGGAACTGCTTGCATCGGTTGGCCGTGTCATGCGCACGCGGCTTGTGTCGCGCTGCATCGGGCTTATGCTTTGTGTGCCGTTGATCGCCTCATTGTTATATTATTTCAGCGCCAACAAGGCAATGCTCGTGGGCGGAATCTCCGGTGCGGTGCTTGGTGGGATACTGGGCTATATCAACGACGCAAAGATACGCCGTTATCTGAAAGAGATCCGCAGGGAGCTGATGAGCGTGGAGGGCTGAAAATGCCTCTCTTAATATCCCATCAAAAATTGTTACACAAAAATGCACAGTCGGTCGCCGATTGTGCATTTTTGCTTACGGATTTACGCTGGATTGTTAACTGAGGTTAATATTTGTATCTAAATATATGCAAAAAGCCCGTAAAATTAACAATAATCCACCACTGCTAAAATATGTTTAATTACGGAGTGAAAAGTTTATAAAATGTAAATGCGTTGAGTGATAGTTGTTTATCTATTTGTGAGAACGAAAAAGAAGCCTTAACTTTGCATTGTTGAAAAAATGAAAGCAGTTCACCACTTTTCAACAATATTAATAATTCAATCTTGCAATGGAAATCAGACGCTCAATCATAACAATGCTTTTCTGTGGATTCGTCGCAGCAGGTATCTGTGCGCAGACCACATGGAAGCTGCCGGCAAAGCATCAGCAGATCGCTGACAAGCAGGTGGAGATGAACCTCAACCACGACAACCACTTCCTTGCCGAAGCAATGCAGACGGTACGTGCCAACTCCCCGTTTGCCGATATGCTCCAGAATGTGCGCAAACCGGCTCAGATCTCCAACCCCACCGAGGACCGCATGGTCAACTATGCATCCCGTTTCCTCGGCACACGCTATCGCCTTGGTGCGAGCGGCCCTTCAGCGTTCGATTGCTCTGGCTTCACAAGCTATGTCTATAAGAATTTCGGCATTACCCTCAACCGTTCCTCACGCTCGCAGTTCCTTCAGGGCGAAAAGGTGTCGGTCAACAATCTGCGTCCCGGCGACCTGATGTTTTTCAGCTCCCGTAGTGCCGGACGTGGCAACGTAGGCCATGTGGCTATGGTTGTGTCTGTGGATCCGGCCAACGGCACATGCAAGTTTATCCACGCATCCGTGAAACATGGCGTGACCTATCAGTCGTTCCCCGACAATGGCTACTATTCGCGCAACTTCCTTGGCGCACGCCGAATCCTCGGAACATCGCTCGACGCAACGGCACAAGCCTCAAAATAAGATCCCGATCCAACCTCATGACATACCGGCCGGAAGCTCATAGCCTCCGGCCGTTTCGTTGCGTAGCGAGCCGAAATGAGTATGTCCCGACTGGCGTGGGGGGATAAATACGTCCCCTGTCAGCATTGCAAAGTTACTTTAGTCACCTTAGTCAGTCTAGTCAGTCTAGTCAGTCTAGTCAGTCTAGTCAGTCTAGTCAGTCTAGTCACGGCGACTAAGGTGACTAAAGTGACTAACATGACTAAAGCACAACCACCCTGTAGGGACTGCGCCATGGCGCGTCCGGCTTCGTCCATCCGTGCAAACAGATTGATTATCCGGGTGTTATGCGGATGCGGCATGCCGCAGTCCCTACAGGCGAAGGGGATGATTCGCATCAACCGAGTCATCCCATTGCTGATGGTTTCGGCCAACCGCACGGAGTGCGGTGACCCCGTCCAATCCCGATATGGCGTTGGTGATTTGCAGCCGGATTCACTCGCCCCATTTGTCAGCCCTGTCGGGGTAACGGCTCTCCGAGCCGTCTACCGAACCGTCAGCATTGGCGGTGATTTGCATATATGGCGTAGTAGGGATATGGCGTTGGTGGCGATTGTTCGTAGCCGTGGGGTTTCAGCGTTGTCCATGTTTCACTCCAGTTTTGCCTACGCCACTTGATAATACCACAGTTCAGCCTGTCGAGGGAACGAGTGGATGGATTCCGGGCTTATGGAGTCCTTGGATTGCAGTTTTCGGAAGTCCGATATAATCTGCGTGAGTGATTTAACGTCGATAGCCATACGATTGTGGTAATGGTTTACCGCAAAAGTATGGCTATCGGTTGGGCGGTGAAAAGACACCGCGCAGGTGTTATATGTCAATCAAGAGCATTTCCATCAACTGCTCTTTTTAGGATTGGTTTATTAAGTGGAGGTGAGAAGATTTCTCGAAAGATCTTGACTACTGGCACATAAAAAATGAATAGAATAACGGCAAAAGTAAAATAACCTCTCCAACTAAAGCATAATTTCCACTCGAAAAGTGAAATTATTGCCATTATAATCCAAGGTAATACGGTGAAATATGAAACGTGTCTGATTACTTTATTCCGTGTACGCACATTTTTACACTTCGGACAGAATCGTACTTTTGCATAAGAAGTGCTTATAGTGTCGACATAGTGATTACCTCGAAAATCCATTTTTGAATCTTCGCTTACTAAGACTGCCCTAACGTGAGCATCTTTTATCGGATGAATTTTTCCACAATTAGGGCACTTAAATTGATAATTCTTTTTTAACTCTTGCACAGTAATCATAGTGCAAAGTTACAACATTTCAGTTAATTATCAAAATGTCACGAAGCGACGTGAGATGTCGCGAGTGAGGGCATTGCTGACGGTGTCGGCAAGGTCTTTACTGAGGTTATCAGCGAAGAACTCGCGAATATTCATAACCGAGGCGAAGTATTTTCGGGAGAACCAACGCTTGCGCTTACGCTTGTTGTCGCGTCCGAGGTCGCCGGGGTTGCCCCGAGGTGTGTTCGAGCCAACGCCATAGTCGGCATAGATGCCGTAGAGGTTGAACTTCTGCGCGAGCGAGATGGAGGTAAACTTGCCGTCGGCTGTCATACTGACGGCCACGGTTGAGCGGTATAACGCTCCTGTATCAACGACACCAAGCAGAGCGATTTGCTCTCGCCATATCTTTATCATTGTGTCGTCAAAAAAAATGTTCAACCCTGTCGTGTCTAGTCAGTATAGTCACTAAAGCACAACCACCCTGTAGGGACTGCGCCATGGCGCTATTCTTTACCCACAGAAGTATTCAGCAACGGTCAAGGAACTCAAAAATCGCAT